>ERZ1106963.447-NODE-447-length-60801-cov-8.475834_pt1 | contig 60801 bp, 66 predicted proteins | sample MGYA00403681_ERZ1106963 | MGnify/ENA primary metagenome ERZ1106963 (study PRJEB35170, sample SAMEA104062407) | human gut metagenome | biome: human gut; feature: human-associated habitat; material: faeces | place: Denmark | collected 2012-05-03 ...
CGGCAAAAGGAAAGCAAAAGCCGCCCCCACCCTGGCAAAACGGTAAAACCCACCCCCCGCGAGAATCGAATAAAATCCATCAAGGCCGGAACCACTGACGAATACGGCAAACATAAAGGCATAAATCTGACGTTCTCAAAGGAAATCCGGCAAATCGTAAAGTCTCGTACTATGACTGCCTTTAATCAATATATAATACCCTTTGGGTTTCTTGATTTCCAAAGCCTTCTTTACCTGTTCCACACTATCAAACGTACGGAAAGGATGACGCGCCGCCTTGAACTTCGGCCCCACCAACCACACATGCTCGAAACCGGATTCTACCAATAAATCGGCAATGGCCTGATGGGCTTTCCAGCTACTCTCTCCCAATTCCCCCATATCACCGAGTATAACCATCCTGCGTTCCACTTTCATATCCCGGAAATTTTCTATAGCAGCTCTCATACTGGTAGGGTTGGCATTATAAGCATCCACCAAGAGCTTATTATCATCCGTCTCCATGAGTTGAGAACGATTGTTTTTAGGTTCGTATGCTGCCAATGCCCGGTTAATCGAATCCACCTCTACCCCGAACGTACGTCCTATCGTTGCTGCAGCCAACATATTCTGCATGTTATAGGCACCTATCAATCCGGTCTGCACCTCCTGCCACTCACCTCCGGCAGGCCGCCAACGGAACTTCAAGAAAGGAGCGCATTCAAGCACCTCTCCTTCCACACTCAAGACCTCGTCACATGGACTTCCGTAACAAATCTGGTGTAATCCCCCAGCTATACGCTTCAAGTCTTCACTATCATGGTCAATGAAAACCGTACCATGTTTGGCACGCAAATAGTCATAAAGTTCTCCTTTCGTACGAACAACCCCCTCGAAAGATCCGAATCCCTCCAAATGCGCCATGCCCACATTGGTAATCAATCCGAAATCCGGATCCACAATTTCGGCCAAAAACTTAATTTCCCCGGGATGGTTTGCCCCGGTTTCAATGACAGCGATGGTATGCTCCGGACTTAACTCCAGCAAAGTCTTCGGCACCCCGATATGATTATTCAGATTTCCCTGCGTGTACAATACGTTATGCTTTTGGGAAAGCACTGCCGCCGTGAGTTCTTTTGTCGTGGTCTTCCCGTTGGTTCCCGTCACCTGAATCACCGGAATCTTAAATTGTTTCCGGTGGTAGTGAGCCAGTTGTTGCAATGTCGTCAGTACATCTTCCACTAAAATGTAACGCTCGTCGCCCCCTGCCGCATACTCAGCTTCATCCACTATCGCGTAAGCGCACCCTTGCTCCAAAGCTTGAGCTGCAAAAACATTTCCATCAAAAGAGTCCCCTTTCAATGCAAAGAACAAAGCCCCTTGCGGGCACTTGCGGCTATCGGTGCTCACCACCGGATGCTGCTTATAAAGTCCATAAAGTTCTGCTATCTTCATAATTCTGTATTTTACCCCACAAATATAATGTAAATCGAGAGCAAAATATCAAACTTGCTTGAAATATTTTACCGAGATGCCACCTATATTATATAAATATAATCCAAGAAGCACGAAAAACCGGATTATTCTGCGTACATTTGCATGTAAATACTGCAAAAACAATGGAAGGACATATAGAACGTACCATAAGAGTCAACGGACAACTGATGGACCTTTCTACACCGAAAGTCATGGGAATCCTGAACGTCACGCCCGACTCCTTTTATGCCGGAAGCCGCAAGGAAACTACATCCGACATCGTAAACCGAGTGGAACAGATTATTACGGAGGGAGCCGACATGATCGACATCGGTGCCTATTCCTCGCGTTCCAATGCGGAACACGTCAGCACAAAGGAAGAAATGGCACGCCTTCGAAAAGGTCTCGAAGCCATCCGCGAAGTCGCCCCCGAGGCCATCGTTTCCGTCGATACATTCCGGGCAGACGTGGTCTCTATGTGTGTGGAAGAATACGGCGTAGCTCTCATCAATGACATTTCGGGCGGACAAATGGACGAACGGATGTTCGACACCGTAGCTCGTCTGGACGTCCCCTATATCATGATGCACATGCAAGGCACTCCCCAAGACATGCAGCAGCATATACATTATGACCATCTCCGCATGGAAATCATGCAATACTTTGCTCTCAAGGTGCAAGACCTGCACTCCCGAGGTGTCAAAGACATCATTATAGACCCGGGATTCGGGTTCGGAAAAACTTTGGCCCACAACTACGAGTTGTTTAAGCATTTGGAAGACTTCAAGCTATTCGAACTGCCTTTATTAGTAGGCATCTCGCGCAAATCAATGATATACAAACTACTCGACAGCAGTCCTGAAGAAGCGTTGAACGGAACTACCGTATTGAACACCATCGCCTTGACCAAAGGGGCAGACATTTTGCGTGTGCATGACGTAAAAGCTTGTGTGGAAGCCGTGAGAATATTCAATCAAATGAACGAACAGAAATAAAAAAAACATTTCCATGCCATTAGAATTCGGACTGAAAGACTTTATCGACATCTTCCTTGTCGCACTGATGCTGTTCTATTGCTACAAGGTCATGAAAGAGTCGCGTTCACTGAACGTATTCTTCGGCGTGCTGATTTTCGTCGTATTTTGGTTGTTTGTCTCCCAAATACTGGAAATGAAACTTTTGGGTTCCATTCTCGACAAGCTAGTCAGCGTCGGTACACTGGCACTGATTATCCTGTTCCAAGAAGAAATCCGCAACTTCTTTTTCACGATCGGTACACACCGGCAAGTGGAAAGTCTCCTCAAACTCATCCGGCGCAACAAGAAAGACAATAAAAAAACAAACAAGGACGACATCATGCCCATCGTCATGGCTTGCATGAGCATGAGTAAACAAAAGGTCGGGGCATTGATTGTCATCGAACGCAACTTGCCCCTTAACGATATCATACGTTCCGGCGAACTCATCGATGCCAACATCAATCAACGGCTTATCGAGAACATCTTTTTCAAAAACAGTCCGCTGCATGACGGTGCCATGATTATCAGCAAAAAGCGCATCAAAGCAGCAGGCTGCATCCTGCCTGTATCCCACAGCATGGACATCCCGAAAGAATTAGGCCTGCGCCACCGTGCCGCCAAAGGCATATCGCAGGAAACCGATGCCCTGGCCGTCATCGTTTCCGAAGAAACCGGCAATATCTCCGTAGCCTACAAAGACACATTCCATCTCCGCCTGTCTGCAGAAGAGCTGGAACGTTTTCTCACGGAAGACCGACTATAATCAATTCATCATCAAACTCAGATAAGGGGCGTCCCCTTCCAAGAACATATCCGGCAACTCCCGAATATGTACGCTACGACAAGTCCCACCACTCTCCGAGCAACAACATTCATTTCGTCCTTCTTTCCGGCACAATCCTTTTTCCCACACGTAAACTCCGTTATTCTCCGTGATATCCTCATCTCCTACAACACGTATCCGACCGGCCGTATCCGTATGTTGCCGCGCATACAACTGCAAGACCTCATACGCATGTATCACACGCAACTGCACCCGGTTTTTCTGACGAATCATTGCGACATTCCCGGCAAAGCCGAATGCCTCCCGCACCTGCTTATACAGAATATTTTCAACGACTGCCGAAACGGAAAAACACTCCAAAACCCATAGTTTATCTTCACGCGGAACGGCCCAAATCAGCCCGACACACCGTTCGTCATCACGCGCCACCACGACACAACCGTTCCCAAGGAACAAATCTGCACATACAGTATACAAGTCTGCCTCATCATGCAACACAGCATAAGGAACACGACGTAAAAAAGCATCCAAATAAGACTGCAAATCCCCCAACACTGGTTCAACTTCATGCATAGTGGTATAAACTTCACATACCACTTTATCGGTATCGTATGATGCTTCCCACTCCGGCAATGCCACCTCAGGGCAAGTATAATAACCAAAACGATGGTAAAAAGCAAACAAACCTTCATCAGCCGGAATCAAAAGACTGAATAAACACCCGTCGGCATACATTTTACGGTGAGCCTGCCCCATCAGTTCCGTCATCAGCCCCTTGCCTCGGCATTCCGGCTGCGTGCAAACCCCTGAAACATAAGCCACAGGAACGACGCCGCCTCCAAACATCATCCGGTATGGCAAACGTTGCAAAGCCGCAACCACACGCCCGTCCCTTACGAGGCAACTGTTTCTTTCAGGCGTATATTTCCGGGTAAAATAAAGTTTCATAAACTCTTCCGTATCGCCGAAACACAAGCTCCACAATGCACGGGTCTGCCATTTTATCAAATGCTGCTCCGGTGTCAGCCCGCACTCTTCAATCTCCGCCTTCACCGTACAAGACGACCACACACTGTATTTCATCAGCAACATCTCCGGTTGATAAGACAGTTTAGCCTTACGCAAGCCCTCCACTCCCAAGTCTTCTTCCCGATTCACATATTTATATTGTTCCGGCAACCGTGAAACGAACTCCTTGTTGATTACCGTATAAGCCCCCTCAAACTCCACATCGGCTTTTTCCACGCACACGTCAAAGGTATCACGACAAATCGGAGCCCCGTAAGTAAATGCCGCGATCTGTTCCCCAACCAGCAATACACCTCCCCTCAGGTCCAGTTCTTCCCGATGCGCCAATGCACGTTGAATGGCTTCCGACTCCGCAGCCACCGCCCTTTTCTCCGCTTCGTCCTGACGAGACTCCACCCAACGGCGAGTCAAATCCAGGCAAGCCGGGACCCATTCGTCCGTCAATTCCTCATAACGATAATCCGAATACAAGGCTTTAAAACGATTCACATGATTACGTTTGGCCTGCAACTTTTTACCGGACAACGCAGCCAACGACTCACGCAAATAGATATAATCCGCATGGTCTCGGTTGGCATTCACACGGCAGTCTTCCCCCATGCACTCTTCCACCTGCGGCATCAAATCCTCGCAAACGCCTAACAGCAAAAGAGGATGATACAACCGACACGCATCTTCTTTCAAAGCCTGTAGGATGGCACACCAATCTCCCTCACCCACAGGCATAAGATAAGCCAAATGTCCATCCGCGTAAAAACGAAACACCAGAAAACCGCCCCACTCCGCCACTTCCGTGCGATAAAGCATTCTCCAGGCATAAAGATTGGCAAAAGACAAATCACAGTTGCGACGACCTGCGTTTTCAGTATATTTCCACACAAGCGAACGGTCTGCTAAAGATAAAGGATGAAAATCAAGGGACATAAAATATTTTTTTGATACCAAAGTAACATAAAAATTATGAGAGGAACACCATCCCGGAATATAAAAAAATAAAATAGGAATCATACGGTTATTCGGTCAAAAAGCAGTAATTTTGCACAATCCTACTAATTGCAATGTAGAGTTATCAATTTAAAGATTTTAAATATGGACTTAATCAAAGAGATTGTCTCACGCGCTCAAGCTAACAAACAGCGCATTGTTCTTCCTGAAGGTACGGAAGAGCGTACATTAAAGGCTGCCAACCAGATTCTTACCGATGAGGTGGCCGACTTGATTTTATTAGGGAACCGTTCAGAAATAGAAGAAGCGGCAAAAAAATGGGGATTGGGAAACATATCCAAGGCTACTATCATAGACCCGGCTACCAGCCCGAAAAAAGAAGAATATGCCCAATTGCTTTTCGAATTGCGTAAGAAAAAAGGCATGACGATAGAAGAAGCCCACCAAAAAGTGCAGGATCCCTTGTTCTACGGTTGCCTGATGATTAAGGCCGGCGATGCCGACGGACAGTTGGCCGGCGCACGTAACACGACCGGCAACGTATTGCGTCCTGCCCTGCAAATCATCAAGACAGCCCCGGGCATCACCTGCGTTTCCGGAGCAATGTTGCTGCTCACTAAAGCTCCCAACTACGGAAAGAACGGCATTTTGGTTATGGGCGACGTAGCCGTCACCCCTGTACCCGATGCAGGACAGTTGGCTCAGATTGCCGTTTGTACCGCCCGCACAGCCAAAGCCGTGGCCGGAATCGACCCGAAGGTAGCTATGCTGAGCTTCTCCACCAAAGGTTCTGCGAAACACGAAGTCGTAGACAAAGTAGTGGAAGCGACCAAGCTGGCACGCGAAATGGCTCCGGGTCTCAGCATCGACGGCGAACTCCAGGCTGATGCCGCACTTGTACCGAGCGTAGGCGAAAGCAAAGCCCCGGGTTCCGAAATCGCCGGACATGCCAACGTTCTGATTGTTCCCAATCTTGAAGTCGGCAACATCTCCTATAAATTGGTACAACGTCTGGGACATGCCGAAGCCATCGGCCCTATCCTCCAAGGCATAGCACGTCCGGTCAACGACCTTTCCCGCGGATGCTCCATCGAGGACGTTTACACCATGGTAGCCGTCACGGCCAACCAAGCTATTGCGGCAAAAGAACAAAAATAAACGAAAGCTTTAAAATTACACCTATTATATAATATGAAGATTTTAGTATTAAACTGCGGAAGTTCCTCCATCAAATATAAATTATACGACATGACCGACCATTCCGTCATGGCACAGGGCGGTATAGAAAAAATAGGTCTGCCCGGTTCTTTCCTGAAAATGACTTTGCCGGACGGGACGAAGAAAATCATCGAGGAAGACATCCCCGAACATACCAAAGGCGTACAATTCATCTTCCACATCCTGACCGACCCAGAACTCGGTGCATTGAAATCGCTGGAAGAGCTTGGCGCCGTAGGACACCGTATGGTACACGGAGGAGAAAAGTTCAACCAAAGCGTGTTGCTCACTCCTGAAGTGTTGGAAGCCTTCACAGCCTGCAACGACTTGGCCCCGCTACATAATCCCGCCAACCTGAAAGGCGTAAATGCCGTATCGGCCCTTCTGCCTTCGATTCCTCAGGTGGGCGTATTCGACACAGCCTTCCATCAGACGATGCCCGACTATGCCTATATGTATGCCCTGCCCTACGAGATGTATGAAAAATACGGCATCCGCCGTTACGGCTTCCATGGCACGTCCCACCGTTATGTATCCCAACGTGTCTGCGAATACCTTGGCGTAGACCCTGCCGGCAAACGTATCATCACTTGCCATGTGGGCAATGGCGGTTCCATTTCGGCCGTAAAAGACGGCAAATGTATCGACACCTCCATGGGACTGACTCCGCTGGAAGGCCTGATGATGGGTACCCGTTCCGGTGATGTAGACGGCGGCGCTGTAACCTTTATCATGGACAAGGAAGGGCTTGCTCCTTCTGAAATGTCCAACCTCCTGAACAAAAAATCCGGCGTGGCCGGTGTCACAGGAGTTTCTTCGGACATGCGTGAGGTGATTGCCGCAGCCTACGAAGGCAACCAACGCTGCCGCTTGGCTCTCGACATGTACGCCTACCGCGTGAAAAAATATATCGGTGCTTACGCTGCGGCCATGAACGGGGTGGACATCATCCTCTTCACCGGAGGCGTGGGAGAAAACCAAGCCGACATGCGCGAAGCTTTCTGCAACGGTCTGGACTATCTGGGCGTATCGCTCGACAAAGCCAAAAACAATACCGTACGTGGCGACGAAGCCATCATCTCCACACCGGACAGCAAAGTGACGGTATGCGTCATCCCGACCGATGAGGAACTGATGATAGCCAAAGACACCATGGCACTGGTATGAACCTCGCCTTCTTCCTTCACTATCTGAAGGAAAAATACCCATGCAATGGAAAATGTTTCTAACTCTATACAGGGTGCGGGATTGTTTCCGCACCCTTTTTATATCGGTCTGCCGGAAAGATTCTGCGTCAAGGAGACGGCACAATATAATTTTTTCCCGAAAACACTTGCAAGTCACTTATTTTTCAAATACTTTTGGTGATGAACTTCGGGAAGGTAAGCCTTACAAAGGACAACACGTCCAATAACCGAAAACATAACGAATATGAAAAAAAGAACATTCTTCATATCTTTATTCAGTACGGCAATACTTGGCATTGCGGGATACATTGGATATAAAACTTCCCAAACGGACACGGCCACAAACGAAAGTCACCTATCCTTAAATGTAATCAACAAAGACAAACCCGTTAATGTGGAATTGCGTGACATAGTCGACAGCATCCAATATACAGTGTTAGAATCATCCGGTTCTTGCATGTTAGGAGAAATAGTGAGGGTCAAGAAAACGGAGGGGTACTATTTTGTAAGAGACGATTTCGGACTATACGCATTTGATGAAGAGGGACACTTTATAAACGAAATAAGCCAAAAAGGAAATGGAAACAAGGAGTACGTCCACTTGGAAAATTTCTATATCGACGAACAACAAAAGGCAATCGGACTTATCTGCAACCCATCCCCAAAAATCATGTTTTTCAGCTATGACGGCGAATATCTATCCACCGTCCGATTGCCGGAAGAAGACGGCGGAATACATTCCATAATGAAAAGCCCCGACCAGGATTTACTGGCATACTACCCTATGCCTAATGATTATATTAAAATCGAACATGAATATAAAAAAGTGGAAATCAACGGCAACGGACTAAAAACGTTTCCCCTGCTTGCCATGAAAGACCTGACGACAAAAGGTATCCATTACGCGTTTTCAGCCTGCCCCATGGCCATCTATAAAGACACCTGTTATCTGTTATCCGTCCTCTCGCACAATCTGTACGCTTACAAAAATGGAGAAATAAAACATGCCTGCCAATTTGATTGGGCCAAGCAACTTCCAAGCACAAAGTTCCTAAAAGAATGCAGGAATGAAAACTTTTATGACTTAAAAGAAAAAATACAGGAATCGGGCATGAGCATCGGATTCACTGGCATACAGGCAAACAAAGACTATATGTTTATCTCCGTCAACAATGAAAACACACTGATATGGGATGGCAGGCAAAGCGTCTTGATACATAACACTTACGACAGCGAGAGAAATTTCCACTTTCCCAATATCGCATTGACCGGAGGATGCTCAGATGAAAACATCGGCTTTTATAATGCTGATATTTTATGTCAACAGAAAAAGCAACTACCCACACGAAGCCAAACTTTCAACCGGATAGTCCAATCCATTAAAGAAGAGGACAACCCGGTTCTCTACCGGTTCATATTCAAAAAGGACCTAATAAACCATATAAGCATGAAATATAAACTACAATAGCCATCGTCCTATGAAAATCAGCTTGAACCAACGAACGGGATTCTTCTTGCTGAATCCCATATAATCCCACCAGACCATGGCAAAATACCTCAGCACTTTATTATATATAGGCGTATTTCTCTCTTCTTGCCAAAAAGAAGCACCTATACGGCAAATCACCGGATTCGACTCGCCGCCCGCCATAAACGGGCAAGGGCTTGCCGCTGATTCATTTTACGTCGTGCTTTTAGAGAGTAAAAACAACGTCATCATAAGCGACATCCGTAAAATAGATTTCGTAGACTCATCAATAGTCATCCTTTCTTCCGAAGGCGTTTTTTCTTTCAATAGGCAAGGACAATATTTATGTCAATACGGAGAAAGGGGTAACGGCTCAGGAGAATACCATACATTGACTTCCATGTGGGTTGACGAGCAAAAACATGTTCGTATCATAGACGGAGCCAGAAACAGAATACTGACCTTTAATACTGATGGACAGTTGTTGGACACACAAACCTATTCCTCGTCGACTTTCGACCTGCTAAACGATTGCGAACCCATTGACAACAATCATCTTTTTTGTTCAAACCATATCTATAATGACTTAAACACCATCTATTCGACTTTCGACTTGCAGAGAAAAGAAAGTCACCCCCTTCACAAGTTTGCAGGAAAAACGGCAAACACGCAAGAATATACAGGGCGACATGCCTTCACACTGCAAAAAGACACCGTCTTCTGTGTTTCCCCTTTCAGCCCGGACATATGTTATTGGACTGAAGGAAACAACGACATACGCCCTTATCTTTCGATTATGACAGAACAAGAAATATTGTCTGAAAAAGAACAAACCTCCATCGAAGATTTTGGCATAACGCGTTACGCCGAATTACTCAATCAGGACGTATTCACAGGATTTACAGACTTGTTCATAACCCCTCAATACTACTTCTTAGGTTTTTATAACCTCTCTTATTTCTTAGTGAACAAAAGTACCCACAAGGGAGTCAGGTATGAATATCCGCTACAAACAGATAAAATATCATACCTTCCGCTGATTAATATAAGAGCCGTAAGTCCCCAAGGCTTTTTGGTGGGCTTTGAAGAGGCTTATAAACTCAAGCAGTGGAAAATCAACACAGAAACACAAGATGATAACTTAAGAAAGGTTCAGGCCGTGGTCCAAAAGATTTCTGCTGAAGACAATCCTTGCTTGTTTTTTTATAGGCTGAAATAAATCGACATAAAAAACATGTAGAGAAAAAGAAACAAGGCATGGCGGTGACAAAACATCTTACTTTGCCGCACCCCAAAGCAATCCGCTAATTTACAACCGGATACGAAGCAAAAATCAATCTCCGCAGAACGGAAAATCGTTCGGCTGAGATTGATTTTTCAATCGGCTGAGAAACGTTTTCCGTTCTGCGGAGATTGATTTTCCGAACGGCACAGAGCGGATTCTGTTATGTATTTTCACAAAACTTTCATTTCCGCAAACCGTCCGGCGGAAACAGCGACAGACACGCTGCAAAGGTTACAGGCAAGTGTCGCCCTCTACATAGTTCTCCATAAACAGGTTCTCCCCGTCGAATACGGCGTAAGTGAACTGCGTAATCCAGTCGCCTAGAATCAGGACACGGCTCGAACGGGTCAGCATCAAGTCCAACTCGATGTGACGATGGCCGAAAATGAAATAGTTGATTTCGGAATGGGCTTTCAGGTATTCCTTGGCAAAACGGACGAGATACTCCTTGTCCTCGCCCAGATACGGAGGGTCGCCGCCTTCCACGCCATGCTTCAGGCGGCTGTGCGCCGCCCAAGACAGGCCGAAATCCACAGCCCAACGGGGATGGATGCAGGAAAACATGCGTTGGCAAAGGCGGTTGCGGAACACGGCACGCAGGAAACGGAACTTGCGGTCGGGGTCGCCCAAGCCGTCGCCGTGTGCCAGCATGAACACCTTGTCGCCCATCTCCACTGTCATCGGCTCGGTGTGCAGCGTCACGCCGCATTCCTTCACCAAGTAATCGCCGCACCAGATGTCGTGGTTGCCCGTAAAGAAGTGCACCTCCACGCCCCGGTCGGCCAATTCGCTGAGCTTCCCGAGAAAACGGGTGTAGCCACGGGGCACCACCGTCTTGTATTCATACCAGAAATCAAAGATGTCTCCCAACAGATAAACTGCCGAAGCCTTATCCTTGATACCGTCCAGAAAGCGCACCAACCGGCGTTCCCGCGTACGGTCGTGCGGGATAGAGCGGCATCCCAAATGGGCATCCGAAAGAAAATATACGCTTTTCATCACAAGAATCCCAATTCCATTTTGGCTTCCTCGGTCATCATGTCCTTGTCCCACTCGGGTTCAAACACCAGATTGACCTCCACCGACTTTACTTGCTCTATGCTCTCCAGCTTCTGACGCACGTCCTCCACGATGAAATCCGCAGCCGGACAGTTCGGAGCCGTAAGCGTCATGTCCACGCTCAGGGCATAGTCGTCCGCCAAGTCTATCTTATATATCAATCCGAGGTCGTACACATTCACCGGTATCTCAGGGTCGTACACCGTCTTGAGCATCTCGATCACTTTCTCTTCCACCTGCAATTTCTCCGGCATTTTCTTTTCCTCTTCCATATATCGGTCTTTATTTATCTTGTTATACTAATTTACCTTCTTCACAATAACTGTAAAAACCGCCTTCGGCCACGATGATGTGGTCCAACAGACGGATATTCATCATCCGGCAAGCCTTCTGGAGCCGGTCGGTCAGCCGGTCGTCCTCCATACTGGGGCGCACCTGCCCCGACGGGTGGTTATGGCAAAGCGCGATGACAGGCGCACGGCGCAACAGGGCTTCGCGCAAAATCAGGCGGATGTCGACCGCCGTCTCCGTCAGTCCGCCCTTGCTCACCAACACCTTATCCAAAATGCGGCAGGCCTGGTTCATCAGAAGCACATAACATTCCTCGTGAAACAGGTCCTGCATCTGCGACAGGAAATAATGGTACAAATCCACACTGGAACGGATGGAAGGCAGTTCCACCGCATCTTCCTCCATACGGCGGCGCCCCAGTTCGCAAGCGGCCATGACACGCTTCATCAAGCCCACGGCAGACTCCTCCACTGTGCCCGAACCGATAAGGATGGCCAGCAGTTCGGCATTGCTCAACGCCGAAGCCCCTTTCTGCATCATCTTCTCGCGAGGGCGGTCGTCTTCGGCCCATTGCTTGATATTCAGTTTCGCCGTCTCCATACGCTTATTTATAGAAATTCTTCTCGAAAGCCGAAAACTCATCCTTGCCGCGCACGCACCGCTGCCACCATGCACGGAGGAATCCCGTACCGTAGCCCGTCAGTTGGACAAAAGAAGCCCCCACGGCCTGCACGCCGATTTTCAAACTGCGGTTGGCCACCGTGGCATCCGTGCAAATCAACAGGGCGAACAACAACAAGGGCAACAAGGGTATCCACGACAAGGCATGAAACACAGCCGCATGCTGCATCAGGCCCGGCATCTCTACGGCATATACGTAACGGTGGGTCATTTGGAAAATCCAGACCGAACCAACCCATCCTACAAGTGCGACCAACAGCAGGCAGCATGCCCCCACGGTAAACACCATGGGCAACAGATGCACCAACTTCAGCGATTCGGGATATTTCTTGTACAGATTGATACGCGCAATACCGGAATTATGCACTTGCTTGAAAAACTTCTTCATGTCCGTGCGCCGCTTGTGCCACACCCAGGCATCGGGAAACAAACGGCAACTGCACCCGGCCTTGAATATCCGGATGCTGAAATCAATGTCCTCGCCAAAACGCATTTTGGAAAAGCCTCCCAACCGGCGGTAGACTTCCGCCCGGACTCCCATGTTGAAGGAGCGCGGATAGAACTTATCCATTTTCTTCTTCCCTCCCCGGATGCCTCCCGTAGTGAAAAACGAGGTCATGGCATAGCTGATGGCCTTTTGCACGTCCGTGAAAGATTCATGTGCCCGGTCGGGACCGCCGAACGCATCGGCAGGCTCGCGCCGCAACTCGTCGTCTACGGCCTGCAAATATCCCGGCGGAAGCACGCAGTCCGAATCCAGCACTATCAGGTACTCGCCGCTGCTGCGTTCTGCCCCGTAATTACGGGTCTGGCCCGGCCCGGAGTTCGGCTTGTCATAATACTTCACCGACAGGCGTCCGGCGTATTTCTCTGCCACGTCGCGGCACGGACGGGAAGAACCGTCCTCCACCACGACCGTTTCAAAGTCCGTAAACGTCTGCCCGGTAAGGCTTTCCAACAGTTCATCCACCTCATCGGGACGATTGTAAACCGGTATAATCAGAGAATATTTCATTGTTTCAACTCACGCTACGAGAGACGAGCCCTCATTGGACATCCTATTTTCCAGACACCCCAAGCGGGATGCGCTTTGGCTTTGTCGAGCAAATGTAACAAAAAAAAGTGAACAACAAGGTGCAAAACACCTTATTATTCACTTTCCGTCATTAAAAACTAAAATATCTTCCGTTACTTCACGCGGCCCAAATACGAACCGTCACGAGTATCGACTTCTATCATCTCACCCTCGTTCACGAACAAAGGCACACGCACCGTTGCACCGGTCTCCACCGTGGCAGGCTTCAGAGTGTTGGTGGCCGTATCGCCTTTCAGTCCCGGTTCGGTATAAGTTACCTTCAGCACCACTTTGGTCGGCACATCGGCATAAAGCACAGTCTCGGTAGAAGCATCCGAAACCACATCTACGACTTCGCCTTCCTTCATGAAATCCACACCGTTAATCAGTTCTTTGGCGATAGGTATCTGCTCAAAAGTTTCCTGGTTCATGAAGATATAATCTTCGCCCTCCTGATAAAGATACTGGTAGGGACGACGTTCCACACGCACGTCTTCCAAGGCTTCGCCGATGTTGAAACGACGTTCGAGCACATAACCGTTGACCACGTCTTTCAACTTCGTACGCATGAAGGTATTGCCCTTACCCGGTTTCACATGCAGGAAATCGATACAGAAATACAACTTGCCATCCATACGAATGCAAGTACCTTTTTTAATGTCTTGAGCGTTAATCATAAAAATCTTGCTTTGTATTCTATTTTAAATGTATATAATTGATGCACACTTTCATTTGCGCTGCAAAGTTAATGGAAAAAAGAAAAAAAACACAAAAGTTTTGGTAGAAAATGACTTATCTCTTGCTTAATTTAAAAAAAGTGCCTAATTTTGCACCCCGAACCCGATAAGAAACAAATAAAAACAGAATATAACAATGAAAAGAACATTTCAACCCCACAACAGAAAGAGAAAGAACAAGCATGGTTTCCGTGAAAGAATGACTACGAAAAACGGTCGTAAGGTATTGGCTTCACGCCGTGCGAAAGGTCGCAAAAAGCTTACCGTATCCGATGAAAGACATGGTAAATAAGTTGCGGACGTCTTTTTCCGAAAGAAATTGAAAGAAGTAAGGAAGCCCTTACTTCTTTTTTGTTTTTATCCGTATCTTTAAATAAAACAGGCGTGGCCCGACATGGCCAAAACTTGAAAAACTTTGTTTTTCGTTTGCCTGTGCTCTCGCCTTTCACTATCTTTGTTCCCACAAATATACACAGGTACTCGCAATGACCATAAAAGAATTCTTCGGTAAACTGACCAGCAAAATCATTTGGGTGAATCTGCTGGCGATGTTCTTAATCATAGTAGCTATCGCTGTCGGCATCTGGATCGGACTGGAACGCTACACCATGCACGGGGTGGAAATCACCGTGCCGAACGTGAAAGGCATGCGTGTGTACGACGCACGCCAGACTTTGGAAAGGCAAGGGCTGGTGGCTGTTGTCACGGATTCCGGATACAACAAGACGCTGCCTTCCGGGACGGTGTTGGAACAGACTCCGGCCAACAACAGTCAAGTGAAACCCGGACGGGAAATCTACCTGACCATCAATACGACACGTACTCCCACCCTCCCGATGCCGGACATCGCCGACAACAGCTCCCTGCGCGAGGCGGAAGCGCGGTTGACGGCCATGGGATTCAAACTCAGCCCGTGTGAATACGTAGATGGCGAAAGAGATTGGGTGTACGGTGTGAAATACCGAGGAAAGAACATCTTCGGGGGCGACCGTATCCCTATTGATGCCGAACTGACCCTACAAGTAGGAAGCGGAAGCTTTGGTGACGATTCGCTCTACGTTTCCGGCGACGACTCTATTTCCGTTATGGAAGAAGAGCTTTATGACGAAGACCGGGATGTTACGGTTCCGGATGATTTTTAACGTACGTTCCTCCATGATACAATGAATACAGACTGTAACAACAAAGGCAGGCTGCCATCGAACGGCATTCCGTTCACGGACGAAGAACCTGACGAAGAAGGCGTATCGGTGTATGAACACCACCGCCTGACAGCGGACAGCGGACAAAAGCCGATGAGAATAGACAAGTTCCTGATGGAACATCTATACAATACGTCGCGCAACCGACTGCAACGGGCTGCCGAGCAGGAGTTCATCCTCGTAAACGGACGGCCGGTGAAAAGCAGCTATAAAGTGAAACCGCTCGATGAAATCGTCATTCTCCTGGACCGGCCTAAATATGACAATGAAATCATCGCGGAAGACATTCCCCTCGACATCGTGTACGAAGACGAAGACCTGATGGTGGTGGACAAACCTGCGGGATTGGTGGTGCATCCCGGATGCGGAAATTATACCGGCACGCTGGTCAATGCCATCGCCTGGCATCTGAAAGACAATCCGGACTATGACCCGAACGACCCGACCGTGGGATTGGTACACCGCATAGACAAGGATACCTCCGGACTTCTCGTAGTGGCCAAAAATGCCGATGCCAAAACGCATCTGGGCAAACAGTTCTTCAACAAAACCACCAAAAGACTGTACAATGCCTTGGTCTGGGGAAACTTTCAGGAGGAAGAAGGACGTATCGAAGGCAACATCGCCCGCCACCCGAAAGACCGGATGCAGATGGCAGTCTTCCCGCCGGACAGCGAAATCGGGAAACATGCCGTCACCCACTACCGCGTACTGGAGAATTTCAATTATGTCACGCTCGTGGAATGCAGGCTGGAAACCGGACGTACCCATCAAATCCGAGCCCACATGAAACATATCGGCCATCCGCTTTTCAACGACGAACGTTATGGCGGAAACGAGATCCTGCGCGGCACACAATTCAGTAAATACAAGCAATTCATACAAAACTGTTTTGCCGTATGTCCGCGTCAGGCACTCCATGCCCGGACGTTGGGATTCATACATCCGCGCAGCGGACAGGAGATGTATTTCACTTCGGAACTCCCGGCGGACATGACGGCACTATTGGAACGGTGGCGCAGTTACACCGCGCACAGGGATATGGAATAAACAGAAACATAAGCTTATTATAATATCAGCAAAAAATGAAAAAAACAATCGCGATTGTAGCCGGAGGGGATTCCTCCGAACACGACGTTTCCCTTCGGAGCGCCGAAGGTATCCATTCCTTTCTCGACAAGGAAAGATATGAAGTTTATATCATTGAAATCAAAGGTATGACATGGGAGGCTCATCTGAAAGGCGGGAGCCGTTCGAACGTGGACCGCAACGATTTCAGCTTCATGGAAGGCGGCAAGCGTATCCGGCCTGATTTCGCCTACATCACCATACATGGCACTCCGGGTGAGAACGGTATCCTGCAAGGATATTTCGACCTCATCCATCTGCCTTACTCCACATCGGACGTGCTCGTGGAGGCCATGACGTTCAATAAATTCACCCTGAACCAGTACCTGAAAGGATTCGGTGTCAGTGTCAGCGAAAGCCTCATCGTCCGCAAAGGGTTCGAGCATTTGGTCACCGATGAAGAAATCATAGAAAAAATAGGTTTGCCCTGCTTCGTGAAGCCCAATGCGGGCGGTTCCAGTTTCGGTGTGACGAAAGTGAAAAGCGCCGACCATATACACGAAGCCATTCTGAAAGCCATGCGCGAAAGCGACGAAGTGATGGTGGAAGCCTTCATGGAAGGAACGGAAATCAGCCAGGGGTGCTACAAGACGCAAGAGAAAGAAGTGGTGCTGCCCGCCACCGAAGTGGTAAGCGACAACGAGTTTTTCGATTACAACGCCAAGTACAACGGACAGGTCAGGGAAATCACGCCGGCACGCCTAAAAGAAGAAACCGCCGAACGCGTAAGCCTCATCACCTCCATGATATATGACATATTGGGATGTAACGGAATCATCCGGGTGGACTATATCATCACGCACACCACCGACGAAAACGGCAAAGAGAGAGAACGAATCAACATGTTGGAAGTCAACACCACACCGGGCATGACCGCCACCAGTTTCATTCCCCAACAAGTACGGGCTGCCGGAATGGACATGAAAGACGTGTTGACCGACATCATCGAAAACAAACTGTCATAACAAACCTTACAGCTTATGCGTACGCCTGAAGAATTCGACGAAATCCGTCCATACGACCCGGAAGAGCTTCCGGCCATATTTGAAGAACTGATAGCCGACCCGGAATTCCGTGCCGCCGCCGAACAGGTATTGCCCGAAGTGCCTTATGAAGAGGCTTGCAACCGTCTGCGCCGTTGCCGGACCAATCTGGAAGTGCAACAAACCTTCTTCTATCCCTTGCTTCACGGCATTGTCGACCGATGCAGCGACGGACTGGTGCTGGAGAACAGCCAGTCGGTAGACAAACGTGTACCGCATACTTTCATCACCAACCACCGCGACATTGTGATGGACTCGGCTTTCCTTTCCATCAGTCTGTTGGACAACGGTTTCGGCAACACAATGGAAATTGCCATAGGCGACAACCTGTTGATACGCCCTTGGATTAAAAAACTGGTAAGGGTGGACAAGGCATTCATCGTACAACGCTCTGTAAGCCTGCGTCAAATGCTGGCTTCCAGCGCACGGCTAAGCCGCTACATGCACTACGCCATCGCCACGAAACATGAGAACATCTGGATTGCCCAACGGGAAGGACGCGCCAAGGATTCAAACGACCGCACGCAAGATTCCATCCTCAAAATGATGGCCATGGGGGGAGAAGGAAGCATCATCGACCGCCTGAAGCAGTTGAATCTCGTACCGACCGCGCTTTCATACGAATACGACCCTTGTGATTATTTGAAAGCACAGGAATTCCAACAGAAGCGCGACATCGAAGGATTCAAGAAGAGTCCGAAAGATGATCTGGTAAACATGCAGACCGGGATTTTCGGGTACAAAGGGCGGATATGCTTCCGCGTGGCCGGCCCGCTGAACGATTGGCTGGACACATTGCCCGCTGATATGCCCAAGACGGAACTGTTCACGGCCGTGGCATCTCGTATCGACAAGGAGATTCACCGCAATTACAAGTTATACGCCGGGAACTATGTGGCTGCCGACTTGCTACGGGGCACACAAGAGTTTGCGGCACATTACACTTCTGAAGAGAAAACGCGTTTTGAAGCTTACCTCGAAAGCCGTCTGGAAAAAGCAACCTTACCCAACCCAGACACGGCCTTCTTACGCGAACGCTTGCTCACGATGTACGCCAATCCGGTATTTAACTATATGGTAGCCCGTCAGGAATAAAGATATGAAAAGGCATTTGAGGTTAAAAACAGACTTTCCGCTTTTCCGGTTATTGCCGGAAAGGTGGAAAGCCTGTCTGTTTCTTATAGGTTGCCTGTGCTGCACGGCATGCGGTGACGATGAAGAAGACGGATATGTATATCCCTCGCTTCTGACTGAATTCGTTGAAGTCTATACGGACGCGAAAGGCAACGGCACGCAATTTGTCACCGACGACGGTAAGATATATGCCATCAACAGCCCGATACAAGGTTTACAGCCTGACGCTGCCTACCGTCTCGTATGCGGCTACGAAGTGACAGCCGACTACCAAGAAGGGCATCCTGTGGCTAAAATCTATACGGTCGAGACGGTTAACCTCTTGAAGCAGAAAGAAGAACCGTCGGATACTGATGACCCGTTGGCTGTCGCCAGTATCTGGAATGGCGGAAATTACCTCAACCTTCACCTCATGCCCAAGACACAAGGCGGTACGCAGGAATGGGGATACCGGTCGGATTCCACCCGCTCTTCCCATACCGGAACTATTTACCACTTGTCACTTTATCACCGGCAGCCCGGCGACCCGTATTCATATTCCACCACGGTATATGCCAGCCTCCCCCTTCTTCCTCTCGGCCTACAAGAAGGTGACAGCATTGCATTCACGGTTCTGACTTTCGACGGACGGAAGACATGGCGGTTCGGCTTTTAGCACTTCGCGCCCAAATCATCTTTATAAAGAGAGCTTTCCTTAGTATTCTTTTCAACCTGACCGGCAAACAGGGGTACACTCCGCTTGCCGGTCAGATGTATTAGGGTTATAATGCCTCCAGCATTCGTTTAAGCACTACTGTGGCTGAAATCTCACGATTGGCAGCCTCGGGGATGACCAACGACTGCGGGCTTTCTATCACATCGTCCGTCACAATCATATTGCGGCGCACGGGCAGACAATGCATGAAAAAAGCGTTGTTCGTCACAGCCATGTGAGCAGCATCCACCGTCCAACTCATGTCCTTGTTCAACACCTTTCCGTAGTCCGCCGAACGGGTCACACCGGGACAGCTCCAGTTCTTGGCGTAGATGAAGTCGGCCCCTTCGAAGGCTTTCAGTTGGTCGTACTCCACACGGGCGTCACCCACGAACTTCGGATCGAGTTCATAGCCTTCGGGATGCGTCACAACGAAATCCACGTCTGCGGCGTTCATCCATTGGGCGAAACTGTTGGGTACGGCCTGAGGCAACGCCTTGGGATGAGGCGCCCACGAGAGCACCACCTTGGGGCGCGCCGTCCGTTTGTACTCTTCGATGGTAATCAAATCGGCAAAGCTCTGCAAGGGATGCACCGTGGCACTCTCCATGAAGAACACAGGCTTGCCGGAGTAACGGATAAACTGGTTCAGTATCTTTTCCTCATAATCGTCCTTACGGCTTTCAAAGGTGGCAAACGAACGTACTCCGATAAGGTCGCAATAGCATCCCATCACGGGAATGGCTTCCAACAAATGTTCGCTCTTGTCGCCATCCATAATCACGCCACGCTCCGTCTCCAGTTTCCATGCCCCTTGGTTCACGTCGAGCACGATGACATTCATGCCAAGATTCATGGCAGCCTTTTGCGTACTCAACCGTGTGCGCAGGCTGTTGTTGAAGAAGATGAGGAGGGCTGTCTTGTTCCTCCCCAGTTCCTGATATTGAAAACGATTCTTCTTTACCTCGAAAGCCTCGCGCAAGGCGGCTTTCAAATCGCCTAAGTCTTCTACGTTTTGAAATACTCTCATAAGATTGTTGTTTAATGATTGATAATCGGACTACTTCGGGCGTACCTGTCCGTCGCCCTGCACGAACCATTTGTAGGTCGTGATTTCTTCCAACGCCATCGGGCCGCGGGCGTGCAGTTTCTGGGTGCTGATGCCTATCTCGGCTCCAAGTCCGAACTGAGCTCCGTCGGTAAACGAGGTCGGCGCATTGGCATACACGCAGGCAGCATCCACCAACTGCAAGAACTTTTCGGCTGCATCAGCGTTCTCGGTAATGATACACTCGCTATGTCCCGAACCGAAACGGGCGATATGGGCCAGCGCCTCGTCCAAAGAGTCCACCGTCTTCACGGCCATTTTGTAATCCATAAACTCAGTGCCGAAATGTTTCTCCGTAGCCGCTTCCAACAGATCCGCCGGATAATGCCCCTGCAGGGCGGTCAAGGCGCGGCTATCGGCATAAATGCGCACACGGCTCTCCTGCAACGGAGCGCACAATTGCGGCAGGTCGGACAAACGGGAGGCATGAATCAGCACGCTATCCAACGCATTGCATACGCTCACCCGGCGCGTCTTGGCATTGTTGACAATAGCGGCACCTTTCCGCACATCCCCATCCACGTCAAAATAAGCATGGCAAACTCCGGCTCCGGTCTCGATGACCGGAATACGGGCATTCTCGCGCACATATTGAATCAAAGCACTGCTGCCGCGCGGAATCAGCAAATCCACATAACCGCGTGCCTGCAACAAAGCCGCCGTGGCCTCACGTTCGGCCGGTAATAAGACGACGATGTCCGGATTCACACCGAAACGCTCCAATACGCCGTGGATTACTTTCACAATGGCACGGTTGGAAAAGTCGGCGTCGCTTCCGCCCTTCAGCACGCAGGCACTCCCGGCCTTGAGGCAAAGCGAAAAGACATCGAAGCTCACGTTGGGGCGTGCCTCATAAATCACCCCTATCACGCCGAACGGCACACTCACCCGTTTCAAGTCCAATCCGTTGGGCAATACGGTATGCTTCAGCACCCTTCCCAAAGGAGAAGGCAAATCCGCCACATGACGCGTGTCTGCGGCAATACCTTCCAAACGCGCCGATGTAAGTTTCAGGCGGTCGTACATCGGGTTATCGGAAGACATGCGCTCCAAATCGCGCGCATTCTCCGACAGGATGTATTCCGACTGTGCCAAAGCTTCATCCGCTACCGCACGTAGTATCTCATCCACACGTCCTACCGGCAACTGTAGCAACTCGCGGCCGGCTGCTCTTGCCCGTTCAAACAGAGAAGTCAAATCCATAGTTTTCCTTTTATTATTGTTTTCATTGATTTTCACCTACACGGTTCCACGTCCGGCACCGAGCATACAAGCCCCATACCTGTACCGGAAAGCCGGGCTTATTCCAAATATAAATAATCATAATGCACCAAAGGCTTACAGTCGTGCTGCCCGATGACCCGGGCGGCTTCCTCGCAGCTATATGCCGCACGCCCCACTCCCAGATTCTGCCCCTCGGGCGACATGATACGTATCAGGTCGCCTTTTTCAAAATCGCCTTCCACATGCGTGACCCCTACCGGCAGGATACTCACGGCACGGTCGCCGCACACGGCTTCCACCGCCTTGGCGTTCAGGTAAACCTTCCCTTTCGTGAACCCTGTGCTGTGAGCCACCCATTTCTTCACGCTCGACACATTGCCTTCACGCGGAGCAAAACGGGTACACACCCGGCTTCCGGGATGCAGGACCAAGTCAGTAAGCACGTCATCGCGCTTGCCGTTGGCAATGATGACCTCGATGCCTTCGTCGGCCACCTTGCGGGCAATGGAGCATTTGGTCATCATCCCGCCGCGTCCGAAACCGGATTTCTCCGTACGGATATACTCCTGCAAATCCCGTTCCGGTTCCACCTCACGGATAACCTCCACGCCCGGTTCGCCGGGAAGGCCGTTGTATATGCCATCCACATTGCTCAATATGATTAAAGCCTGCACGTCCATCATCGTGGCAATCAAGCCGGACAGTTCGTCGTTATCCGTAAACATCAGCTCCGTCACGCTGACGGTGTCATTCTCGTTCACAATCGGGATGACTCCATTTTCCAACATCACCATCATACAGTTCCGTTGGTTCAGGTAATGGCGGCGCGTACTGAAACTCTCTTTCATCGTCAGCACCTGCCCCACCGGCAAGCGGTGCTCGCGGAACAGTTCGTAATAGCGGTTGATGAGCTTGGCCTGCCCCACTGCGGAAAACAGTTGCCGCTGGTCCACGCTGTCCATCTTGCGCGAGACGGCCTCTTTCAGCTCGCCTCTCCCGCTGGCCACGGCACCGGAAGAAATCAATATGACTTCGATACCGTTTTCCCGCAATTCGGCAATCTGGTCCACCAAAGCCGACATGCGTGTCACGTCCAAAGCCCCGTCCTTACGGGTCAGAACGTTACTTCCTATCTTGACGGCTATGCGTTTATATTGTTGTGACATAAAGACGCTCCTTCCCTTATTTCTTCACCGAAGCCCTCAATCCTTTGATGACGCTTTGGGTGAACCCGGCCTCCTCCATCACATTCAGCCCACGAATGGTCAAGCCTCCGGGAGTCGTCACCTTATCAATCTCCATTTCCGGATGCAAGCCTCCGGCCGTTAACAAATCCACGGCCCCTTTCATGGTCTGCATGATGACGCGCTGCGCATCCTTGGCATAAAAGCCCAATTCCACACCACCTTCGGTAGCCGCACGGATGTAACGCATCACGTAGGCTATGCCACAGGAAGCCAAAGCCATTCCCGCGTCCATCAAGCGTTCCTCAACCAACATGGCATCGCCCATCTCCTTAAACATCGCCAGCATTTGGGCGTCCAATTCCGGCGTGGAACAAACGGAAGTCATAAAAGTCATACCGCTCATAACTGCAATGGCCGTATTCGGTATCAAATAGTACACTCCGGGGTATTCTCCGTCACCACGATCCAAATAAGTACAAAGTTGCGCCGTGCCAATCCCACCTGCCATAGAGGCTATCGCCTGATTGTCATAATCCAAACCACCTTTGATTTCCTCTATCACCTCTTGTATCTTCCAAGGTTTCACAGCTAATATAACCACATCAGCTCCTGTCGCCGCCTGGGAATTCTCACAAGTGATGTTCAACTCCGGAAACTCAACCTTCAACGCCTCCAACTTACCCCGACTGGGATTGGACACCGTGATATCCGATGTCTTGACCAAGCTTCCCTTTGCCAAACCACGGGCAACGGCTCCTCCCATATTGCCCGCACCGATAATTGCAATCTTCATTGTCACTCTCCTCCTTAAAAGCAGACAAACCGGTCTCCGACATACGCCTGCGACCGGTTTATCTCCGCTTGATTATTCATTAATTATTCACTACACGTTCCAACCGCTTCAAGAAATCAGCCGCTTCCGCCTCACTCAGACAAAGCGGCGGCAAGAGCCTCAGCACGTTCGTGCCGCTGCATCCCGTGAAGCAATGCTCCTCAAAGAGCAACTTGTTCCTGATTTCCTTGTAAGGCACGTCCAACTCCACGCCTATCATCAGGCCGCGCCCTCTGACGTCCACCACATGAGGCAGGCGCAAAGCCTTTATGCCTTCCATCAGGAAATTTCCGACCTTGGCGGCATTTTCCACCAGATGCTCCTCTTCCATGATGTCCAACACGGCCAAGGCGGCGGCACAAGCCAAATGGTTTCCACCGAAAGTCGTGCCCAACTGGCCGTACACCGGAGTGAATTTGGGCGAAATCAGCACCGCTCCCATGGGGAAACCGTTGCCGATGCCTTTGGCCACCGTAATCAAGTCCGGCTTCACCCCCAAATGCTGGTGGGCGAAGAACTTGCCCGAACGGCCGTAGCCACACTGGATTTCATCGCAAATCAACACCGTATCCGTTTCGTCACATGCCTGCCGCACGCCTTGCATGAACTCGGCAGTGGCCAACCGGATACCTCCGACCCCTTGAATACACTCCACAATCACGGCACACACATCGCCTTTGGCCAACTCCGCCTTGAAAGCGTCCAAATCATTCAAAGGCAAGTAAGTCACATGCCCGTTGGCGTTGATGGGAGCTATGATTTTAGGATTGTCCGTTGTCTCCACGGCCAAAGACGTACGCCCATGGAACGCTTTTGAAAGGGACAACACGCGCTTGCGTCCATTGTAGAAACTGGCCAACTTCAACGCATTCTCATTGGCTTCCGCCCCGGAATTAATCAGAAAGAACTGATAGTCCTCATAACCGCAGGCCTTGCCTAAACGCTCTGCCAACTCCACCTGCAACTTGTTGACCACGGAATTGCTGTAGAAACCCAACCGGCCAAGTTGCCGTGTCAGCTTCTCTATATAATGCGGATGGCAGTGACCGACACAGATTACGGCATGGCCGCCGTACAAGTCAAGATACTCCTGCCCCTTGTCATCCCAGACATGGCATCCTTTCCCTTTTACGATGTTCACATCGAAAAGCGGATATACGTCGAATAGATTCATTTTATTCCTCCTTTCTTAAATATGACATTCCGTCGCGCCCCCGTTTAGAATGCGGACGGTTTCAGGCGCAAACCGGACGTTTCGTCCAGCCCGAACATGAGGTTCATGTTCTGCACGGCCTGCCCGCTGGCGCCTTTGAGCAAGTTGTCTATCGTGGCCGTGACCAACAATTTATCGCCGAACTTATCCACGTGCACCAAGGCCTTGTTGGTGTTGACCACTTGCTTCATGTCGATGGCCTTGTCCACGTAATGCGTGAAAGCCGCGTCCTTGTAATACTCCTTGTAAAGCCCGGCAAAATACCCGGCATCGACCGACGCGTCCACACGGACCACCTCGGTGGCAAAAATCCCTCGGGCGAAGTCGCCGCGATAGGGAATGAAATCTATCGCTCCGTCGAAGTCCGACTGCAAGGCACGGAGAGACTGGCAGATTTCCGGCACATGCTGATGGTTGAAAGCCTTGTATATGCTCATGTTGTTGTTGCGCCAACTGAAGTGCGTGGTCGCGCCAGGCTTCACCCCGGCACCGGTACTTCCCGTGATGGCATTCACCGACACGTCGCCACTCAACAGGCCGTGGGCAGCCAAAGGCAGCAACCCCAACTGGATGCAAGTGGCAAAACAACCGGGATTGGCCACATGCTGCGCCCCGGCAATGGCCGCCTTGTCCAATTCTGGCAGACCGTACACGTAGTCATTGCCCGGAGCCGCCAGACGGAAATCCTGCGCCAAGTCGATAATCTTCACTCGGGAAGGCACATCGTGAGCCTGCAAGAACTCCGCGCTCTTGCCATGCCCGAAACAGAAAAAGATCACGTCCACCTCGTCGAAAGGCAACTGGTCCGTAAACACCAAATCGGTTTCCCCATACAGCCCTTCGTGCACGTCGGTGATCTTATTCCCGGCGTTACTGGAACTATTGATAAACTTTATCTCCGCTTCGGGATGGTTCAGCAAGATGCGGCAAAGTTCGCCGGCCGTATATCCTGCCCCTCCTATGATTCCAACTCTTATCATTTGAAATATCTGTTTTTTTCCTGAGGAATGACAATAACCAGAATGAAATAGGCGATTACACCGGAAAAGGCGGTGAACAGCGTCAGCAAGACATAACCGACACGTACGAGCGTGACATCCAACCCGAAATATCCGGCAATCGCGGCACATACGCCTGCAAGCATCCGTCCCGTACGGGGACGTTCCAGTTTTTTATCTTCCACCGTCATGGTTTACTTGATTCGTTCCTCGTCCTTATGGTTCGCATAATACAGGCGGAGCGGAGTGGAAGTCACTTTGATAAAGCCCTTGGCGTCCTCCGCCGTCCATCCCTTCTGGGTCTCGCCATACTCGCCGAACTTGTTCTTCACCAAGTCGTCCGGAGAATCCACGCCGACCGTTGTGAAGCCGTAAGGACGAAGCTCCAATGTCACCACGCCGTTCACGTTGCGCTGCGAACTGGTCAGCATGGCCTCGATGTCCGGCATGACAGGCTCCAGATACTGGCTTTCGTGCAGGAACATGCCATACCAGTTGGCCACCTGCTCCTTCCAATATTGCTGCCACTTGCTCAGCGTGTATTTTTCCAAGAAACGATGCGCACCGATAATCAGCATCGGAGCCGCCGCCTCGAAACCTACACGACCCTTGATACCGATGATGGTGTCGCCCACATGGCAGTCGCGGCCGATGGCGTAGGCAGCACCTATCTTTTCTATCTCCTGTATGGCCTTGATCTTATCGTCATACTCCACGCCGTTCACGCTACAAATCTCCCCTTTCTTGAAACCGAGCTTCAACAGCTCCGTCCCCGTCTTCGTGGGATGTTTCAGATAAGCGCTCTCAGGCAATCCCTGATTGCTGTCCAGAATCTCTCCGCCACAAATCGACGTGCCCCAGATACCTACGTTGTAGGAATACTTCAACTTCGTGAAATCGGCATAATAACCGTGCTGGTTCAGATAATCCACTTCCTCCTGACGGCTCAGGTTGCTGTCGCGCGTGAGTGTGATGATCTCCATCCCCGGCGCCATCACCAGGAAAGTCATGTCGAAACGAATCTGGTCGTTGCCTGCCCCGGTCGAGCCATGGGCTATCGCATCCGCCCCCACCTCGTTGGCATAACGTGCGATGGCGATGGCCTGGAAAATACGCTCGGACGACACCGAAATCGGGTAGCAGTTGTTGCGCAACACATTACCATATATCATGTAACGCAGGCTCTTTTCATAATACTCCTTCGTCACGTCCAACGTGACGTATTCCTTGGCACCCAACTTATAAGCATTTTCCTCGTTGGCCTTCAGTTGCTCGGCGCTGAAACCGCCCGTGTTGGCACAAGCCGCATACACTTCGTACCCCTTTTCCTTGGCCAGATACATCACCGTATAAGAGGTGTCCAAACCTCCGCTGAATGCTACTACTACTTTTTTTGCCATAATATTCCTTTTATTTTGTCTATACCAATTAACGCAGATTTTTTGCAGCCGCCTCGCGGGCCATCTTCACCACATCCTCCGGCAGCTCCACCGGAAGTTTCTCGTCCGGATGCGCGGCAGGGTCATACAACATGGCCGTACACACGCAATACCGCCGCCCCGTACGCTGCAGGATGTCATAATTGACGCAACACGGATGCTCCGGCGTGCCGCAACCTTTCCAATAAGCCTCGTCGTCCGTCAGCTCGGCAAAAGTGACCGGCACGTAACCCAACGCCGTATTGATCTTCATCACAGCACTCTGGCTCGTCAACCCGAACAATTTGGCATGAGGCCACCGCAGGCGCGAAAGCGTAAAGGCCGTCTGCTTGATGCGGGTGGCCAGATGATGACGCCGGAACTTCTCTACGACAATCAGTCCCGAATTGGCCACATATTCCTTGTTTCCCCAACTTTCGATATAACAAAACCCGGCAAATTCTTCTTCATCACCTTCTCCGGCCAAAGCTATGACAGCCTTGCGTTCCTTCATCTTCGTGGCCAGATATTCATGCGTACGGGAAGCTATCCCGGAGCCTCTCTTTTTCGCAGAATCCGTTATGGTCGCAAGAATAACATCTACATACTTTTCGTGGCTGGCATCTGCCACAACCACTCTGATTCCATCGTTGTATTCCACTTCTTTCTTAAACTATATACTGTTTACATAAACCGCTCCCGCTCGGCAGACTTGGAGCAAGCTCCGTCTGCGCTCGCTGACTCGCGTTTTCTACGTTATATTCATTGTATGTCGGGAATCACCTCGGCCAACCGCCGCAGGGCCAGTTCGGAGGAAACTCCTTCCGCCAACACCAGTATGATGGTATCGTCTCCGGCCAATGTCCCCAATATTTCTTCAAACCTTTTGTTGTCTATATCGTATGCGATATGACTTGCATGGCCGGGCAAGGTATGAACCACGGCCAGATTGCCTGAAAATTTCACGGACAAGGCACCGGCCTGATGCACGGCGGAGGCGGTCAGATGGGTGTCCGAGACCCTTCTGTAAAGAGGCGAAGCTGGCAATACATACACATATTTGCCGGAGGCATTCGTCGCCTTGGCCACTTTCAGTTGTTTCAAATCGCGGGAAAGCGTAGCCTGGGTCAATTTGAAACCCACCTTTTTCAACTCACGCAACAACTCCTCCTGGCTTGAAATATCCTGTGCAGACACGACCATCTTGATGGCCTCCAAACGGCTGTCTTTATTCCTCATATATCCCTATCCTTTATTACTCCGGTGCAAAGATATGTATTTTAAGCCTCACCGTTTGCATAATATGCAGATATTTTCTCATTTTTATTCAAAACAAATCATATTCCACTTATTATCAAAAGAAAAACAAACTAAAGTGCTCGTTCCCTTCTGCATATTTATGCAATACGTCCACACCATCCTTTTCCTCTCCCATACCGTATGCCGCAGCCACGCCTCCGGTACTTTTATCAAGCATGTCTTACATATTTTCCTGCAAATCGTCATATATTCCAAACTTTTTCCGTAAGTTTGCAACTAAAGAACAAGAAATTCAATAAACACATCAAACACAATAAGCATTATGGAAAAGAAAAAAAGATATTTCCTGGCAGAAGAGGACATCCCTCGTTATTGGTATAACATTCAGGCCGACATGGTGAACAAACCCATGCCGCCACTCAATCCGGCCACCAAGCAGCCGTTGAAACCGGAAGACCTGTATCCGATTTTTGCGGAAGAACTGAGCCGGCAAGAGCTGAACCAGACGGACGCGTGGATAGAGATTCCCGAGGAAGTGCGCGAAATGTACAAATACTACCGGAGCACACCGCTCGTAAGGGCCTACGGATTGGAAAAGGCTTTGGGGACACCGGCCCATATATACTTCAAGAACGAAAGCGTCAGCCCCATCGGCTCGCACAAGCTGAACTCGGCATTGGCACAAGCTTACTACTGCAAGAAGGAGGGCGTGACGAACGTAACGACAGAAACCGGCGCGGGCCAATGGGGAGCAGCCCTCTCCTACGCCGCCAAGGTGTTCGGGCTGGAAGCGGCTGTCTACCAAGTCAAAATCAGTTACGAGCAAAAGCCCTACCGCCGCAGCATCATGCAGACGTTCGGCGCGCAAGTCACCGCTTCCCCCTCCATGTCCACCCGTGCGGGCAAGGACATCCTGACCAAGAACCCAAACTATCAAGGTTCTTTGGGTACGGCCATCTCGGAAGCCATCGAACTGGCACGCACGACCCCGAATTGCAAATACACGCTCGGGTCGGTATTGAGCCACGTCACCCTGCATCAGACCATCATCGGCCTGGAAGCCGAGAAACAGATGGAAATGGCCGGTGAATATCCGGACATCATCATCGGCTGTTTCGGCGGCGGTTCCAACTTCGGCGGCATCTGTTTCCCGTTCATGCGCCATAGTATCAAGGAAGGGAAAAAGACACGTTACATCGCAGCCGAACCGGCATCGTGCCCGAAACTGACGCGCGGACATTTCCAATACGACTTCGGAGACGAAGCGGGCTACACTCCCCTCCTGCCGATGTTCACCCTGGGACACAACTTCGCTCCGGCCAACATCCATGCGGGTGGACTGCGTTACCACGGCGCGGGCGTCATCGTCTCCCAACTCCTGAAAGACGGACTGATGGAGGCCACCGACATCCAGCAACTGGAATCCTTCGACGCGGGCTGCCTGTTCGCCAAGGCCGAAGGCATCATTCCGGCACCGGAATCCTGTCATGCCATTGCTGCCGCCATCAACGAAGCCAAGGCGTGCAAGGAGAGCGGGGAAGAAAAAGTCATCCTGTTCAACCTGTCCGGACACGGCCTCATAGATATGGCCGCTTACGACCAGTATCTGGCCGGAAACCTGACCAACTACGAACTGAAAGACGAAGACATCCAGCATAATCTGGATGAGATTAAGGATTTGTAAACCGACGGCTCCGGCCTATCCGGCAACATATCAAGCGTCCATGCCCTTTCGCCCTTCCAATTACGAAGGCGAAGAGGCATGGACGCTTGTTTACAGGCACGAAGCCAAAGTATTAAAGTCGGACAAAACGGGGTCTCAGGAGGCTGCAAAATCATTTGGCGCAGAACGAGAAATCAATCTCAGCCGAACGAAAAATCGTTCGGCTGAGATTGATTTTCAAATCTACGGAGATTGATTTTACAGTATCTTTCGTGCAGATTTACAACAAGTTATACATCCACACGCGAAAGAGCAAAAGATTCGGACAAAACGCGGCTGCTTACCTGTCAGGCCGTAGGTCCCGGACTTCGCCTTCCCCCACATCCAGATTCGTATAACGGCTCGTCACGCTGAAATCCGGAACCGGATATTCAAAAAACGGGAAGCGACGCTCGGTCTCGCCTTCGGTATATGCCCAAAGCGTTTCATACTCACCCATATCTTCTCCCATGTCCTGCAACTGCAACAAGTAACGGTAGACCGGCTTGTTCTCCCGAATATACACTTCGTGGACACGGTCGATTATCGGGCTGTGCCTACGGGTGCGGTCGTGGTCGAACCGCAAGATGCGGCGTCCTTTGGCGTCCACTCCCACCAAAGCGAAAGACATACTTTTGCCGATACCGGGCAGATTGAGCACACTACGATCCGTAGCCAGGAAAGGCACGTCGTGCGCGGCACAAAACTGCCGGATGGCCACGGCCTTGTTCGGTGCGCCGTCCAGGCTTTCCAGAAAGTCGTGCTCAGCCTCCGGTGCCAGACGCCCCCATGCTTTCTCCTCGGCACTTTCCTGCAAGGAACGGGCATTCGGGGCAAAGACCTCATAATTCTCCTCAAAGCCTTTCACGGTGAACGTGTAATAACAAATCACGCCCAGACTGTTCAGCACCTTCCGCAGTTTTGCCGTATGCCCCCGGCGCGAAGCCGCCACGTTGTAGACCAACTGGTTCGTGACCGCCCATCCGGTAGACAGTATCCTCCGGATGGCCTCCCGCGACTCGGGCGTGACCTCCAAAGGCGACTGAAAATGCGTCTGCACGAAAAGTTGGATGATGCCCGCCTCTGCGGCTTTCTGCCTGAAATCGCGCAGGATGTCCAACAGTTCGTCGTCCACACGCATCGGCAAGTACACCGGCAAGCGCGTCCCCAGACGGACACGTTGCAATTCCGCATACTTCTCTCCGTCGGGACGGGACAGGTTGGCCTGCCGTTTGCGGACGGCCATCTTGCAGACGGCATCCAGGATGTTGCGCAACGTGGCATTACGGCTCATCAGCGCGTCGCCTCCCGTTATCAGGATGTCGCGTATCTGCGTGTCGTGTTCGAAATAGTCCATCAGCTTCCGCAGGCGGGTGTTCCAATTTTCTTTCGGCTTCAACTTCTCCAACTCGAAGTTCAGCCTCCGGCTTTGGAAGTCGTACATCCGTTGGCAGGAAGCGCACAAACCTCCGCAAGCGCGCCCCATCGTATCGGGGATTAAAATGGCCACTTCGGGATAACGGCGGTGGATGTTATGCCCGCCGGGCAGCAGCCAGCCGGCCACGTTCGGTTTGCCTTCCTCGACGATGTCCTCACGTTCCCACGCGCGGATGCCGCCGAACGTCTCAACCAGGCGGGACGAATAAATGACATAGCTGCGGATGGCCGCGTCGTCGTAGCCCTTCCCGGTAGGGTTCAACAAGGAGAGGTAATAAGGCGTGACAAAAACGGGAATCCCTTTTTCCTGCGCCTGTTGGTAAATGCGCAGGGTCTCGCCGGAAAGTGTACCGTCCAGCATCCGGTTCAGCTCGGCGGCGCTTTTCACGGCCATGGACAAATGGAAACGGGCTTCGCCCCACCACCGGCGCACCCATCCGAGCTTTTCCGCCTCGCTGCACCCTTCCGGAAACACATAGCGTCCGGAAGAAGCCGGACGATGTTCTATCTTCCGGACCAACAACGCCATAATCCTCTCTTTGTTCGCCTCACGGATGGCCCTCACCTGCTCATTCAGCCCGTCCGGCCAACGGCGCATCCACCGGAGCACGTCCTCTTTCTCCGGCACGCCGGAGGGGGCGGCATGCAATCTGGAAAACTGGTGGTACAACTCGAGTGCAAAATCCGGAGAAATCTCATCTTCCTCCATACGCCCGGACAAGAAACGCCACAACAAGGCAAGGGTCTCCACCTTCACGTCCTCCCCGACCGAAAGTTCATGAACGACCCTGCCGTCATACTCCAACAAACGCCTTACCACCCGTACCCCTTCCGCGTTCCACGACGCATCCGACAAATAAGCGTCTATCTTTTGCCGGAAAGAGACCTCGTCCGGACTGTCCACAGCCCCGGCGAGCAATTCTGGAAATTTATTTTCGAATAACAGTCTGACCTCATGCAGGGTAACCGCCTTATTCTTTTGCTTCATACATATTCTATTTTAGGGTCACACAAAAAAACGAAACAACCGTTTCATTCTTCTAATTTAACGAAAAAAGGGCACGTCGGCAAAAGGCAGGGAATCATTTTTATTCTTTTAAAAAAACAAACCCGAAAAAACACACATTTTTGCTTATCGCTATATTTGTTACATGAAGACAGGAGGCGGCTCGGCATAGTCAAACTTGAAAAACTTTGTTTTTCGTTCGTCTCTGCACTCGCCTTGGATTATCTTTGTTACACGAAGATAGGAGGCGGCTCGGCATAGCCAAACTTGAAAAACTTCGTTTTTCGTTTGTCTCTGCACTCGCCTTTCACTATCTTTGCAAACAGAGAATCCAACTCACATCATACCATGAAAGTGAAAATTGAAGAAAGCTGGCGGCTGCGCTTGCAGGAAGAGTTTGACAAGCCTTATTTCGAAAGGCTCACCGCTTTCGTGCGGAATGAATATGCCCATGCCCATGTGCTGCCTCCGGGCTCCCGTATCTTTTACATTTTTAATGTCTGTCCTTTTGACAAGGTGAAGGTTGTCATACTCGGGCAAGACCCTTACCCCACTCCCGGGCAATATTATGGCGTCTGTTTTTCCGTCCCGGACGGAACACCCGTCCCCGGCTCTTTGGCCAACATCTTTCAGGAAATCCATCAGGATTTAGGAAAACCCGTCCCGGCTTCCGGCAATTTAGACCGTTGGGTCGCACAGGGCGTGTTCTCCTTGAACTCCGTACTGACGGTAAGGGCGTACGAAACCGGATCCCACCGCAACGTAGGATGGGAAACATTCACCGATGCCGTCATCCGTAAGCTCAGCGAGGAACGGGAACATCTGGTTTTCATGCTATGGGGAAACTATGCGAAAGCCAAAAAGAACCTGATTGACGGAAAAAAACACCTGATATTGGAGGCCGCGCACCCCTCCCCACGTTCCGCAGAACATGGCTTCTTAGGCTGCAAGCACTTCAGCAGAGCCAATGCTTATTTAAAAAGCAACGGGATTCAAGAAATAGACTGGTAAGAACGTATATGCGTCCACGACCATCCGCTCCGGATATATACGCCCCTCAATAAAACAACAAAACCATACCCCACAGGTAAAAATGGTTGTCCTATCCGTAACCGAGGTAACACATTATTCAACAGGTTCGGTTAACTTTGCCTCATCTAAAAATTAAAAACTCATGAAAAGACCATTCGCCATATCCCTGCTGGCCGGAGGAATGCTATATTCCCCATTCGCGGCAGCACAAATGGAAACGAGCAACGCCCCAAAGGACCGCTCTTTGGACGAAGTCGTAGTGACAGGCACGCGCAACGAGACTGATGCCGCACAACTCTCTGCAACGGTTTCCGTCATAGACCGTAAACAAATAGAACAGGCCAATACGCCCTCGCTGCTTCCGATACTGACGGAACAAGTCCCGGGACTTTTCGTATCCTCACGCGGAATCATGGGATACGGTGTATCAGGCGGAGCTGCCGGAGAAATAAATTTGAGAGGCATCAGCGGAAGTCCCGGCAGGCTGATGGTCTTGATAGACGGACATCCTCAGTACATGGGGCTTATGGGTCATCCCATAGCCGATGCCTATCAGGCCTTAATGGCCGAGAAGGTGGAGGTACTGCGTGGCCCGGCTTCTGTTTTATACGGTTCGAATGCGATGGGAGGAGTTATCAATATCATCACCAGGAAAATGCAGACAGAAGGCATAAGTACCCATGCCCACGTCGGTTACGGTTCATACAACACGCTCCAAACGGAAGCCACCAACCGTATCCGTAAAGGACGATTCACCAGCATCGTCAGCGGATCGTACAATCATACCGACGGACACCGCGCAGACATGGGTTTCGAGCAATATGGCGGGTATGCCAAACTCGGATATGAGCTGTCCTCAAAGTGGAAAGCCGAAGCGGACGTGAACATCACCCACTTTAATGCTTCACAACCGGGTGAGGTCAGCCAACCGTTACTGGATGCCGACCAAAACATCACGCGGGGAATGACGTCTTTCGCTTTGGAGAACCATTACAAAAAGACTTCCGGGAGATTGAGTTTCTTCTACAACTGGGGACGTCATAAAATCAATGACGGCTATGCCCCGAGCGAAGGAGAAAGTCCATTGCCTTACCGTTTCCACTCCCGTGACAATATGATGGGGGTCTCGTGGTATCAAAATGCACAGCTTTTCCGAGGCAACCTGCTGACCGCCGGAATAGACTGGTACCACTTTGGCGGAGAAGCATGGAATAAGTTCATAGAAGGTACACAAAAAGGAGAACGTAAGGACATCGCAGACAAGCAACAGAATGAAATCGCCGGTTATATAGACTTTCGCCAAAGAATCGGCTCGTGGATGACGTGGAATGCCGGCCTCCGCATAGACCACCATAGTCAGGCGGGAACCGAATGGATTCCGCAAACCGGCCTAGCCTTTCAAGTTCCGAAAAACGCTGAAATCAAACTTACAGCCAGCAAAGGTTTCCGTTATCCGCTCATCCGCGAAATGTTCATGTGGGGAACAGCCAATCCGGATTTGAAAGCAGAAAGCATGTGGAACTATGAACTTGCATTCAACCAACGGTTGTTTGACAATCGCCTGTCCTATGGCTTCAATCTTTTCTACATCAACGGTAAAAACATGATTACCACGGCTTCCATAGACCACCGCATGATGAACGTAAATACGGGCAAAATCAAGAATGCCGGACTTGAAATGCAAATGGCATACCGTATATCAAAAACATGGTCGGCCGATGCCAACTACAGTTATCTGCACATGGAACATCCTGTCATAACGGCACCGGAAAACAAGTTATATGCCGGCATGTCCTTTTCAAAAAAGAAATGGCTATTGTCCTCCGGCGTACAATATATACAAGGTCTTTATACGAACGTGAAGGTAAACGGGAAAGGCGATGAGACTTCAGAAAATTTTGTTTTGTGGAATATTCGCGGGACGTTCCAAGCCACTCGTAACCTTGCCCTTTGGGTTCGTGGAGAAAACCTATTAGCACAACGTTACGAAATCATATCCGGCTATCCGATGCCCAAAGCCACTTTTATGGGAGGAGTCAATTTCAGATTTTAGAAAGTCAACAAAAAAGACTTAATTCTGTACGAATTAAGTCTTTCTGTCGGAAAGAGGCGACTTGAAACCTACTTTTTTATTTCTTTCTGTATTTTGCTTTTCCTTATACAAATATACTAATATATAGCATATTACAAAAATATACAAGACAAAGAACAACAAAGGGAAAATAAAGAAAACAAAGATTTTGCGGAACAAAAACGGAACAACATGATAGTTTGTTCCGCTAAATGTTTATCTTTGCATTGGATTCAAAAGTTAATAATATGGCAAATATAAGATTTATAGTCCGGGACATGGATTCGGATACGGAACAGACCATTTATGTAACATCCCGGTTTGGAAGAAATGAAAAGTTAATGTATGCTACCCCTCTTAAAGTAGAGCCTATTTTCTGGAATGAAAAAGACGGGAGGGTAAAGAGTTCCAAGTATTGTGCATACCGTGATGAGGTAAACGGGGCTTTGAATGCAATAGAAGCACTGGTAAAGTCTTTTATAGCCAAGGCAGCAACATCAGACAATGAAACCGTATCAAAGGAATCTTTAAAGAACTTGCTTGACATACATTTCGGAAAGAAGAAAGCAAAGGGATATGATTTTCATTCATTCTTTGAGGATTTTATAAAACAATGTGAATCCCGGCTAAGTCCAAGGAAAGGAGGACTAACCATAGACTACAAGACAAAAAGGGAATACGCACGTACTTACTACTACATACAGGAATATGAAAAGAAACGGAAAATAAGGTTGGAGTTCTGCGATATAGATAAATTGTTCTTCAATGATTTTGTAACGTACCTTCAGAAGCTCAAATTGATTTTATATGACTTTGTCTGAATGATATAAAAATCATTATTACCAAATAATAAATCATTCACTTATAGTCATCATTCAAAAAAGGTCATATTATAGCAATATTCCAGCCCCTATATTCGCCCCCGAATACAATAGTTGCGTCAGCACAATAGAATTTATACTAATAAACGGAATTTCTTTGGTAGAAATTTTGTTCTCATTGACAAAGCCACTAATTTAGTACATGGAATTGTAAATCAAATCGTAAAGTATGGCAGAATATTCTATGATAAATTGGATGAGGACGGACAAGCCAATGAAAAGAAACGGCAAATATCCAATATACCTCAGAATCCGAGTAAAGAATAAGGAAACAAAAGTTCCGACAGGTCTTGATGTGGTTAAAGAGCGTTGGGACGACAAAAGGAAAGAGCCAAAAGATAAGGCATTGCTAATCCTATTGAATAAGAAGAGAACCGAGATAGACTTGCGTATTGACCGAGCATTGGCAGACGGGCAGGCATTGACCATAGATTTGATTAAACAATGCTGTTCTGAGAAGAAAATCCTTAAACCCGAAAATCAATCTTTTTATGATTACTATCTTGATTTTGTAGAACGCAAGAAAAAAGAGAAACTTGATAGCGAAACTATCAGGGTGTACAAAACCACTTACAATATTCTTAAAGAGTTCAAGAGCGAAATTCTAATATCTGATATATCGTTATCCTTGATAGAGAATTTTGATGATTATATGCAGGAAGTGCGTGGTAATGCTTCGGGAGGCAGAAACCCGAAACACAAGAACCTGCGCACGGTTATATTGGATATTGAAAAGCATAACATCCCAGTGGACAATCCTTATAAATGGTTTAAAATACCGCAAGCCAATACAAAAGAAATCTATCTTGACAAAACGGAATTGCAGGCGATGAGAAGTTTGCGTAGCAAATTATCCCACTCATCTACCATGTATAAGGTATTACAGATGTATTTGTTCTCTTGTTATTGCGGGTTAAGGTATTCAGACGTAATTGATTTGAAATGGTCTCATATTGATTTTGAAAAGAATCTCATCAAAAAAGAAATGATAAAGACCCGTTCGGAAGTAATCACGCCACTCTTTACAATGGCTCGTGCCGTCATACTTGAAATATCGGACGGGAAGAAACTTATAAATACCACCAAAAGAGTATTTCATAAATATTCAGAGACCACGATAAATCAAACGCTTGCAAAATTAACGCACATGGCAAAGATAGACAAGCACATTACCTACCATTCAAGCAGGCATACCTTTGCAACCCTTTTGGTGCAAGACGGAACGGACATATATACAATATCGAGGTATTTGGGGCATAAGAGCATTGACATGACCCAGCGATACCTTAAATATGATTTGTCGGTGGCTATAAATTCAGCCAAAGAGATAAAAACTTTTGGTTAAAAGATAGATTTATAAAAGGATAGCATACAAAGACAAAAAAGTCTTATTATCTTTGCAATGTCCTTCGGGATATTTTAGTGGAAATAAGAAGTGCCTTTCTCGTAAAAATCGCCAATTTGAACAAAAAAGAGCACACTTTGGTACGGATAGCTCGCCATAGGCGGGTTGTTCGTCTATTTGTGTGCGGGTGTTTGGCGATACCTTACGAGAAGTGGACGGCAGCCCGCTTCTTTGCAAAATAAAGTAAACCTCTCTTTCGCTGTCGTGGAGAGCTTGTAAAAATCGCCATTATGAGAAAAAAACTTTTGTTATTGACAGCCACGTTCCTACTTTCATTGTCAGTAGGTACGAGTACAGCGCAAATCTCCCCAAAACCATTGTCTTATGAAGATATAGTAAATGAATGTTATAAAATTGATTGTGAAACAGGTAAATTCTATCTTTCTGGAGGAAGCGAAGATGAATATAATATTTGTACGGTAGAACAAGTTGTTTCACTTATCAATAAGGATATATTTGGATATTTCAATTTAAATCAAAAGTATACAACTCCATTGCAAAAGAATGCCTTCAAAAAGACAGAAGAATATACGAACTATCTATCACTATTTGATTATGATTACTCTTGTCTTTCTACCAGTAAGTTTTACATTCTCTATAATTTGAGATACAATACTGCGTATGATATAAGCAAAAAGAGTTTTATTTTTCGTATGGGTGTCTTGGATTGGCAACGGACAAACCAATCAGGATATATCGGGTTTGGAAAAAATATTTGTACGGCTTTTCCCACTAATAAACTAAATATAAAAAAGAAACGAGAATATAATGGCGAACTTTATTCTTATCAATATATACAAATACCTATCGCTGACGAGGAGTTAGCATTAAAAATTGAGGGAGACATGTCTAATCCATACTGTTCAACTTGTTTGTTATTTGTTGTAGAGCTAAATAAGGTTTCGTCAGAGAAGCACCCCGAATTTCCATGGGCGCAAAATAATATCTTGGCTAAAACTATAAATCTGTACATGGTTAATACTAAAACGAAGCAAATTTATTGCGACCTATCAGAATTAGTCGGTGGTGTTAAATCTCAATTAGTCCAATCTAATACAACAATCTCTAAAATTGAATCTAAGGTAAGAAACAAAAACGGAGAAGAAGAACGAAGAGAGGCAGAAGCAAGAAGAATAGAATACGAAAGCCAAGCAAGGCAGGAAGCAAATAATAATCAAACTAAAATATATCAATCAAGCGTTAGGGTTGCCCAAAGTAATGCTTCGTATAAAATTGCGGGGCGGTCAGCCAAGAGTTTGCCTTATCCTTCTTTGAAGAGCGAATTTGAGGAGGGAAGAGTTGTTGTAGAAGTGATAGTCAATCCCGAAGGTAAAGTTGTCGATGCTAAAATATTGAGCAAGGGGACTACTATTACAAATAGTTCTATAAGAGAGGCTTTTTTGAATGTCGCTCTAAAAAGTGTATTCAATAAATCCGATACAGAGAGAAATCAAGTCGGAAGTATTACATACCAATGCAGAATGCAATAAACAAGCAAAATTCAGATTTTTTTAGAAGAGGCGACTTTTATAGTCTTCTTTTTTGTTAGCTCGTAAATTATGACTATATTTGAACGGTAAAATCGAACGTTTTTGCAATTTATGAAAGAAGTCAATGATATTCAAAAGCTGATTAAGCGGCAAAAAGCCTATCAAAAAGGAATCCTTGTTATGACGGAAAAGCTATTTGATATTCAGAATCAAATAGTCACGCTAATGCTTAAAGAAACGAAGACGGAAAAGCAAGTTACCAAAGCTTCAACGGATTTGCTTTCATCAAAGGACGTTTGCAGTATGCTTGAAATATCTGCTTCAACTTTATATCGTATGAGGAAATTCGATGGCTTTCCCTGTATCAAGGAGCAAGGCAGAAAAAGTGTTATGTATAGGAAAAAAGATATTGATGAATATCTTGATAACCTCAAAAAGCAAAATTATGATTGACAATATCAGAATAAAACTCAGTAGATTCAATAAGAACTTGATAGATAATCCCAACCTTGAGCCTCACGGAAAATCGTATGGTAGCGAGGTGTATAGACTATATAATCATGAAGGGAAAGACAAAGAAATATATCTCCTTCTGAAATATAATCCCCAAAAGAAAATATTGAGAATAGAAAATAGTATTCGGAAGTGGTTCTTAGGTGGATTTTCTCTGTTAGATTTGACAAAAAAGTCTGCAAATAAAGCTTTTGAAAAGATTGCTAAGATTTTGGGTATAACCAAAGAGGAATTTTGTAAAGCAACTTTTACCCGATGCGAAATAGGGTTAAACATCAGAACAAGAATCCCCGTGGAAGATATAGTACCTATGGTAGTACGTTATTCCACGTTCAAGCGTTATCAGTTTGCTTGTGAGACTGTTGGCTTTAACGGGAAAGATTTAAGTTTAAAAATGTATGATAAGTGCGAGGAATTACTTGAACATAACAAGAAATACGACAAAAGTGCCAAAAGAAAGGCTTTCAATGCTTTATCTAAAAGGAACTATAATTTCTTTCGGATAGAATTTAATATGTTTGATAAGCAATCTTTCATCAATAAGGACTTATCGCATATTAAAACCATTGGGGATATATTGGAAAATTACTTGGAGATATATTCATTTTGGACAAAAGAAATCAGTCGTATTGTTCTGTTAAACAAGCTGGTGCTGAGTAAAGAAATGACACCTAAACAATACATAATAGCCAGAGTGCTCGAAATAGACGGTTTTACCTCATTTGAACGCAATTGCATGAAAAGAGCCAAGTCCAACATCAGTAGCCGTGTTATAAACGAAGCAATAGAGGTCATTCATAGTTTTAGTAATCCTATTAGATATAATACCCATAAGTTTAAATTGGATATTCTAAAAAACTTGAAGAGAATAAAGGGCAAGGAAAAAGAACTGGACATAAAACGGTTGTCAGAAAACTTATTCTATTCAGAAGATAGTATTAATTAAGAATAATAATCCCCTATATAAGAATCACTATAAGAGAATATGATTGACACCCAGTATAATCTTGTGTTTCTTTGCGTATAGGTCTATTATGACGAAATATACAATAAAAGCACAACGGAACAATTGAAATTACAAAGATAATGTCATGAGTACGAAAAGCGCAGTAATGTTGTTGTTATCTTGGCTTGGATGTTGAATATGGTATAGTTGGAAAATACAATAAATCAAGGGTGAGTGAAACGAACCCTTGAAAATATATACGAAGTATATTTTGAGCCGTTTTTGCACAAATCGTTTTTCCTTATCTCTCGCTCATTTTTATCTCGTAGGGTATAAGAATATCAGTTAAGTAGAAAAAGTTTTGCTAATCATCAATAAATGCTATTACAAGCACGAATATAATTATGAACAAAAAAGATATTATAGAAAAAGGATTGATTGCGGCAAAAGGCATTACCGCAATGATACCCGTACTTGGAGGCACTTTAACCTCTGTCTGGTCAGATATTGAAGCTGTACAAGCAAAAAGAAAGTTTGATAGACTTGAAGACTTTTATATAAATTTGAAGGAGGAATTGGAGGAAGTCAAAAATCAATTGGAAGTTTCGTACATCAGTAAACCTGATTTCCTTGACATATTTGAATTGACGGCTCGATATATCGTGAATGAACGCACGGAAGAAAAACGGGTTTTGTTCAGAAACATTTTTCTAAATAGCTTGACAAAGAAAGGCTGTAGCTATGATAAAACCGAAAAATATCTGCGAATATTGGAACAAATGAACAGTTTGGATTTATTACTTCTAAGAATTTTTTCAAATCCAGCAAAGTATAATGAGCAACAAGGAGAGATTATAAAAGACCCCAATTGGATAAGACCAGGTGTTAGAAATATGGTGCATTTTTCAATGGTTTATGAAGTTTCCAAAATGTTGTACGATTTAATTAAAGTGCCCCAAGATGATATTTCGGAATCTTTGTACTTTTTGGAAGGGAATAGATTACTTGCGGAAAAAACGGGGAGCTATCGTGTACAAACTAACGGTCATCCTATTCATACATTAGAAGATAAACTGACCTCAAAAGGAAAAGATTTTATTGCATTCATTCTAAGATAAACGCCATGGAATTACACCATTCTGTTTGCTTTTACGCCCCTATTTTCGCCCCTCCAAAATAAGATATAAAGCAAAAGCGTTAAATATTAAGCAACTACAAGAATTATTTGAGCTCCCTTCAGGAGTTAAACCTAAGTACAAATACCATTTGGCATAAAACAGTAAGCATTAAGGCCGTTATGAAAGCTGCCAATGAGCAGGAACTTACAGACAATACAAAGTACACTACATTCAAGAATATATCAGAAGAAAGCCAAGCAGTAGCATTATCAGAGAAAGAGCTTGATTTGCTTGCTAAATTTGACTTCTCACAGTCTCCGAGATTGGAAAGAACCCGTGACTTATTCCTTATAGGTTGTTGGACGGGATTACGCTTTTCAGATTTCACACGTATCAAGAGAGAGAACATAAAAGACAACATGCTGACGATACAACAACAAAAAACGAATGAGTTTGTAACTATCCCCTTGCATCCCGTATTTATTTCAATATGGGAAAAATACAACGGTGTACTTCCGGCCAGTATAAGCAACCAAAAGTTTAATGACAACTTGAAAGACGTATGCAAGGAAGCAGGAATAAATGAAAGGGTCATGAAGTCTATCACAAAAGGAGGAAAGAAACAGACTACCGTTTATGAAAAATGGCAGTTGGTAAGCAGCCACACGGCAAGGAGAACCTTTGCCACCAACCTATATAAGTCAGGATTCCCAAGCATAAGCATTATGCAGATAACAGGTCATAAGACAGAAAGCAGCTTCTTAAAGTATATCAAGGTCACTAAAGAAGAACATGCCAAAATGCTGATGATGCACTGGAGTAAGAAAGGAATAATCTAATTATATCCCCATGTTACGGTGTTACGGTTACGGTAGTATGATATTATTTGATTATCAGTATATTATACTAAAAATAGGCGTAACATGTGGATTTATGGTATAAACAATAAAATAATGTGATATGGAAAATGTATTATCTTTTTATGAAAAGGTGTGGGATGAAATCAACGACAATCTAAAAAATATAGATTATATAGAAAACAAGAACGGCTATCCGGCCATAAAACGGCCATGCAATTTTAGGCAGTGGGGCAAAATGTATATGGGTAATATCATGGACAAGATTCTCACACTAAAAAATGACGATAGAGAAATATACGCGTCTTATATCATAAACGCTATATGTGGAGAATATGAAGATTTATACCAATATACACGCCATGTATGCGGTGTTTTCCTTTTTTGCAAAGCAGGTGAAAAACCATTGAATATAGATTGGCTTATGACAGAATGCGACAACTTCCTCGTTATGACTTTTATTATGTTTGAACGACTGGGCATTGATGTTGTCTCAATAATAAAAAAACGAAAAATTGAGGTTGTCATCCCGAAAGAATATGACCCTGACGGTATTTATGAAGAAGCATTGTTGGAGGCATACATAAACGATTACGAAGATGCAAAAGCGTACTTCAAAAAACATCCGGATGAATTGGAAGCGTATTTAAGGGAGTGGGATGAAGAATGTATCGACCCATGTATTGATAATTGCGAAGAGGATGATACAGTTTTAAATCTTTATCTATCAAGAAAGAACGGGATTAATATAGTGGACACCCCAATGCTATCAGACAATGAAGCAGACAAACGGAAATGCAAAAAAAACGAGAAAGGTATAGCTTCTGCTAACATGAGATATGATGTAATAAGGGCTTTGTTGAAAGCATCTGGTTGGAAAAGTGCAGACAACACAAAAATAGCCGAGTTCATGGGATGGCTAACAGGTTACAGCAAGCAATATTTTAGAACGTATATACTCACAGGCGAAAAAAGAACCGAATCTAAAATAAAAGAGGACAATGATTTGATTTCCGAAAAATTCAAGGATATAGGAATGAAATACGACAAAGGGGAAATAAAGAAAGAATGATTAAAAATAGAATATTTGTTATATAACACAACATATAACAAGCTTTCATTACTTATACTTTTGCATCCAAAGAACTAAAAACAAGATAGTTTTATGGATGCAAATTTTTTATCACCCAACTCAATGCTTATTCAGGGGGCAACGATGAGCGACCTTGAAAGCATGATGAGCCGACTACTTGACAAGAAGCTGGCCAACATTTTAGAATCCACCCCCAAAGTAGAAGAATCCCCAAAAAAAGGAGGACTTAACAAACGTAAGGAAGCCGCAGAAAAGCTGCGCATTTCCCTTGTGACCTTGGATGCTTGGACGAAAGCAGGCATCATTACCGCGCACCGTATCGGTGGACGCGTGTATTATACGGACAAAGATATTAATGACGCTTTGAAAGAGGTGTCCAAATAATTTGGACTATGAACTTTACAGTAGAAAACGACACCCTTTCAAACGGCTTGTCACTGCCTATTGACGGTCTTTCCCCGGGTGCGCAAGCAATCATACAAGGGTACGCCGACGGCTACCAGTGCAACCGGGACTTTATAACGGCCTCCTTATTCACGGTGGTATCTGCGGCTGTCGGGAAAAGGGTATGTTCGGACGATGGACGGTACAGGAATTATTTCCCGTTCTTCGTCTGCCTTGTGGCTCCAAGCGGAAGCAACAAGACCACCCCGATGCGTGAAATGCTCCGGCCTCTCAGCAACCGCAACGCCTCCAATTACAAAATATTTCAGGAGGAGATGAAGAAATACAACGCGGAAACAAATGCGGGGAAGGAGAACGTGGAAAAGCCAAAGTTCCGTCAACTGATAATAAGTGATTCCACACCCGAAAGCAGGATTAAGGCACTATCAGAAAATCCTAATGTCCTGTTGGTGTCTGATGAGATTGCGACCATGCTGTATAACATGAACCGATACAACAAGAGCGGTGAAGTTCCTCAGCTTATCTCAATATGGAGCGTGGACGACATTATCATCAACCGTAAATCCGAAACGGCATTGCTGATTAAAGAACCGTGTCTTTCCATCATAGGAGGGACACAGCCCGATGTTCTTGCCGACACGTTCGGAAGCGACTATTTTATGAGCAGCGGATTTAATCAACGGTGGCTTTTTGTCTATCCTGATGATATTCCCCCGGCAATGTACTCCGAAAGCAAGGTGGACAAGGAAATATCAGATGATTGGGAAGTATTCATAAACAGCTTGTTGGACTTCGATTTTGAAAGCAACAATTACGGCACACTTTATATCAGGGATGAGGCAAAGAAACTCTATATCGACTATTACAACAAACTCCAGTTAAAGAAATCCTCCGCTTGCGGATATATGGCTTCAGTTTATGCCAAACTTCAAATCATGGTGGAGCGTTGGGCAGGCATAACACATCTTTTTTGGAACTCCGACACGGTACAAATACAACCCGAAGAAATGGATTATTCCATCAGGTGCATGGACTATTTCGAGCGATGTGCAGAAAAGGTGTACATGAAACTGACGGAAGCCAAGGAAAAAACTGAAACAAAGCAACTGACCAAAGAGCAACTTATAGCAATGTGTTATAACTCATGCGAACCGAAAAGCAAGCAGGGTTTTGCCGATGCAATAGGTGTTAGCCGACCATTTGTAAGTCGTGCTGTAAATAAGTACCCCATGTTGCGGTGTTGCGGTTACGGTAATGACTTACAAGATGAAAATGAACAAGATACGATAAAAGAAAGCGTAACAGTCTAATTTGTGGTATATGGAAAAAGATATTTTTGACACAGAGATTTCGGTTTACAATGGTGTCCGTGACGTGTACGGCACTACTTGCAAACTCCGTGCGTTCCTCTTCGACAAGAAACATGTTCCAGAGATTGAACACCTGCGTTCTTTGCCCACTAAAGAAGAACGGAACGAGATTAAGAAACGTTTGCCAATGGCTTGCATAAGTGGTATATTCCAACCCACGAGGAAAGCGGAAAACCTTGTGAAGCATTCCGGCCTTATCTGCGTGGACATAGACCGGCAGGACAATTTGCAAATTGACAACTGGGACGAAGTGAAACAGGAACTTTCAAAACTCCCCCAGATTGCCTATGCCAGTCTTTCGGTAAGCGGTAACGGGTATTTTGTGATTATTCCGCTGCGATACCCGGATTACCATAAAGGGCAGTTTGAAAAGCTGAAACGGGATTTTGAACGAATGGGCATTGTGATAGACCGCGCTTGTGGTGACGTAAGCCGTATGAGGTGTTTGTCATACGATGCGGAGCCTTATATCAATGCCAACGCAATACCGTATGAGGGGTATTATGCCGAACCTAAACCGGCAGCAAGCTACCAATATTCAGGAGACGAAGTTTTGGACAAGGTGGCAAAATGTTGCAAACGGATAGAAACAAGCGGAATAGACATTACAGGAGATTATCAGTCGTGGTTTACTGTCGGTTGCGCTCTGGCTTCATTGGGCGAGAACGGAAGGCAGTTCTTCCATGCGTGCAGCAGTCAGAACCCGACCTACAAACCCACTGAATGTGATAAGAAGTTCGACAACCTATTACGTACCGGCAAGCGTATCGGAATCGGATCGTTCTTTGAGATATGCAAGGACTACGGTATAACATTCAAAGACGCTTAGGCATGGAAGTAGAAGTAATACACGGGCAGATTATTGCCAAGGCCAACCACTACCAAGCCGTACCGGGCAAGTCCGGAGCAAAGCGGATTATCAAGGACGGGAAGATACGCGCCTACGAACGCAGCTTCATGCAGCAATGCCGGATATACCGGAACAGGCACATTTCAGGGCGTTTCCGGTTGTTTGTCCGGGTATTCCATAGTTCGGTACGCTTTGACTTGGATAACAGCCTGAAAACGTTGCTCGATTGCTTGCAGATGGCAGGCGCAATAACCGATGACAAACTTTGCTTCCAAATCGAAGCGGAAAAGAAGATAGACCGGTACCACCCCCGGATTGAGTTCACCTTGTTGGAGTTGAACGAACAGAAACAATTATTTTATTAATCACTTAAAAACAAGAACAATGGGAAAAGATTTTATTGATTTTTTGATTGAGAATCCGCAGGAAATTCCGGCGGCATTAAAAAATGAAAAAGAAAAGTACGGAATACACGCTTCACATCAACTTGAAGCAGCTATTCATACGAGAAAAAGAATGCGTGAAGCCCCTGACACAAAAGGCATAGCGGAAAAGATTAATGCCGAGACACGGGCTATTGCTGGAGGTGATTTCTATTCTGAAATAGAGGTGTTTGAACTACAACAAACTCCTAAAGAGGAGGTGAATAAAGTTGCAAAACTCATTAATCAAGGCACAAGTGACATTCTTTCCAATCCTGGCATGTCGCCAAATGAAGCTGTTACACTTGGGATATTGAGAAGAGAAATACAAAAAGAACAGTAATCATTCCGGGCAGGTTTGCCAATACGGAGAATCTGCCCGGCATCTGTAAAAAACAGGATTTTAACAGTAGGTATATGAAGTTTGAGAAAGGAAAATCAGGAAACCCCAAAGGCAGGCCGAAAGGTGCTAAAGGAAAAGCCACGACCGACCTAAAAACGTGGGTGGCTGAAATCCTTGACGGTGGGCGTGATAAGTTTGAACATGCTTTGAAGTGCATACCGCCACAGGATTATATCAAAACATTCATGGGGTTGCTTAACTATTCGCTTCCTAAGTTGCAAAGTATGTCGCCGGGTGAAATGCTCGATGCCGAATACAAGAAACTGGAGGAACTTTTAGACAGTGCCCCCGATGAGGTGGTAGACAAGATTGTTGAACGCATAAACAGGTTGAAAGATGAATCAGGAAGAACGAAAGCAGAAGATTAACGCCATACTTGGCGAGGTGAAAAAGAGAGTTGAATTTCCCGGCATTAACCCTGAATTATGGATTGCAGCCGAAGAGGGCAAGCCGGGAGAACCTGAGTTTGAAGAATGGATGCGGTGTTGTACGGAAATGGTAGATGCCTACCAAATCGAAGAGGGCAAAAAAGACACTGATTCTATTTTTGCATGGTATGTACGGACTTACGGGAGGCGTGAAGCATGAAAGACAAGGTGAAAGAATTGCTTTCCCTCATCAAAGGGAACAAACCGTGCTACTTCATTCAGTACACGGTGCAGGACGGAGAGATAATCATCCTTGACGGTCACAAGTCATACCCAACGGATAATAACGGCAAGCATCCCGATTTGATTTGGGGCGATGCCATGTCGGAACTACGACCGGATGATGAAGTAATCGCCAAATTTGAAAAATATGGTATTTCATGGGATAAAGCTAAGGAGTTCCGGGAACGCTGGGAGCAAGAGGCGGAAAGGGACAAAGCCTTTCTTCATTGATATAATCCGAACATTGGCAAAGACCTTGCGCGGATGTAGTATGAGGTCTTTTTGTGCCCTGTATCGGTGTATTACTTCCAAGTGTATTGATACGATGGAGTTTATCGAACTTGCTTCGCAATGAAAATTGATGTGCCGGAAAAAGACGTGAACAAAACAAAGCATTAGAATATTATTTTAAAGTTTTACAATGAATAAAGTGTACATTATTGGTGGGCGTGCATATAATATTTCATCGCCCTCCATCCGGAAATTTAATTTGGCCGGGAAAGAATTTCAGACGGAAGGAATTGCCACATGTGAGAACGGCTTCCGGGAGATATTTGACGGGATGGGAAAAGAAACCTTGTGTAAGGCGTTGTCATGCCTGATTTCGGGTGATTTGTCTTTGGCAGATGATTTGTCACACGGTGAAAGGCAAGAACTTGTAGAACCGTTGTGTACAATTTACACAGAAGCTGAAAAGAACTTCAAAAGGATGTCCCAAATAGCCGAAAGGATATGTCTGTTAGCGGCAAAACCCAAAAACGGATGAAGGTGGACGTGGATTTTTCAGGGCTTGATGATTTTTTGGACGAGGCCAAAGATGAAATCAAGAAGGGTATGGTTGAGGTTGCCCGTGAAGGCGTGGAATATGCCAAAGCCACCGGAAACTACAAAAACCATACCCATAACCTACGCAGCGCACCGGGTGCAGCTGTGGTGATGGATGGCGAAATCGTTGACATGTATGTCCCAACGGAACCGGGGCACGAAGAGGCCAAAAGCAAAACGGAGAACCTTCTGGTTTACGGGAAACGCCCGAAGGATGGAATCGTCCTTGCAGACGGCATGGAATACGCGTCTTTTGTGGAAAGCAAGGGATATAATGTGATTTCGCAAGGTGCATTGCACATAGAGAGTGAAGCCAATAAGAAGTTTAATAAATAGAAGTTAAAGAAATGGCAGGATTGAGATTCAACATTGATGCGGACCTAACCAGGTTTAGCCAATTAGTAAAAAAGATACAGGAAGTACGTAAGGAAATGGAGAAACTGTCTAAGTTCTCCCCGAATTATAACAAGCTTTATAGCGAGTTCAAGAAAATCAAGTCGGAACTTGACACCATGCAGGCCAAGTTTGCAGAAATTCAAACGGCACTGGCACAGGTTGACATATCAAAGGGCATAGTGGACAGTTCAAAGAAAATCCGGCATGAGACAGAGGAAACGAGTGACAAGATAAAACTTTATTCCGAATCCCTGAAAGGCGTCAAAGAGAACTTGAAGCAAGTGACGCAAGAAATCAACGCCATGTCCGAATCGGAACGCAAAACCGCCACGGGTGAAAATGCGGTCAGGAAATACGCAAACCTGAAGGCACAGATAAAGGTGGCGGCTGATGAAATGCGCCAGTTCATAAAGGAGCAGGAAAACGTAATCAAGGTGCAGAGGGCTTCCGATGGTTCCCTTACGCAGCTTCGCCGACAGCTTTCACTATTGACGGCGCAATATGACAACCTTTCACGTGATTTGCGCAACGGTGCGACTGGGAAAGAATTGATAGTGCAAATACAGTCGGTTACAAAAGAACTTAGCGAGGCTGAACAGGCTTCCATGAGGTTTTACCGCAATGTAGGTAACTATGCAAGCGGATGGAACGGTCTGAATGTGCAAGTTCAACAGTTGGCGCGTGAATTGCCCTCCTTGGCTGTTTCAATGAACACGTTCTTTCTTGCCATATCGAACAACCTTCCCATGCTGATAGACGAAATAAAGCTTGCGCAAGACCGTCTGAAAGCATTAAAGGAGGAAGGAAAGCAAGGTACGCCGATATGGAAACAACTTGCAAAGTCCCTGTTAAGTTGGCAAACGGCCTTGGTAGTCGGCATTACCCTTTTGTCCTCTTATGGGAATGAGATTGCGGATTGGGTGAAAGGGTTGTTTAAGTCGAAGGAGAATGTGGACATCCTAAAAGAATCCTTGGAAGCATACAACAAGGCCGTTTTGGAGAGTGCCAAGAATGTACAAGAAGAAAAAACAAAACTTGATTTGCTTTATAGGTCCACCCAAAACGCATCAAAACCACTGGAGGAAAGAAAAAAAGCGTTGGAAGAATTGCAAAGGATATATCCGGAATACTTCGGTAGCCTTTCAGAAGAAGAGATTTTAGCGGGAAAGGCTTCAGATGCCTACATCAAGCTTTCAAAATCCATCATTGCCGCCTCACGTGCGAGAGCCGCACAAGACATGATTGTAAAGCATCAACAAACAGTGCTTGAAAACGAGCAAAAAATAACGGAGGCATATACAAAATTGGAGCCTTTACAAAAACAATTATCGGATGCAGAAGCAAAATATAATGCGGCTTTATTTACAGCTCAACAAAACGCCTCAAAACTATCAACGTCAGGAATGAAAAATATTTCTGTTTCGGGGAATACTACTTTACAACAAGCACAAGGCATTAAAAATAAACTTAAAAATGAAGTTGAATCAATAGAAGACGAAATCTCCGGATACCGCCAAGCCATTTATCAGGCCAATAAGTTATCCAAAGAGCTTGAAGAAAGTGTTAATATTTCAGATTTGCTATTTGGAACAAGTGGAGGAAACGGAGGAAAAGGGAGCGGAAGCACAGGTGGCAAGTATCTTGATACCTATCAACAGCAGAAGGCAATCAAGAAGTCGGAACAGGAGATTTCGGACGCTCTCACCGAAAGCCAGTTGAATGCGCAGAAAATGGCAATAGATTTGATGCAGGACGGCAATTCAAAGGAATTGGCACAAATTAATTATAATTACGATGCCAAAATAGAGGAAATCAAAAAACGGGAAAGGGAACTCTTGCAAACCTTACAGGATGCGGAATATGAGCGTTGGAAACAGGAAAACCCGGATTATCAGAAAAAGGGGTTGCAATTCACGCCTACGCTTACGGCGTTGCCCAAGGATGACAAGGACGTAATGGATGCGGAATATTCGGCGGCATACCAACAGCAGCAGAATGAAATCAGGAAGCTCCTTTCCGGCGTGCTTGCACAGTATCGGGACTTTGCCGCCCAAAGAAAGGCCATTGAAAGGCAATTCAACGAAGATATTTCTTTCCTTCAAAAGCAAAGGACGGATGCCAACTCTGACGAAATAGACCGTGCCATACAAGTGGCCAAGGATAAGATGAAAGAAGCCGTAAAAGCGATTACGGATGAAGAAAACAAGGCTTTGGCAGGTCAAGACAATACTTTTTTGAAGATGCTTTTCGGCGATGTCTCCCAAATGGGATTTTCACAACTTTCCGGACTGATAGGGCAAGCCCGCACATTGAGGGATTACCTTTCAGGCAAGGGGGAAAAGGAAGGGATAACATTTATAAGCCCCGAACAGCTCAAAGCCATAGAGGAAAGCCCGGCAGAACTTGACAGGCTAAGGGAGGCGCTTGACAAGCTTTTGGGCACGGGGAAAAACAAAAACAAATGGGATGGTATCTTCGAGGCGTTCAAAAAAGGCTTTGCCAGTTTGGAAAGTGCGAAAGGGTTCAAGGAGATTTCGGGGTCTGTCGGCCTTATATCAAGTGCGGCAAGCCAAGCCGCCGGGGAAATAGGGGCGATGTTTGAGGCGATGGGCAGAGACCGGGCGGCGAATGTGGTCGGAGGGTTGAACGATGTCCTTGATGCCGTTTCAAACATAGGCCATGCCTTTGCGTCCGGCGGGATTGTGTCGGGGGCGTTCGCCGCATTCACTGAAATATTCTCTTTGTTCGGCAAGGGGGCGCAGGAAGAGGAAAAGCACAGGCAAGCCCTTGAAAACATAATGAATGAGACCATAACGCAACAGCGGGAGTATAATTTACTTTTGCTGGAGCAAAACCTCCTCTATGAGAAGGCAAGCACCATCTTCGGCGTTGATTCTTATGCGAAAGCGAGAAATGCGGTGGACGTGCTGAAGGATTCCGTTGCCGCATTAAATTCGGAGCTTGCCGGTGATGAAGGCCAGAAGAAGGCACAAAATACCCGCTCAAGGTTCGCACGTACCATAAACGGCGTTTCAGGTTACTATTCAAAGTTAAAAGCGGAATATTCCGGGCTTGCCGATGTTGAAATAAAGACAGGAAGCTATACGACAGGGGCATGGTTTTGGAAAAAGCAGCACGATGTTTATTCTTCCGTGCTTGACGTGTATCCTGATTTGATAGATGCCAACGGTGAATTTAACAAGGAACTTGCCGAAACGGTCGTAAACACCCGTGAGATGTCCGAAGAGGACAAGGCCGCCTTGCAAAACATGATAGACCTTGCGGAAAAAGCGGAAGATGCCTTTGAAGCCCTTAATGACTATATGACGGACATTTTCGGGGATTTGGGCAACACCATGTCCGATGCACTGGTGGATTCCTTCAAGAACGGTACGGATGCGGCTGAATCATTCATGAAGTCCGTTTCCGGAATGTTGGAAACATTGGCCGAGCAGATGGTTTATTCCGTCACCCTCTCTCCCCTATTGGAAGAAGCGCAGGACGAAATGATGAAAGTGATGAAAAATACAGGCCTTACGGACGAGCAGAAGTTCAAGCAATGGACAAACATTCTAAATGGACTGGTAGGCGATGCCGTGGAACAGCAGAAAATCGCAAACCAACTTTATGAATCATACAAACAGGCGGCCGAAGAGCAAGGCTTTAGCATATTCGACAACAAAACAGAAACGGCATCCCAACAGGCCAGTAGCGCGGTCAAGGTACAGGCATCCCAAGAAAGCGTGGACGAGACCAACGGAAGGCTCACGGCCATTCAGGAAACGGGATACCGTATCGAGGCTGAAACAAGAAACCAAACCGGAGTTTTGGATGATATTTACAATATTCTGACAGAATTCCGTCTTGATGATATGACTTCGCTTCCGACTGGCTCCCCGAATGAAATCCCTGATATTGCATCGCAGTCCAGGCAGGTTTTGGAAGAAGGGTATCGACCGAATGTAAATGTGTCATTCCCCACGGAACAACTAAAGGGACTTGTCGAGAGAGTTGGCAATATTGAAAGTATATTAGACGATTTGGTGCGTTTTGGTGCTGAAAATAGAATGGATTTGAGGGATATATCCGAAAATGTAAGTAAAACCACCAAACAAATACCCCAAACATCCCAAGACATTATCCGTACCCTTGAAAGCAAGTTATGAATGTGGAGTAAATTCGCCAAGCATTTTCCGAATTTTCCGAAGTGTCCACGTGCGTATGCGCGTAGTTTATTGCAACCTTTCGCTTGAACGCAGAACGAGCGTAGGACAGGCCGAAATCAAGCGAAAAACAAGCGTAAAGGGCTGATTTATGAACATTGGAAAACGACTTGAAAACGGCTTGAAATCGGCTTGAAAACGGTTGAAAAACGAGTTATAAACGAGTTGGAATATCAAGCGTTAAACAAGCGTTGGCGATTGAGAAAACGGCGGATAAACGGCGAAAATGCCTATTTTGCCTATGCTATAAAAAAAGGGAGCCAGCCCGCACGACCAAGCCACCCCCCAACGATTATTTCGTCACAAATATACGGATTTCTAATTAAATAATCGTGTCATGGAACTGGATTTCGGAAAGATAGCACGCATAAAGGACATACAGGAAAGACTGGAGGAACTTTCAGAAGAGGGAAAAGACCTTTCATCCCCGTTGCTGACAGACATTCGCCTCGTGGGGGAAATATACGATGTTTTTTCCGGTATGGTGGAAAACCCGGCAAGTGCCGAACAGAGGAAAAAATTCATCTTCATCATACTTTATCTTTTTTCACCCGGTACGTTGGCCGGTGGAAAGATGGCTTCCGGTTTAAGGGGGGCGATTGCAAACGCCATCGGTGTAAAATCGCACAGCTCCGTATCAAACAACAGTGCCGACATGTTATTCATATACCGACACTACGAATATTTTCGGAAGGAAGTAGGACGTATTTTCACGGAAGTTACAAGGAGGCTCGAAGAAAAGGGGCTTATAAGCGTGCCGGATGTTTTGGCCACCTGAATTTTTTTGGGGGTCAATTCGCCTATAAAAACTTCGATTTTAAGCCGCTGTTTTCCGGTTCCTGATTTGTTGCCCACCAATGCCGGGAAGTGGCCGGAGAACGAACGTGGGGACGATGTATGCTTGTCTTTTCATATAGAAGGCATATTTACCGTTGGTACAGAAGGAATTCCTGTAAATGTAATTTTACTAATGTATTCTATTTTGTCCTCTTTAGGTAATGGTGAGAGTATATTCCCATCTTTATCTAAAAGAAACTCATTTTTGTCAGTAGACAATGCGTATTTAGCGTTCTTGTTGGATTCGCAACGAATTTCATACAGAAACCAAAGACCCATATTTACTACATCTTTTATAACTCCGGATATTTGTGGCAATTCCGATGCTGGTATTGTTTTATTTTCCATATTAGTATTTTATATGTTTCTCTAAAATTACATCGTTCTTATATAAAATCCAAACGTATTGATTGAAATTCATAAATCACCACCCCACGTGCAAGGTTGGGCCACGTGAAAGATTGGGCCACGTGCATTTTGACCCACCATGACCCGCATAGTGAAAGGTAGGCCAACCTTGTATCAATGGAGATATGAGTTTTTATGAATATAGCAAAATAGTTATGTTTTTATTTGGTGATTTGTAGCAAAAACGCTATATTTGCACTGTCTTAATAAATAAACGGTCTTTTACATTATGAAGTACAATCAGTTTTTTGCGGAATTGACCGCAGCAGGTTGTTACGTTCTTAGGCATGGGGCTAATCATGATATTTGGTATAGTCCTAAAACGGGAAACAAATTTGCTTTGTCAAGGCATGGCAAACAAGAAGTACCTACCGGAATGGAACGTAAGGCAAGAAAGGTTCTTTTGGGGGAGTAATCCCCCAACCTTTTGCGCTTCATGGTTGAAAGATTGTTTTTGTTGAGGCAATGGGGTACGGTAATAGTGCCGTACTCCTATTTTAAAAGAAATGGATATGAAAGTAACTGTTATCATGGAAAAAGCGAGCGATGGGTATTACTCATGCTTTGTTGAGGATGATTTACCCGGCTTCGGGTTGGCTGGATATGGAGACACGGCAGAATCCGCCAAAGAGGATATGATGAAAGCGTATGAGGAAATAAAGGAAATGCAGGCAGAAGAGGGCAAGGAAGTTCCGGAACTGGAGTTTTCCTACAAATATGATATGCAATCCTTTTTCAACTATTTCTCATTCCTGAATGTCACCAAGGTTGCGGAGTTGGCAGGCATCAACGCTTCATTGATGAGGCAATACACTTCCGGTGTGACAGCAGCCGGACAAAAGCAATACGATAAGATAAGGGTAGCGGTGGAACGTATATCTAAGGAACTTTCCGCAGCTACTTTCTAAAGATAGTGTACCGCTGTGAAGCGTGACCGTTTAATTAAGACAATGAAACCCCGTTCCTTAATTGGTTCGGGGTTCTTTTTTTGAACAGCAACCCAACAGTATATTTACAGCACTTTAAATAAGAGAATAGTTTTTTAAAAAAAACAGAGAGAAAGCGCATGACGTACAAGTCATGTACGTTATATTGTATATTTATTATTTTACTTTATTATTTATCATATTATTTATGTGGGTGTACATGAGGGTGGACATAAGGTTGATTATAAAGTTGAATTTAATTAAGAAGTCTGATTATTAATACGGCGATTTATTGAATTTATAGCCTGTAATCTATTGTGTTCAAATTGTTTAATCTTATAATTTAAACTTTTCTGTTTAATATGCTCTACAATAGCATCTTCCAAATCTTTCATATCCAATTTGCAAGACACATAAGTACGTTTATTATACCCTATTTCAGATTGCAAAAAACCACGTACTACAAGTTCCTTTAACATCTTCTTATAATGGTAATCAGTCGTATATTGCTTGTATGCAGACTTCACTTTCCTGTCACTCAAAATAAGCTCTAATTCGGCTTGATTCTTAGCTCCGAACATCCGACACTTAATCATACCGCCAGTCGTCTCTGCAAAATCCTTATTGCCGATAATGGAACGTATTCCGGCATACATGGCAAACAATGCTTTTTCGTAATCGGTCTTCGTATTTTTGTAAAAATCAAACATCATCTTTTGACTGATTGATACTAACGGCTGATTGTGAAACCCATTATAAACTGCATAATACTCTTTATAAGTTTTAGCAACGGAAGATATATCAAATGTTATTCCAAGGACATCTTTTACTTGCCTTAGACGATGAAATTCTTCTATCTCATTTTTTAGCTCTTGATGTTCCTTGCAATACTCATAAATACTTTCTATTTCTGTATCAGGGATAAATTCGTAACCGCTGAATCCGTTATAATCCTCATCGCTATAAAATATCTCACATTCTTCAAGCCTGTATAGCTCACTTTGCAGACTCTTGGTAAGTCCTCCACGATAATAACAATACATGAGTTGTTTTAGAGCGTTGTATTCGTTTATCTGTAAGGTTTGAGCCACACGATATATTCCTACATCGAAAATGTCGCTAAATCCGTTCTTTGGCTTCTTGAATATTTCTTGGATTAGCGGTAACGGAAATAGGATATATTTGAAATCTTCCATATCTTTGCATAATCAATTTTTTGCGCTCGGTTGCTTGTGGTAAGTAGCCGGGCGTTCTTGTTTTTATCAATCCTCTGCTTTCTTTAGTTCAAGTTTCGCTCCACAGTTGGGGCAACGCATTATACTTTCTTCGTGATTTGAGGGAGCAAACAGTTCCGAAATCTCAATTTCAAGGATATTAGCTATTTTTTCAAGTAATGGCAATGAAGTATTACCATTTGAGGCACGACTTAATGTTACCTCAGAAACACCTAATTTCTCTGCAAGTTCTTTTTGCGTGGTATTGCGCATTTGGCAAACCTCTTTAATTCTTAGTTTCATATACACTTAATGTTAATCGTTATTTCAATGCAAAGATACAGGAAATAACGCCAAAAGACAATTTAAAATATTAAATTTACGTTTAATGATAATTTTCTTTGATTTTTATTTGGTTGAAATTATCATTAGCCGTATATTTGCACCATAAAATTAAAGTTAAACGATAATTAAAAGATATGGAAGCAACGAAGTACAACAAAAGCGAGATTATGAAAAAGGCGCACACGTATTACAACATGGTCGGTGACAGCCGCAAGAACCGTGAAAGGAACAAGACAGGCCGCACGCTTATCTCCTTTGGTGAGTGCTTGCGTATGGCTTGGCAGCATGCAAAGCGTGAGGTGTCCGATGCACGCCGCAAGGAAGCCATAAGAAAGGAGCGTGAAGCCCGTGAAGAATGGAACCGCACCCACCCGGCAAAGACGGTAGTTTATGATGCCTGCGTACAAGCTGCGATAAGTGCCGAGTATTCACGCGGTCGGTACATGGGAGACTAAGACAGAATCAAAATAATAACCGGAGGGGTGAAAAAGCCCCTCCACAAAAAAGAAACGATATGAGCACGCAAGGTTATACGGGTTGGTCTGTTTCGGTAGGCAGTGTGTCGGCGTATTCTTTCAAAGCCTTTTCGCTCTCAAAGGTGAATGTCTCGCCGTTGCGCCTGACAAAGGCAATAAAATCGTTTTCAGCTTCAAAGAGTGAAACGATAGGTACGTTTAAGGCGGTGGCTACCTTTTCTAATGTCCCGATGGTTGTATTTCCGTTTAGTGCTTTTGATAGTCCGACACGGGAAATACCAATAATTTCGGCAAGTTCCTTTTGGGTAATGCCCCTTTCCTTGCAAATCTCTAAAATTCTAAAATGTGCCATGATAACAATATGTTTAATGTTTTATGACTACAAAGATACATCTTTTCTACTTAAAGTTATCATAAAACAAGAAAAAGACAAAAAAAAGTATGCAAATCTTTTGGTTGATGAAAACTTATAGTTATCTTTGCATCGTTAAAAGAAAACAAAAGGTTTACACATTAAAACTTATAGATATGAGCACGCAAAAGAAGAACCAGTTAAAGGAAATCATGCTCCTTGCATGGCAGTTCGTCAAGAAGAACGGTTTCACGATGGGCGAGGCGTTGAAATGCGCATGGGCGAACATGAAGCTAAAAACCCGGATGGCTGACGGAATAGTGAAATTCTACTTCCAAAAGGTAGACGGCACGGTACGTGAGGCGTACGGCACACTCAAAGCCACCCTTTTGCCGCCCGTAAACGGCACAGACGGCCGAAAAAAGAGCGACACGGTACAAGTGTACTACGACACGGAGAAAAGCGCGTGGCGGTCATTTAAGAAAGCGAATTTAGTAACAATCGAATAATAACACGGTTCGGGGGTGGAAGCACTTCCGGCCACAAAAACAAAAAACATCATGGAAAAAGAAATATTAGTAAAAATGAACGATGAAGCATTAGACCTCATCAAGAATATTTTTAACCCAAAAGAGTACAGCAAGTACCAACGTGAGGCAAATGCCATGGAAGCAGTATGCGAAATGCTAAACACGGTGTTAATTGATGACGAACGGGAAAGGAAAGCGTTTCAAAAATTATTGATGGTAATAGTCGAATATACGGAACTGTTGGGGATTATTTCAAAAATACAAATCAAAGGATAAAAAAATATTTATGCAAAACACTAAGAAGATGGAAACAGTATCAAAAAAGAACGAGGCGGAAACAGAAGACGTACGTATTTTGAGAGAGGAAACCAAGAAAGCATTAAAGACCTTATACAGCATCGGCACTGATGCGGAAGAGTTCAAGGCGTTGCCATTGAGTGAAAGCACGCGTGCTGCCATCTACGCACGTAGAAAGGTTTCGGATGCCCTTGAAAGCCTTTTTGTACTACACCGCATCATGTATTGCGTTGATGATGAAGAATCCGCAAACAAGATATTGGAAGCGGCACGCGGGATGGAGAACATAGCAAACGAATACATAATAGCCTCCATAGAAGACAAAATGGGGGTAATTGGAAAAGAGATATGATTATGGATAAAGAGTTGATAACGAAAGACAACGTTTCCAATGTAGGCAATATTCAAATAAGCGAAGAAACAAAGGCGCTAATTTCATGCCGTGCAAAATTGAGCGACATATACGAAACGGTTGCTAACGTGATTGGACGCCTTTACGGTGATACGGACATGGACAACGTGTTTGACGGGTTTTCCGATAGCTTCTATGCGTTTGATGAATACCTATTGAATGCAATAATAAAGGCGGTGGAATTAAAATCATTAAGCAGTAGATACAAACTCATGTAACGTGGCCACATGACAAGACGATAATAGCGCGTTGGGGCTTCGGCCAACGTTTCTTGCAATGATGCCCCGGCAGGTAATTCGGCCTGCCGGGTTGGATTCGCCGCCATTGGGTTGCCAACGCAACGCCGTGGCGGTTTCCCTTTTACTCCGGAAGCCCCAACGCCTTTTTATAAGCCCTTTCATGATGCTTGCCTATGGTTGATCATCCAACGATAGAAACGGGCGGAGGACGAAAGGAAACGCCTTGTTATCCCATCCGTCAATGAAGCAAGGGAAAAGGTGTGTTTTTGATGCCGGAACGGGCGCAATATTGTGAATGAACAAATTACAATGAAAGCACCTATCTCAAAAACCACAATATAGGTAGTTACGCCTAATTTTGATATAACAAATTAAATATCATTTTATTATATACTACCGTAACCGTAATACCGTAACTAACTGATATTATATTAAAATCTTAATACCATAAATTCATGTGTTACGCCCTATTTTGACATAACACACAGAAAATCAAGCAATAATACATTACCGTAACCGTAACACCGTAACATGGGGTACTTATTCTATGAAAAATAATAAAGGGGATGGAGATATAAACCTTCATCCCCTTAACGGATTCAAAAGCAATCCGGATAGTCCGGATATTCATTGCAAAGATAAGAATGATATTTAAAGTACCCTTGCATTATGCCTAAAATATCATATTATTCTGATTTTGCGGAACAAAAACGGAACAAAAAAGGCTTAACTATTTGATAGCCAAGCCTTATATGTCGGAAAGAGGCGATTCGAACGCCCGACCCCTACGTCCCGAACGTAGTGCGCTACCAACTGCGCTACTTTCCGTTTTGCGAGTGCAAAGATAGAGTTTTTTTCTGAAACAAAAAAATATTTGTAGTTTTTTCTTAGAATATTTTGCCCACCCACCTTTTTATCTTACCTTTGCACTCGCAAAACAAAAGTAAGTCGGTGCCATAGCTCAGTTGGTAGAGCAAAGGACTGAAAATCCTTGTG
>ERZ1106963.450-NODE-450-length-60542-cov-9.303040_pt1 | contig 60542 bp, 47 predicted proteins | sample MGYA00403681_ERZ1106963 | MGnify/ENA primary metagenome ERZ1106963 (study PRJEB35170, sample SAMEA104062407) | human gut metagenome | biome: human gut; feature: human-associated habitat; material: faeces | place: Denmark | collected 2012-05-03 ...
CGGAAAGCACGTAATAGGCGGGCCGCACCGTTTCGAAACGCTCGTCCAGCGCAAAGTAGTTGACCGCCATGACGTCCTTTGCCGTGTGTTCGCCCCGGGCGATCAGCCGCGGCAGGTCTTCGGCCAGCGAAGGCCCGTTGCCGAGGATCACGACCGACGGCTTCGGCGCGCCGACCGTTCCGGCACGGCCGACGTAGTTGCGGAAATTCTCCTTCACGGCCATCACCGCAAAGTAAAACGCCGTCTCATAGAGGTTGCGCAGGAATCGGTCGGTTTTTTCGAATACGGTCATGGTACGGTTTTATTTGCAAAAGTAGCAAAAGATCAATATCTTCGCAACAAAACCCGGCAGAACAGATGTCAGAACCCACCATTTCGGTCGTCATACCCCTCTACAACAAGCAGCTGGAAATCGGCGCGGCCGTACGTTCGGTCCTGGCGCAGACCCGCCCCCCGCAGGAGATCATCGTCGTGGACGACGGTTCGACCGACGGCGGCGCGGAGGTCGTGCGTGCGATCGGCTCGCCGCTCGTAAGGTTCGTCCGGCAGCCCAACGCCGGGGTCTGCGCCGCACGCAACCGCGGCATCGCAGAGTCGACGGGCGAATACATCGCCCTGCTGGACGCCGACGACGCCTGGGAGCCGGGGTTTCTGGCCGAAATCGCCGCCATGATCCGCGAGTTCCCCGGCTGCGGACTCTACTGCACGGCGTTTTCAATAATAAGCCACGACGGGACCTATCCGGCCCCGACACCCTCCGAGCGGGGCGTCGTGGCGAATTTCTTCCGCGAATCGGCCCACCGCTACATCGCCATCCCGTCGGCCAGCTGCATCCCGCGGCGCGTGTTCGACACCGTGGGGCTGTTTCCCGAGGGCATGAAGATCGCCGAAGATCTCTACATGTGGATCAGGATCGCCCGCCGCTACGAAGTCTGCTTCTCGCCCGAACGGCTGGTCCGCTACTCGCGGGTGGCTTCGAACCGCTCGGCGGCAAGCTACACGCCCGAGAAGACCGTCCATTCGTTCGAGGAGCTGTACGACCCGCTGGCCCCCGAGGAGGACCGGGAGTTCGTGGCCCGCGCCGCACTGGGAAAAGCGCTTATCATCAGCGCCAAAGGCGGCACAAAGGAGGCCGCCCGCGCCGCCCGGTTCTTCGCCTGGACGCGGACCTATCGCCGCACGCTGCGCAAGGTCCGCGCCCTGAACGCCCTGCCCGCCGGCTGGCGCGGTCCCGTGATCCGGCTTTACAACGCGCTGGCCTGGCGCCTCGCCCGCAAAGGACTCTAATACTCAAAATGATGAAATACCTCCTGCACACCCTTTCCGGCCTGCTGCTTTTCGCAGCGGGAACCTGCCTCGCGCAGACGCCCGGCCACACGCTGCGTTCGGGCGGCATCGACCGCACCTACCGCCTCCACCTGCCCGAAGGGCTGCCCGACAGCGCGCCGCTGGTCATTGTCCTCCACGGCTACGGAGGACAGGGCGACCCGGAACGGTTCGACATGAACCGCGTTGCCGACCGCCACGGTTTCGCCGTCTGCTACCCGCAGGGCGAACGCGACGGCCGCGGCAAGACGTGCTGGAACGTGGGTTACCCCTTTCAGGCCGATATGGCCGTCGACGACGTGCGGTTCCTCTCCGAACTGATCCGGCACCTTCAGAAAAAACATGGTTTGAGCCGCCGCAACGTCTTCTGCACGGGTATGTCGAACGGCGGGGACATGTGTTACCTGCTGGCCTCACGCTGTCCGGAGACCTATGCGGCCCTCGGACCGGTCGCCGGGTTCATGTCCGTCGAAATCCTCCGTTCGGACCGCAATCCGCGCCCGATTCCGCTGTTCGAAATCCACGGCACCGAAGACCGGACGACCCGCTGGGAAGGCGACCTCGGCAACGAAGGGGGCTGGGGCGCCTATGTCTCCGTCCCGACCGCGGTCGGCTACTGGGCCGCCAAGAACAAATGCCTCGCAGAGCGGATCGACACCCTGCCCTCCCGCCCCGGCAGCTTGCAGGTCATCGCCCACCGCTACACGGAGGGCACGGACGGAAACGAGGTCTGGCTCTACGAGACCGTCGGCGGAAAGCACTCCTGGAAAGAGACGGGCGTAGACACGGGCGAAGAGCTGTGGAAGTTTTTCAGCAGATACGTCCGGTAAATGAAAAAGGGTTCCGAATCATCGGAACCCTTTTTCACTCTGCCGGGCGGCGTCAGTTCGAGAACGTCAGCCCGTCCTGCCCGGCGTCGATCGCGATCGGCTTCGAGCGGTCGACCTCGCCGGCAAGAATCCGCTTCGAAAGGTCGTTGACCACATAGCGCTGGATGACCCGCTTCACGGGACGTGCGCCATAGAGCGGATCGTAACCCGCCGAGGCGATCCATTCGCGCGCCTTGTCGCTGTACTCCAGCCGGATGCCGTTCTCCGAAAGCATCCTGCGCACGATGCCCAACTGGATGTCGACGATGCGTTCGATGTCCTTGTGCGTCAGCGGCTCGAACATCACGATCTCGTCGATACGGTTCAGGAACTCCGGTTTGAGCTGCTGTTTCAGCAGGTCGATCACCGCAAGGCGGGTCCGCTCGACAACCTCTTCGGGCAGCTTCCTGCCGTCGAAGGCCTCGGCGAAGTTATCCTGGATCACCTGCGAACCCATGTTCGAGGTCATAATGATGATCGTGTTGCGGAAATCCACCGTACGGCCCTTGTTGTCGGTCAGCCGGCCGTCGTCGAGCACCTGCAACAGGATGTTGAAGACGTCGGGGTGCGCCTTCTCGATCTCGTCGAGCAGCACCACGGAATAGGGCTTGCGCCGCACGGCCTCGGTCAATTGGCCGCCCTCGTCGTAACCGACGTATCCCGGAGGCGCCCCGACGAGCCGCGACACGGCGTGCCGCTCCTGGTATTCGCTCATGTCGATACGCGTCATCATCTGGTCGTCGTTGAACAGGAACTCGGCCAGCGCCTTGGCCAGCTCGGTCTTGCCGACGCCCGTCGTACCGAGGAAGATGAACGAACCGATCGGCTTGCGGGGATCGTTCAGCCCGGCGCGCGAACGGCGCACGGCGTCGGAAATGGCCGCGATGGCCTGCTCCTGCCCGATGACGCGCTTGTGGAGTTCGTCCTCCATGTGGAGCAGTTTCTCACGCTCCGAGGCCAGCATGCGCGTCACGGGAATGCCCGTCCAGCGCGACACCACCTCGGCCACGTCCTGCGCGTCGACCTCCTCCTTGATCATCGAACCGCTGGCCGAAGCGAGGCGGTACTCCTCCTGGAAAGCGGCGATCTCCTTCTCGGCCTCCTGAATCTTGCCGTAGCGGATTTCGGCCACCTTGCCGTAGTCGCCCTGCCGTTCGGCCTGCCGGGCCTCGACTTTCAGCGACTCGATCTTATCCTTGTTGGCCTGAATCTTTTTGAGCAGATCGCGCTGGCCCTGCCACCTGGCACGCATCTCGGCGTCACGGGCCTTCAGCTCCTCGATCTCCTTGGTCAGGTGCTCGACGCGCTCCTTGTCCTTCTCGCGGCGGATGGCCTCGCGCTCGATTTCGAGCTGGCGGACCCGGCGGTCGAGCGTGTCGATCTCCTCGGGCACGGAGTTCATCTCCAGACGCAGCCGCGAGGCGGCCTCGTCCACCAGGTCGATGGCCTTGTCGGGCAGGAACCGCGAGGTGATGTAGCGCGTCGAAAGCTCGACGGCGGCCACGATGGCCTCGTCCTTGATCCGCACCTGGTGGTGGTTTTCGTAACGCTCCTTCAGGCCGCGGAGGATCGAGATGGCGTCCTCCTGCGAAGGCTCGTCGACCATCACCTTCTGGAAACGGCGTTCGAGGGCCTTGTCCTGCTCGAAGTATTTCTGGAACTCGTCGAGCGTCGTGGCTCCGATGGTCCGCAGCTCGCCCCGCGCAAGGGCCGGTTTGAGGATGTTCGCGGCATCCATCGCACCCGACGACTTGCCGGCGCCGACCAGCGTGTGGATCTCGTCGATGAAGAGCAGTATCTCGCCCTCGCTGGCCGTAACCTCCTGCACGACGGCTTTCAGACGCTCCTCGAACTCACCCTGGTACTTGGCGCCTGCGATCAGCGCACCCATGTCCAGCGAGTAGATGACCTTCGATTTCAGGTTCTCGGGCACGTCGCCGTCGATGATCCTGCGGGCAATGCCCTCGGCGATGGCGGTTTTGCCGACGCCGGCCTCGCCCACGAGAATCGGGTTGTTCTTCGTGCGCCGCGAAAGGATTTGCAGCACGCGGCGGATCTCCTCGTCACGCCCGATGACCGGGTCGAGTTTTCCCGAGCGCGCCTGCTCGTTGAGGTTGATGGCATACTTGCCCAGCGCGTCGAACTGCTGCTCGGAGGTCTGCGAATCGACCGTCGCACCCTTGCGGAAGGTGCGGATCGCCTCGATCAGCTCCTTTTCCGTCGCGCCGCTGCGTTTGAGGATGTCGGCGGCCTGCCCGCGCTCGGCCACGAGGGCCAGCAGCAGGTGTTCGACGGAAGCGTATTTGTCGCCGAAATTCTTCGTGAAGTCCACGGCGCGCTGGATCGCCTTCGAGGTGTCCTGCGCAAAGAACTGCTCGCCGCCGCCCTCGACGCGCGGCAGCGACGCCACGGCCCGGCCGACCTCGTCGCGCAGCGAACGTACATTCACTCCCACGCGCCCCAGCAGGAACGTCGAGAGCGAATCGTCCTCGCGGATCAGCACCGCGAGCAGGTGGAGCGGTTCGACAGCCTGCTGTCCCCGCTCCCGCGCCAGCGAGAGCGCCGCTTGCAGCGCCTCCTGCGCCTTGATGGTAAGAGTGTTGATGTTCATAATATGTAATTTTTAATTTTGAATTCTGAATTGTGAATTGAGCAAAACCCCTGCCAACTCCGAATCCAGGACATAGTGTCATTATTTGTCACAGAACAACTGCCAACAACCGCCAATTTGTCGTGCCGGAGCACGGCACATAATTTTTAATTCTTAATTTTTAATTCTTAATTCATATTTCGTATCTTTGCAACACTATGAGTGATTTCATCGTCAGCGCACGCAAATACCGCCCCGCGACCTTCCGGTCGGTCGTCGGGCAGAAACATATCACCTCGACGCTCCAGAACGCCATCGAGCGCGGCCAGCTGGCCCACGCCTACCTCTTCTGCGGTCCCCGCGGCGTAGGCAAGACCACCTGCGCCCGCATCTTCGCCAAGGCCATCAACTGCCTCGCGCCCGACGGCGCCGAAGCGTGCAACGAGTGCGAATCGTGCCGCTCGTTCAACGAGGGACGTTCGCTCAACATCCACGAGCTGGACGCCGCGTCGAACAACTCCGTGGAGGACATCCGCACGCTGATCGAGCAGGTGCGCATCATCCCGCAGGTGGGCCGTTACTCGGTGTTCATCATCGACGAGGTCCACATGCTCTCGGCCGCGGCCTTCAACGCCTTCCTCAAGACGCTGGAGGAGCCGCCCGCCCACGCCATCTTCATTCTGGCGACCACCGAGAAACACAAGATCATCCCCACGATCCTCTCGCGCTGCCAGATCTACGATTTCAACCGCATCCGCGTCGAAGATTCGGTCGAATACCTCAAATACATCGCCTCCCAGGAGGGCATCTCGGCGGACGAAGAGTCGCTGAACCTCATCGCGCAGAAGGCCGACGGCGGCATGCGCGACGCGCTGTCGATGTTCGACAAGGCCGTGTCGTTCTGCGGCACGGCGCTGGACTACCGCAACGTGGCCCAGACGCTGAACGTGCTGGACTACGACACCTATTTCAGCGTGACGGAGATGCTGCTCGCGGGCAACTACGTCGACGTGCTGGTGGCCTTCGACAGCGTGCTGTCGAAAGGTTTCTCGGGCCAGACCTTCATGGCGGGTCTGAACCGCCACATGCGGGACCTCCTGATGGCCAAACAGCCCGACACCCTGCGGCTGATCGAGATGACCGGCACCCTGCTGGAACGATACCGGACGCAGGCGGGCGCCTGCAATGTCGAGTTTCTGTTCGGAGCCATCTCCGTGCTGACGGAGCTCGACGGGAAGATACGGCAATCGTCGAACCAGCGGTTGCTCGTAGAGCTGGGCCTGATGAAAATCGCAGGACTCGGCCAAAAAAAAAATGACACACTGACATCCCCCGGGGAGTATCCGCTTCCCGAACTGACCGCCCGCACGCAGGTCCCGGCATCGGCCCCGGTCGATCCGGCGGCAACGGCGCAAGTCCCGACACCCGCTCCGGCAACTCCGGCGGCCCCGGCGCAGCCCCGACCGGCCCCGGAAACCCCGACGACAACTGCGGTGTCTACGGCCCGGCAGCAACCGGAAACGCAGCCCGAACCCCGGCCCGCGGTCCAACCCGAGCCGAAAAACGCAGCGGCAGCGCAACCCGCCCCGAAGGTTCCGCAACCCTCCGCAGCACAGGCAGGGGCGGCAACCCCGCAGCCTGCGAAGCCGATCCGACGGCCGATGATCTCGGGAACGTCGCTCTCGGAGCTGCTCGCCTCGGGAGGCAACACTCCGGACACGGAGGAGGCCAAGGCCGAAACGCAGGCCGAACCCGCAGCCGTGGAGGTCGATCCGGCCTGCGAACAGAAGCTGGTGCGGGCCCGGGAAGGGATTCTGAACCTGCTCAGGACGAAGCGTCCGCGGTTCGTCCCCGCCTTCGAGCTGATGACCGTCCGGGGCAACACCATTTCGGTCAGCGTCCCGACGACGGAGCTGCGCGAGGAGATCCTCCGCAACAAGACCGGGATGCTGATGCGCATCGCCGAGCTGGCGGGCATCTCGGGAGCCATCGAACTGGAGGTGATCGTCAACGAGGAGATCAGGGCCGCGCGCCCGATCAAACTGGAGGACAGAGTGAAACACATGACGGAGAAAAACCCGCTCATCGCGGAGCTCCGCAAAGCGCTGGACCTCGAAGTGGAATAACCCGCCCGCTTAAAAAGCGGGATTTATAGGTGGTGGAAAGTTATCAGGACAGAAACCCGATTGCGCCTCCATCCATACAAAACGAAAATTAAGTAATGCAATAATGGCAACAAAGAATTTCATCGAAGAACTCGAATGGCGCGGCATGGTCCACACGATCATGCCCGGCGCAAAGGAACAACTCGAAAAAGAGATGACGACGGCCTATCTGGGCATCGACCCCACGGCCGACTCGCTGCATATCGGACACCTCGTGGGTGTGATGATCCTCAAACATTTCCAGATGTGCGGCCACCGTCCGCTGGCGCTCATCGGCGGCGCCACGGGGATGATCGGCGACCCCTCGGGCAAGTCGCAGGAACGCAACCTGCTCGACGAAAAGACCCTCCGCCACAATCAGGAGGCCATCAAGCGCCAGCTGGCCAAACTGCTCGACTTCGAGTCGGACGCCCCGAACGCCGCACAGATGGTCAACAACTACGACTGGATGAAGGAATTCACGTTCCTCGATTTCATCCGCGACATCGGCAAGTGCATCACCGTCAACTACATGATGGCCAAAGACTCCGTGAAGAAACGCTTCAACGGCGAGGGCGACGGCATGTCGTTCACCGAGTTCACCTACCAGCTGGTTCAGGGCTACGACTTCCTGCACCTCTACGAGACGATGAACTGCAAAATCCAGCTGGGCGGCGCCGACCAGTGGGGCAACATCACCACCGGCACGGAGCTGATCCGCCGCAAGCTGGGCGCCGAGGCCGAGGCCTTCGGCATCACCTGCCCGCTGATCACCAAGGCCGACGGCACGAAATTCGGCAAGACCGAGAGCGGCAACGTATGGCTCGACCCGCGCTACACATCGCCCTACAAGTTCTACCAGTTCTGGCTCAACGTCAGCGACGAGGACGCCAAACGCTACATCAAGATCTTCACGCTGCTCGACCGTGAGACCATCGACGCGCTCATCGCCGAGCACGACGCGGCTCCCCACCTGCGCGTATTGCAGAAACGGCTGGCCGAGGAGATCACCTGCATGATCCACTCGCGCGAAGAGTACGAAAAGGCCGTCGAGGCCTCGGCCATCCTCTTCGGCGGCGCCACGTCGGAGGCTCTGCACCGTCTCGACGAGCAGACCCTGCTGCAAGTGTTCGAAGGCGTGCCCCAGTACCGCGTGGCCCGCACGGAACTCGCGGCCGGCATCCCGTTCGTGGACCTCTGCGCCGAGAAAAGCGACATCTTCGCCTCGAAAGGCGAGTGCCGCAAGCTGGTGCAGGGCGGCGGCGTGTCGCTCAACAAGGAGAAGCTGGCCGACGCGATGCGCCCGGTGACCGACGCGGACCTGATCGCGGGCAAATACCTGCTCGTGCAGCGCGGCAAGAAGAACTACTACCTCGTGATCGCCGAATAGGATGGAATACCGGATCGTTCTCCAGCGCATGGAGTTCCGGGCGCTGCACGGCTGCTACGAACTCGAACGGAAGGTCGGCAACCGCTTCACGGTCGACCTGGAGATCACGGCCTGCCTGGGCGACGCGGCCGCCGAGGACAGCGTCGAACAGACGGTCAACTACCTCACGGTCTACGAAGTCGTCTCGCTCCAGATGCGCATTACCCAGCGCACGATCGAGCGCGTGGCGATGAACATCATCGAGGCGGTCTACGCCTCGTTCCGGCAGGTCCGGCACGTAAAATGCACCGTCTCGAAACTGGCGCCCCCGCTCGGCGGCAAACTGGAGAAGGTGAGCGTCGTACTGGAGAAATAGAAAACTGCGCGCACGCGGCTGCGTGCGCGCAGTTTTTCAAATAGAACCGATATATGCATCATTCACACGGCCGCGCAACGCTGGGCGGCAAATTGAGCGCCGTGCTCGTCGCGGCCGGAAGTTCCGTGGGGCTGGGAAATATCTGGCGGTTCCCCTATGTCGCCGGAGACAACGGCGGCGGAGCTTTTCTGGTGATTTACATTCTCTGCGTCCTGCTGCTGGGACTGCCCATCATGGTGGCCGAATTCTCGGTCGGACGCGCCTCGCACCGCAATGCCGTGGGAGCCTACCGGGCGCTCGCCCCCAAGTGGAGTTTCCTGGGCTACAACGGCGTCGTGGCGGCGTTCCTGATCCTGGGCTTCTACTTCGTGGTGTCGGGATGGACCGCCGAATACATGGTTCACTCCGTGACGGGAAGCCTTGCCCGGTACACCACCGCCGACGAATACAAGAGCGTTTTCGAGAATTTCATCCAGAACCCGTGGCGGCCCGTGCTCTACACCGCGCTGTTCGTGCTGGCCACGCACTTCGTCATCGCGATGGGCGTGCAGAAAGGCATCGAACGCTCGGCAAAGGTGCTGATGCCCCTGCTGTTCGTCATCCTGATCGCACTGTCGATCCACTCGCTGCTGATGCCCGGCGGCGAGGAAGGGCTTCGGTTCCTGTTCCGGCCCGACTTCTCGAAGGTGACGCCCTCGACGGTGCTCGTGGCGCTGGGGCAGGCCTTCTTCTCGCTCTCGATCGGCATCGGCACAATGGTCACCTACGCCTCCTACTTCAAACCCGACACCAACCTGCGCCACACGGCGCTCAACGTCACGATCCTCGACACGCTGGTAGCCGTGCTGGCCGGCGTGGTGATCTTCCCGGCAGTGTTCAGCGTGGGCATCGAACCCTCGTCGGGACCGTCGCTCGTATTCATCACCCTGCCGGGCATCTTCAACTCGATGCCGCTGAGCATGGTCTGGTCGTCGGTATTCTTTCTGCTGCTGGTCGTTGCGGCGCTCACCTCGACCATCTCTTTACACGAAGTCATCACGGCCTACATGCACGAGGAGTGGCACATGAGCCGGCGGGTCGCCGCATGGTCCACGACCGGAGCCTGCATGGCGCTGGCCGCCGTGGCATCGCTGTCGCTGGGCGTTCTGAAGGGATGGAACATCTTCGGACTCACGATTTTCGACTCGCTCGACTACCTCACGGCCAACATCCTGCTCCCCGCCGGCGGATTCTTCACCTGCATATTCGTCGGCTGGCGCCTCGACCGGAAAATACTCAAGGCCGAAATCAGCAACAACGGCACGCTGAAATTCCGTATCTACGGGGTGTTCATCTTCCTCGTGCGCTACGTCTGCCCGGCGGTGCTGCTGCTGATCTTCCTGGATAACCTGGGCCTCTTTTAGCGGCCCGCACCGATCAGAACGAAACCCAAAACCTACCGAAACCATGAAACGATTCATTGTCCTGCTGCTCGTCTGCTGCCTCGGCGCAGCCGTTACGGCCCGCCCGATCCGGGGCACGGTCAAATGCGCCGGGACGCCGGTCTCCGGCGTCACCGTCACGGACGGCCACTCCTTCACCGAAAGCGGCGCCGACGGAACTTTCACCCTCGACGCCGACGACGACGCGCTGTTCATCAGCATCGTAACCCCTTCCGGCTACCTGGCCCCCATGGAGCAGGACATCCCGCAATTCTTCCGGCCCTACGCCGCTTCCACGAAGCATTACGATTTCGAGCTGCGTCCGTGGCCGGCCACGGGCGAGGTTTACGAATTGCTGGCGATCGGCGACCCGCAGCCCAAAACCGCGGCGCATTTCGACCGGCTCCGAACCGAGATCATCCCCGAACTGCAACGCGCGACCGCCCTCGGAAAGCAACGGGGCACGGCACAGGCGGCGCTGCTGCTCGGCGACATCGTCTGGGACTCTCCGGAGCTGTTCGCCGGCGTCCGCGAGCAGTTCGCATCGCTCGGAATACCGGTCTACGGCGTGATCGGCAACCACGACCACGACCGGAACAAATACACCGACCGGGAGGCCACGGAGAACTACCAAAACCATTTCGGCCCCACCTACTACGCCTTCGACATGGGACGGACCCACTACATCGTCCTCGACGACATCGTCTACCACGGAGCGAAGAAATACGACGAGCAGATCGACTCGCTGCAACTGGCCTGGGCCGCGGAATACGCCCGGCGGCTGCCCGCCGGGTCGCGCGTCTGCGTGGCCATGCACGCCCCGGCCATGAAGGCCTGGAAAGGCAATCAGGTCATGGAGTCGGCCGCCAGGCTGATGGACGCCTTTGCCGGCCACGAACTGCATTTCATCACGGGACACACGCACGTCAACTCGAACTACGACATCCGCGAAGGAGTCGTGGAGCACAACGTGGCACAGATCTGCGGAAATCTGTGGTACGACCCGATCAACAAGGACGGCACGCCCAAAGGCTACCAGCTCTTCCGCGAGTGCGGCGGAGAGTTCTCGTGGGAGTACCGGAGCCTCGGGTCTCCGGCCGTACGGCAACTGCGGGTATGGCAGCCCGGGCAGGTGGAAGCGTTTCCCGGAAGCGTCGTGGCCAAAATCTGGAACTGGGACCCCTGCTGGACCGTCGTCTGGTACGAGGACGGCCGTTACCGCGGCGCAATGCAGCGCATCCAGATCGTCGACCCCGACTATGCGGCGCATCTCGACTCTCTGAAAAACGCCGGGCGGAAACTCGCCAAATCGCAGCATCCCCGCATCTCGGACTTCTATTTCAAAGCGCGTCCTTCGGCTTCGGCACAGACGATCGAGGTAGTCGCCACGGACCGTTTCGGACGCCGCTATTCGGAGCGCATCACGCTCGAAAAGGCCCAATGACCGGCCGAAGCGGCGACAGCTGAACAAGTCCGGGCGAGCGGCGGGAACGGATCAGACGAACGAACGCCGGACAGCAAAAGAACGAGGCGGATGGACAGTACCGAAGTACATTCCATCCGCCTCGTTTAAAGGATGTGCGAAAGATCGCCGCCAGAAAGCGGCAATCAGTTGATATTGCGCCGGTCGGGTTCGTGGTCGGGCGAAGCCGCCTCCATGTCGATCTGCAACTTCACCATGTTGATGGCCGTGGCCGCAGCCTCGTCGCCCTTGTTGCCGTGACGGCCGCCGCAGCGGTCGAGGGCCTGCTGCATGTCGCCCACCGTCAGCACGCCGAAAGCGATGGGCATGTTCCACTGGATTTGCAGCTGCGTAATGCCCTGCGTCACGCCCTGACAGATGAAATCGAAGTGGCGCGTGTCGCCCTGGATAACGCATCCGAGAGCGATGACGGCGTCCACGTCGGTATACTCCGCGAAGAACTGCGCGCCGAGCGAAAGCTCGAACGTGCCCGGGACATATTTGACCTGGATATTCATATCGGGGCACCCGGCGGCGCGCAGCGTGCGCACGGCTCCCTCCAACAGGGCCTCGGTGACCTCGCGGTTCCACTCGGCCACGACGATACCGAACCGCATGTCCGCGGCCGAAGGCAGGGGTGAGTCGAATTTGGAAAGGTTGTGATTCTTAGTCGCCATCGTCTTTCGCTATTTGATGCTGCCGAGCAGCTTTTCCGCATCGCGGGCCTCCATCGAGGCGGGATACGAAGTCAAAATCTCTTCATAGAAAGCCGCGGCTTTCTGCTCATTGCCCTGCGCCTGCTCCGCAAGACCTGCCTTGCGCAGGTACATCGGGGCCGTCAGGTTGTTGTCGGCGGCCTTCACGGCCTTCTCGTAGAACTTCACCGCCCTGGCATAGTCCTGCTGCTCGACGGCGATATCGCCCTGCAAACCGTAGTTCTGTGCGTTGATCAGCTCCCCGGGGATACCTTTCAGCTGCGAGAACTTCGCCAGGTATTTGGCGGCGTTCTCCAGATCGCCCGTACGCAGGTAGCAGATGCCCGCATAATGCTTGGCGAGGTTGCCCGAAGGCGTCGAGCCGTACTTCTCGATCACGTCGAGGAAACCGGCCGCGTTGTCGTCGCCCAGCAGCGCCGTCTCGAAATCGGGGTTCTCGCCTTCGAAACGGTTCTGCGCCTCGGCGATCATCTCGGCGGCCTTCGTGGCGCGGGGCTGGAGGATCAGCGAGCGGTAGCCGAAAACGAGGGCTGCGAGGACGAGCAGACCGAGGAAAACGTAGGACATCGTCCGGCCGTTCCTCTCGAAAAACAACTCCGTTTTGTTCATTGCTTCGCCGAGGGTTTCCTGCTCGGCGACGTTCTGCTTTGCCATATTGCTTATTGTGTTATTAGTTTATAATTCGTACGATAGTTTGCAAAGATACAAAACTATTCACAATGTGCAATGTCGTGTCCGGATTTTTTGTATTTTTGTCCTATGCATCTGAAGAAAATAGCGCTGCTGAATTTCAAAAACATCTCCCAGGAGGAACTCGCGCTGTGCCCCGGCATCAACTGCCTGGTGGGCGACAACGGCGCGGGCAAAACCAACGTCGTGGACGCCGTTTACTACCTCTCGATGTGCAAGTCGTCGCTGCCGATGACCGACGGGCAGAGCATCCGCCACGGCGCCGACTTCTTCCTCGTCGAAGGGACCTATGCGAGCGATGCCGGCAAGCGGGAAACCATCGTGTGCAGCTTCTCGCGCAAGGGCGGCAAGGTGCTCAAGCGCAACGGCAAGGAGTACGAACGGCTTTCGGACCACGTGGGACTGATTCCCGCGGTGATCGTGTCGCCGGCCGACAGCGCGCTGATCTCGGACGCCGCCGACGAGCGCCGACGCTATCTCAACGCCTTCATTTCGCAGTTGGACCGCGCCTATCTCGGTTCGGTGATGCGTTACAACGCCGTGCTGGCCGAACGCAACCGCCTGCTGAAAACCCGGCCCGACGAAACCATGCTCCAAATCTACGACATGCAGCTGTGCGAACACGGCAAGGCCATCCACGCCCGGCGGCAGGAGTTCGCCGAGCGGCTGCAACCCGTGGCCGCGGCCTATTACAGCATCCTCTCGGGCGACCGGGAGCAGGTCGAACTGCACTACAAATCGGAGCTGAACGACCGTCCGTTCGAGGAGATACTGCTCGATGCGCGGCAGAAGGACATCGTCAACGAATTCACGACGGCAGGCATTCACCGCGACGACCTGGTGCTGAAAATCGGAGGTTATCCCCTGCGCAAATACGGGTCGCAGGGACAGCAGAAATCCTTCCTGATCGCCCTCAAACTGGCGCAGTACGCCGTCGTCGCCCAGACGAAGGGCGAACGCCCGATCCTGCTGCTGGACGACCTGTTCGACAAGCTCGACGCCGGGCGGGTCGAACAGTTGATCCGGCTGGTCTCGGACGACACCTTCGGGCAAATCCTGATCACCGACTGCAACCCGACACGCCTGAAACGGATTCTCGACAAGGCGGGCGGCGACTACACGCTCTTTTCAGTCGCCGAAGGCGCCGTGACGCAGGAGCGGGCTGCGGCGGAAGATCCGGCGGAAGGCCCGGCCGGGAATGCAGCTGAAAACGCCGCAAACACCCCGGAGAACGCCTCGGAAAATGCAACGGAAGATTCCGCGAAAGGCGCGGAAAAAGAGCGATCCGTACAACCCGAATCAACCGACGAACAGCCATGAGACGAACCAAAACCATGCTGATGGGCGACCTGCTGGAGGAGTTTTTCAAACGCCCCTACATCGCCGCGAAAGTCGCCGAAGGCAAACTGCCGGACACATGGCGCGAGATTGTCGGCGACCGCGCCGCGGATGTCACCACCGAATTGCGGCTCGAAAAGCACATCCTGTACGTACGCATACAGTCGAGCGTCCTGCGCTCGGAACTTTTCTACCAGCGCGAGGCGCTCAAGGAGGAGATAAACCGCCGTTCGGGCGTACGGCTCATCAACGCCGTCATCATCCGGTAAGTCCGGGTTCGGCAAAAAAGCATACCTTATATAATATATATGAAAAAAGATGCTCCTTTTCGAGGAGCATCTTTTTCTCTATGGCGGGAAGGTTCCATTCGCCCTCCCCAATACGGCCCGGCCTTATTTGATAATCACGGCGCGGTTGGCCTTCTGGTTGTTCTCGTAAACATTGGCTGCGTTGCCCTTGCCTTCGTAGGTCAGCTGTTTGGGGTTCACGCCGCATTTTACGAGGAAGTCGTAAACGCTCTTGGCGCGGTTCTCGGCAACGCGCTTGTTGCCTGCCGCCGTACCCGTCTGCTGGTCGGCGTGGCCCTCGATCTTGTAGACCCGGTCTTTCGGACCGCTCTTGATCAGGTCGGCCATCAGTTCGAGGCGGGTCTTCTCCTTCGGCGTCAGCTTCGACATGCTGTAATCGTAGAAAATGATCGAAGTCGGGCTGAGGGTGTTCACCTTCTGTGCGGCAGCGGCCTCGGCGGCGGCTTTGGCAGCAGCAGCGGCGGCAGCGGCTTTAGCGGCGTCGGCCTCGGCAGCCTTCAGTCTGTTGGCCAGATCCGCATTCTCCGACCGGGCGGCTTCGAGGGCGGAATTGCCCGCAGCCACTGCATTCTGGAAAGCACGGATGTCATCGGCCGTATAGCCCGGAACGCCGCGCTCCCAGCCACGCTGGTTGAAGCGGTAGGTGATACCCGCAGTAGCGGTGAATCCGAACAGGTACGAACCGTTCATCTTCGCAGGACAAATATCCGACTCGGTGAGCAGCCCCTTGAGTTCGATATTGAAATCGAATGCGGGCGACAGGCGGAACTTGCTGAGCAGACCCGCCGTGAAGGCGAAGTCCTGACGCGAACCGGATGCATTCTCACGCTGGCTACGGTCCGTGAAGTTCGAAGCCATGTAACCGAAACCGGCGAACGGCACGGCATACCACGCGCGGTCGGCACGGTAACCGCCGATCCAGTTCGAGGCGTTAACCATGAAATCCACGTGTCCGAACATGTACGGCCACGTCATCTTGCCGATCTGGGAATCGAAATTGTTGAACCATCCGCCCTGCAATTGAGCGCGCATACCGAAGACCGGATGCAGCCACTTCGTCACCGACAGGTTGCCCTCGAAACCGAAACGGTCACTGCGGGGACCATAGTTATCTCCGTTGGAGAAAGCTGTTCCGGTTCCGAACCCGGCCGAAACCTCCCAATTATCCCAGAATCCGTTCGACACGAATCCGGCAACGCTCGGCTTCTTCGGCGTTCCTTCGGCAAATGCGGCAGAGGCGAAAGCCACGAGCAAAACAGTCAAGAAAATCTTTCTCATAATATTCATCTTTAATACGTCTCACATACTTGTCGTAAAAGTACGCATTTTTTTCACAAAAACCATTCAAATCCGGTCAAAAAAACAGAAAAAAGAGAGTTTCGGAGACAAAGAAGCCCCAAATGCCTGGGCATTGGGGCTTTTTAGAACACAAATCAGGTGAAAAAAACATCAACCGCACTTGGAATAGCCGCACGACATGCAGGTCAGACAGCCGTTCTGATAGGCCATATTCTCCTGTCCGCAGCTCGGGCATTTACCCTTGGATTTCGTGCCGTCGACGATATACTGTTTCAATGCACGGCACACGCCGGTCTTCCACGTGTTGATCGACTCGCTGTCCAGATGCAGGGACTCGATCAGCGACACGGTCTTCTCGATCGGCATGCCGTGACGCAGCACGCCCGAAATGAGCTTGGCGTAGTTCCAGAACTCTTCGTTGAACAGACGCGAAATGCCGCCGATGGTGTTCGTGTAACCGTAACGGTCGGTGTACTGGAAATCATAGCGTTTCGTACCGTCCGCCTCGCGGACCTTGATGATGAAGCCCTTCTTGATCTTCGGGGGAATGAACATGGCGTCCTCCTCGATCTTACCCGTGAAGACCTCGTAGGGACGCCCGCCCTGCAAGCCCACGAAGGCGATCCAGTCCTCCGTGCCGTTCTTGAACCGCACGATGTCGGCAGGAATCGACTTGGGACGCTTCTGCACCTCGCCGGGATGCTCCTCGCACTTCTTCCGGCTCTTGGAGTTCTTCTCCAGCAGCACGCCGTCGCGGCAGCCGTCGCGGTAGACCGTGACGCCCTTGCAGCCGCACTCCCAAGCCGTGCGGTAAACATCGGCCACCAACGCCTCCGAGACGTTGTTCGGCAGGTTCACCGTCACCGAAATCGAATGGTCCACCCATTTCTGGATGGCGCCCTGCATCTTGACCTTGGCCACCCAGTCGATGTCGTTGGCCGTGGCGCCGTGGTAGGGCGACGCGGCGACCCACTCGTTCAGTTCGGCGTCGGAGATCGTCGCCAGCTTCGAGGTGTCGTATCCGCTGGCTTCCAGCCATTTGACGAAATTATGATGGTAAACGTTGTACTCCTGGAACTTTTCTCCCGTTTCGTCCTCGTAATCGACGTGGGTGTCCACGTCCGAAGGATTGATCTTGCGGCGGCGCTTGTAGACGGTGCGGAACACCGGCTCGATGCCCGAAGTGGTCTGCGACATGAGCGACGTGGTTCCCGTGGGCGCGATGGTCAGCATGGCGATATTGCGGCGGCCCACCTTCGCCATCTCCTCGTAGAGCGCCGGATCGGCCTCGCGGATACGGGCGATCATCGGGTTGTTCACCTCCTTCGCGGCGTCGTAAACCGGGAAGGCGCCGCGCTCGGCGGCCATCTTCACCGAAGCGCCGTAAGCCGCCAAAGCGAGGCACTTCTGCACCTCGACGGCGAAGTCGATCGCCTCCTGCGTGCCGTAGCGCAGACCCAGCGCGGCGAGCATGTCGCCCTCGGCCGTGATGCCCAGACCCGTACGGCGGCCCTTCCGCGCCATTTCGCGGATCTTCTTCCAAAGCTCCAGCTCCACGCGGCGCACATCCAGGTCTTCGGGGTCGGCGGCGATCTTCCCGATGATCTGTTCGACCTTTTCCAGTTCGAGGTCGATGATGTCGTCCATCATGTGCATCGCCTTGTATACGTGGTCCCTGAACTTGTCGAAATTGAACTTCGCATCGGCCTTGAACGGGTTGTCCACATAGCTCAACAGGTTCATCGCCAGCAGGCGGCACGAATCGTAGGGGCAGAGCGGGATCTCGCCGCAGGGGTTGGTCGAAACCGTCACGAAACCCTCGTCGGCATAGCAGTCGGGAATGCTTTCGCGGATGATCGTATCCCAGAACAGCACGCCCGGTTCGGCAGACTTCCACGCGTTGTGGATGATCTTCTCCCAGAGCTTCCGGGCGTCGATGTCCTGCTCGTATTTGGGGTTGTCCGACTTGATCGGGAACTGCTGGTGGTATTTCTTCCCGGCGAGGGCCGCACGCATGAAATCGTCGTCGATCTTGATCGAGACGTTGGCGCCCGTCACCTTGCCCGTGTCGACCTTGGCGTCGATGAACCGCTCGGCGTCGGGGTGCTTGATCGACAGCGACAGCATCAGCGCGCCGCGCCGCCCGTCCTGCGCCACCTCGCGCGTCGAGTTCGAGTAACGCTCCATGAAGGGCACGATGCCCGTCGACGTGAGTGCCGAGTTGAGCACCGGGCTGCCCGTGGGGCGGATGTGCGAAAGGTCGTGGCCCACGCCGCCGCGGCGTTTCATCAGCTGGACCTGCTCCTCGTCCATGCGGAAGATGCCGCCGTAGGAGTCGGCGGGGTTCTTATGGCCGATGACGAAGCAGTTCGACAGCGACGCCACCTGAAAATTGTTGCCGATGCCGGTCATCGGGCCGCCCTGCGGAATGACGTAACGGAAATGGTCGAGCAACGCGAAAACCTCCTCCTTCGGGAGCGGGTTCGGGTATTTTTGCTCGATGCGTTCGATTTCGGAAGCGATGCGCTCGTGCATCTCGCGCGGCGATTTCTCGTAGATGTTTCCGAAAGAGTCCTTGAGGGCGTACTTGCTGACCCACACCGTGGCGGCGAGGTCGTCCCCGTCGAAATACTTCTTCGACTCGGCAACCGCATCGTTGTAATTGACCTTCTGCGGCGTGTCGGCTTTGGTGGCTTTTGACATAACTATTTTCAGACTATTATTTCTATATTTTCAGATTTCAGGCGTCACGGCGGGCAAAACCCGGTTCTACAAAATTGCGGCTTTTCCGGATAAAAAGCCAGCATGAAGAGCCAAACTTATTCACAAAATATCTACAAAAGAGCAAAAGGCACGCCCCAGATACCCGGAGCGCGCCTTCGGTCCGAAGGCGGGATTATTTCACCGCCACGGCGTCGATTTCGACCAGCGCGCCCATCGGCAGCGCCGCGACCTGGTAGCACATGCGCGCCGGCATCTCCGAGGTGAAGAACTCCGCATAGACGGCATTCATGGCGGCGAAATCGCCGATCGACTGCAACAGGACCGTGGTTTTCACCACATCGGAATAATCGTATCCGGCTTCGCGCAGGATATGGCCGAGGTTCGTGAGCGACCGGCGCGTCTGGGCCTCGATGCCTTCGTCCATCTTTCCGGACGCGGCGTCGATCGGGAGTTGTCCCGAAACATAAAGCGCACCGCCGGCCTCGACGGCCTGCGAATAGGGACCCACGGCCTTGGGCGCATGGGGAGAAGCGATGATGGTTTTCATAAAAAATTATCTTGAAATTATTTAAGCCTTCGTGCTTCCAACCGCCGTACTCGCAGCCTCTGGCCGCATGTACAGGCCCGACCCTGCCTTGAATCCCCGCCGAAGCGGGGACTTATATCCGCCTGCGGCGGAAATATCGGGTCCGGAAGTTGTACAAAGGTATAATTAATTCCCTATATTTGCCATATGATCCAAATGGAAAAACGATGAAGATTTTACTGAAAATTGCGATAGTCGCTGTCGCTGCGGCCTTTATGGCCGGATGCTGCAACTGCCGCTCCTACCAGAAAAAGACCCGCCGCCCGCTGGCGGGCACCGAGTGGCAGCTGATCCAGCTCGGCGGCAAGGCGGTCAAACCCGAGGAGGGCAAATTCACCGTCACGCTGCTCGCCGAAGGCAATCGCCTGACGGGCGTCGGGGCCTGCAACCGCCTGACGGGCGCCTACAAGACCGACGGGAAACGCACGCTGAAGATCGGGCCTCTGGCCGCGACGATGATGGCCTGCCCGGGCATGGACGAGGAGGACGCCTTCACCAAAATGCTCGAATCGGTGACCCATTACGACATGGACGGCCCGATGCTGCTGCTGTTGAGCGACGGCGAACTGCGCGCCGTGTTCCAGGCCAGGCCATGACGTTCCGGGGTCTGATCGGCGCCTGCGTCCTGCTCACCGCCCCGGCGGCGGCTTTCGGACAAAAACCTACCGCGACAAAGCAGCCGGTGGCGGCAGATTCGGCAGCGGCACAGCCGGCGGAAAAACAGCCGGCGGCCCGGATCGTCGTATTTCGCGATTCGCTCGTTCTCATACATTGCGACACGCCGCCCCTGTTCCGGGAAGGCGACATCCGAACATTCCGCGAGTGGGTGAACGAACAGGTCCGGAATGTCCGGATCGTCATCGGCTGCCCACCCTTTCCACCCCGCGTGGTGGTTTCGTTCGTGATCGGCACGACGGGGCGGCTGACCGGCATTCGTGTCCTGCAATCGCCCGACAGCAAGTTATCCGCCGAAGCGGTCCGGGCGCTTGAAAGCTCCCCGCACTGGAAGCCGGGAGAGCTGTACGGACGAAAGGTCCCCGTGGAAATCACAATTCCCGTGGACTTCCGCTCGTCCAATTAAAAAAGGACCGGATGCATCCGGTCCTTTTTCAGTTTTGCATTGCCCGCTATTTCAGGTGCGGATTCAGGCGGCCCCACTCGCCGACGGGAGGCAGAATGCCCATCGCGATCACCTCGTCGCGCAGTTTGCAGAGGTGTTCGTAACTCTCCGTCAGTTTTTGGCGCTCCCCGGCCGTGCCCTGCACGTTCTTATACGACACGCCCTCCTTCGTGATGACGGTCTCCATCGCCATGAGGATGTGCTTGAACTCGTCGTTGTGGACGAATACGCCGGCGGGATAGGTGAACGGCTTGCCGCCCATCGCCGCCGCGATCATCGAGATCGAGATATAGGCCGGACTCTGGAACGACGAACGGCCGCGCAGGTCGATGATGTGCTTGCCGCCCTGGATCACCCGCTGTTGCAGGTCGGCCCAGTCGCCCTCGGGCATTTCTTTGCCGATCAGCTCCGAAAGGGGCCGTCCGGCGACGAGCGTCGTCGAGGCGAAGACCGCCATCTGCTCGCCGTGGCCGCCGTAGGTGCGGCAGTTGCGGATTTCGTCGGGCGAGATTTTGAAATATTTGGCCAGTTCCGAACGCAGGCGCGTGGAGTCCAGCGCCGCGAGGGTCGAAACCTGCGAAGGCTTCAGCCCCGCATAGATCAGCGTGATCAGTCCCGTGATGTCGGCCGGATTGAAGACCACCACGACGTGCTTCACGTCCGGACAATAGGACTTGATGTCCTTGCCGAACTGTTCGGCGATCTGGGCGTTGCCTTTCAGCAGATCCTCACGCGTCATGCCCGCCTTGCGGGCCGCGCCGCCCGACGACACGACGTAAGCCGCATCGGTCAGCGCCTCGCGGATGTCGGTCGTCCACGTGATGTTCGCCCCCTCGAAGGCGCAGTGGTAAAGCTCCTCGGCCACGCCCTCCAGCGCCGGTCCATACGGATCGTAGAGGCAAATGTTCGGCGTCAGGCGCATCATCAGCGCCGTCTGCGCCATGTTCGAGCCGATCATGCCGGCCGCACCCACGATGGTGAGTTTCTCGTTCGTTACAAAGTCCATAGTGTTGTTATTTTATTGAAACCACAAATTCGGCCCCTAAAACCCGCCTCCCGAGCGGGCCGGCTACTCGATCTCCCGGCGGTTCATCAGCGCGTGGGTGATCGTCAGTTCGTCGACATACTCCAGTTCGTCGCCGAAACCGATACCGCGCGCGATCGACGTAACTTTCAGCCCCGGGAACTGCCGCAGGCGGTTCATCAGGTAGAAAAGCGTCGTCTCCCCTTCGACCGAAGTCGAGATGGCGAGGATCACCTCCTTCACCCCGCCGCGGGCGATCCGTTCGCACAGCAGGTCGATCTTCAGGTCCGAGGGCGAGATGCCCTGCATGGGCGAGATGACGCCGCCCAGCACGTGGTACATCCCCCGGTACTGGCGCGTGTTCTCGACCGACAGCACATCGGCCACCTGCTCCACGACGCAGATCGTCGCATGGTCCCGTTCCCGGTCGGCGCAGATCGGACACACCTCCTCGTCGGAGAGGTTGTTGCACTGCGAACAGTAGCGGATCTCGTTGCGGAACCGGTCGATGCTCTCCGTCATCTCGGCCACCGAATCCCGCTCCATGCGCAGGATGTGGATGGCCAGGCGCAACGCCGTGCGGCGTCCCACGCCCGGAAGCTTCGAAAGTTCGCCGACGACGTCCTGTAAAAGTTTCGACATTTAAATCGTTTCGACGGTTTTACATTCGAGCCACCCCTTCTTGCCGTCGGCAATGGTGATCTCGCACCAGTTGTCGAGGCGGTCGGTGATCTCGACGAGCGTCCCCTCGTGCAGCACGAAGAGGTCGGTCGCCGACTTGTCGGGCGAACTCTTCACGGCCGTCGAGAGCGACATCACGACGGCCTGCGTGTCGTCGAGCATCTCGCGCCGCTCGCCCATGGCGAACCAGCTCGTGAGCATGAAGACCGCCGCAGCGACGAGAGTTCCGTAGAACCCCGCCTTGCGCAACGGCAAACGCTGTGCCAACAGGTAGGCGAGGAACAGCGCCAGGGCGCAGACCAACGCCGCGAGCGAGAAGACGCTCCACGCCGTGCAGCTCATCAGACGGCGCACGCCGCGCATCCATTCGGTGAAGAAAAATTCGGGTATCTGCTCGATGTTGTCCTTCGTGCGGGCCTCGGCGACGCTCAAATTATAGCGGATGTCGTCGTTGCCGGGAGCCAGCCGCAAGGCCCGGTGGTAGAAAAGGATCGACTTGCCCAGCCGCCCCTCCTTGAAACAGGCGTTGGCCAGGTTGTAATAGAGTTTCATGGAACTCAATCCGCGGGCGAGAATCTGCTCGTAGAACTCCGCGGCGGCGTGGAAGTCGCCATTGATATAGGCCGTGTTGGCGCGGTCCCACAACTGCTCGGGCGACGCCTCGGCAGCGGGTTCCGGAGCCGCCGTCACGGCAGGCTGCGCCAGCGTGTCGGCTCCCTCCTGCGCATGCGCGCAGAGCATGCCGGACAGCAGGATCAGGAATAGGGTCAATCGTTTCATAACACTATCGTTTTATCACCGATTCGATGCGCGAGATCAGGTTCACGCCCTCGGAATAGACGTCGTTCATGCGGGCCGACTCGACGGGCGAATACTGCGCCTCGTCGCACCGGGTGATGATGTCCGTGAAACGCTGCGAGTCCTCGGACGAAACGCCCCGTTTGTGCAGCTCCTCGCGGACATTCTCCTTGGTGAGGTTGGCCACCGGGATGTTGAACTTGTCGCTCATGTACCCCCACAGCGCGCGGAGCATCTCCTCGTAGAAGGCATGCCGGTTCTGCTCCTCCATATACCGCTTCGCGGCGCGGAACCGCTGCACGGCGACCTTGTTGGCCCGCTTGCCCCGCACGAGGGCGACGTTCTGCGATTCGCGGATCTGCTTGCGCAGCGCCACGTAGATCATCGTGAAAAGCGCCAGCACACCTAACAGAAGAATCCAGTAGGCGGCGCTGAAGATGAACGGCACGCGCTCGGAGCGCAGCTGCGCCCCGCCCAGCTTGATGAAGCGGATGTCCTGGCCCAGCATCTTCACCTCCTCCTTCGACATGCCGCGCCCCTGCATCACCACCGCATCGTCTCCGCCGCGGGCATCGGGCGTGATTTCGAGCGTCAGCGGCTTCGATTTCAGCGTCACGTACTGCACCCGCTGGGGGTCGAAGTAGGTGAACTCGATGGGTTCGATGTCGTAAGCGCCCTCGGCCCGTGCGATGAAGGGATATTCGAACTGGCGGTAGCCGGAGATGCCCGAGGCCGACGTGTTGATCGACTCGGTGGTCTTGACGTTATACTGCTCGAAGGAAGTGGGCAGCGGTAGTTTCGGGGCCTGCACGAAGGTGAGGTTGCCCGTGCCGGAAATCTTCACCGTGACCGTCGCGCCCGAATTGGCCGCGATCCGTTCCGAAGGGAACTGGGTGTCCATCGTGAAATTGCCCACAGCGCCGCTGAAGCTGGCCGGAGCACCTGCCGGAAGCGCTTTCACTTGGACCGTGGCCCGCTGGCTCTGCACCTTGCGCGGAACGTTGAACACCTCGCGGCCGCCCCCGAAGAAGGGATCGGCATGGCGGCTCTGCACCACGACCTGCGCCACGACGGTCATGTCCACGGGGTCGATCGTGAGCGAGCCGACCTGCTGCGGATAGAGCAGGTAGTCGTACAGCACACGCGTCTCGTACACCTTCCCGGCATAGGTCTCGCGCCCCACGCGGGCCGAATTGGGATCGGAGAGGTCCTGCGACCAGAAACCGTTGAACGACGGAGCCGACTCGGGAACGATGTTGACATAAGGAACCCGCGTATAGAGCTTGAAAGCCACGTGCAGGGGTTCGTTCTTGTAGACCGACGAGCGCGACACGACGGCCCGGAGCAGAATATCGTCCTTGCCGATCCGGCTCTGGGCATCGGCCTGCGTATCGTCCGCACGGTTCGAACCGCCCTGCTGCTGTTGCGCCCGGGAGCCTTCGCCCTCGTTCACGATCTCGATGGGCAGCGGCCGGGTCCGGTAGGACGAGCCGTCGACCTTGACCTCCGCGGCGCCGATGGTCACGTTGCCCGCGGCCTGCGGCAGCAGCACGAAAGTGTAGGTATAGCTGACGCTCTTGGTCATCGAGCCGTTGACGATCTGGACCGACGACCCCTGCGAGATGGCAGGTCCCGCCAGCACGTCGAATCCCTCGAACGAAGGCGCCTTGAAAGTATCCCCGTCGGGTTTGGCGTTCAGGGCGAATTCCACGCGGAACGCCTCGCCGACGGCGACCGTCAGCGGCGAGTTGGCTTCAAAAGTGACCTTCTCGGCAGCGGATGCCGAGAAGATCGCCAGCACGAAGAGTGCTGTCAGGGATATTTTTGCAACAAAGTCTCTCATCACAAAACGATATGTCTGTCAATTCGCACCGCACCCCGTACCGGCCGGCCGCTGTCGCCGCCGGCGTTTGCCGATCCGGCTCCGCACGGCCAAAAGCCGGAACCAAGGGGCGGCGCCCGGTCCGCCGGGTACGGACCCGGCTCCACGCACCCTCTTCCGAAAGCCGTCTCTCAAACGGCCACAGGGAGGGGCTTGTCGCGGCGCGACCGGAATTTCACCCGGATTATCTGCCGGATTTCATACCTTACGACGGTCTTTTTTACAATTTTACAACGCAAAGTTTTGCGCGTTAGTATTTTTTCATGCAACTAATTTACACCTGCCGTCCGAAACGCCAATTTTGCCGCTTGCGCCACCAAGCCCCTCCCTGAAGGTGAAGGAGGGGTTTGGGGTGAGGTCGGATTGGTAAACGGCGCCGCAGGCGGCGACAACACCAATCGGGAGCGGGAAACAGTGCATGGTATAAACGACCGTTCTTAATGCTTGAAATCGGCGAAAAAGTCGTTCCCCTTGTCATCGACGATGATGAACGCCGGGAAGTTCTCGACATAGATCTTGCGCACGGCCTCCATGCCCAGTTCGGGGAAGTCCACGACCTCGACCGACTTGATGGAGTTCTTCGCCAGGATCGCTGCCGGGCCGCCGATCGAACCGAGGTAGAAACCGCCGTGTTTGCGGCAGGCGTCGGTCACCTGCTGCGAGCGGTTGCCCTTGGCCACCATCACCAGCGAACCGCCCTGCGACTGGAACAGGTCGACGTAGGGGTCCATGCGCCCGGCCGTCGTGGGGCCGAACGAACCCGAAGCCATGCCCTGCGGCGTCTTGGCCGGACCGGCGTAGTAAACCGGATGCTTCTTGAAGTATTCGGGCATCGGCTTGCCCTCGTCGAGCATCTGCTTGATGCGGGCGTGGGCGATGTCGCGGGCGACGATCAGCGTGCCGCGCAGATTCAGGCGCGTCTTGATCGGGTATTTCGTGAGGATCGCACGCACCTTGTCCATGCCCTCGTCGAGGTCGATGTCCACGGCCGGGGACATCGAGGGAGCCTCGGCCGGCAGGAAGCGCGCGGGATTCTTCTCCAGCTCTTCGAGGAAGATGCCCTCGGGCGTGATCTTGGCCTTGATGTTGCGGTCGGCCGAGCAGCTCACGCCGATGGCCACGGGACACGAAGCCGCATGGCGCGGAGCGCGGATCACCCGCACGTCGTGCACGAGGTACTTGCCGCCGAACTGGGCGCCGACGCCGCTCTCGCGGCAGATTTTCAGCACCTTCTCCTCCCATTCCAGGTCGCGGAAGCAGCGTCCGCCCTCGTTGCCCGAGGTGGGCAGCTCGTCGAGGTAGCCGGCCGAAGCCTTCTTCACCGTCGAAAGGCACATCTCGGCCGACGTGCCGCCGATGCAGATGGCCAGGTGGTAGGGCGGGCAGGCCGACGTGCCGAGGTCGAAGATATGCTGCTGGATGAATTTCGTGAGCGACTCCTCGTTCAGCAACGCCTTGGTCTGCTGGTAGAGGAAGGTCTTGTTGGCCGAGCCGCCGCCCTTGGTGATGAAGAGGAACTCGTACTCCATGCCGGGCTTGCCGCCGTAGATGTCGATCTGCGCGGGAAGGTTCGTGCCCGAGTTCTTCTCGTCGGTCATCGTAAAGGGCACGACCTGCGAATAGCGCAGGTTACGGTCCTTGTAGGTCTCGTAAACGCCCCGGGCGATGCACTCGGCGTCGTCGGCCCCCGTCCAGACATCCTCGCCCTTGTGGCCGATGCAGATGGCCGTGCCGGTGTCCTGGCAGGTGGGCAGTTCGCCTTCGGCCGAGACGGTCTGGTTCAGCAGCATCGTGTAGGCCACGAACTTGTCATTGTCGGTGGCTTCGGGGTCTTCGAGAATGTTGCGCAGTTTCTGGAGATGCGCGGCGCGCAGGTAGAACGACACGTCGGCATAAGCCTCCTTCGAAAGCAGTTCGAGGCCCTTGGGATCGACCTTGAGGATCTTGCGTCCGTCGCACTCCACGACCTTCACGTACTCCTTCGTCAAAAGACGGTACTTGGTTTTGTCTTCCCCCACGGGGAACGGCTCCTGATAGATGAAATCTGCCATAGTATTTATAATGTTTGTATGTTGCTTCCTGTCTGCCCGTCGCGGACCGCCGCCCATTCGCGGCCTTCAGCCGCGCCTGCAAATCCGGCCCGCCCGAAACCCGTTCCCGGGAAGGACTTGCCGCATGCGGCCGGAAAATGCGGTCGCATGTCCCGCCCATCCGAAAATCCCTGCAAATTTACGAAAAACAATCCGGATTGTACAACGATTTCCCGGTTCGTCTGTTATTTTTTTCACAAAAAAGGCCTGTTATTTAGAATTTTTAGTAAATTTGTGCGGTTTTTTGAGTGCAACAAATTCACTAATATTTCAAATACTATGGTATCGTACAAAGATCTGGGTCTTGTGAACACGCGCGAGATGTTCGCCAAGGCCATCAAAGGAGGTTACGCCGTTCCGGCATTCAACTTCAACAACATGGAGCAGCTCCAGGCTATCGTCATGGCTGCCGCCGAGACCAAGTCGCCCGTCATCCTCCAGGTATCGAAGGGTGCGCGCAACTACGCCAACCAGACCCTGCTGCGCTACATGGCCGAAGGAGCCGTGGAGTACGCCAAGGAACTGGGCTGGGCCAAACCCCAGATCGTACTGCACCTCGACCACGGAGATTCGTTCGAACTGTGCAAGAGCTGCGTGGACATGGGATTCTCGTCGGTGATGATCGACGGTTCGGCGCTCCCCTACGACGAGAACGTCGCCCTAACGAAGCGGGTCGTGGAGTACGCTCACCAGCACGACGTGACGGTCGAAGGCGAACTGGGCGTGCTGGCCGGCGTCGAGGACGAGGTAGCTTCCGAGGTCAGCCACTACACCAAGCCCGAAGAGGTCGTTGACTTCGTGACCAAGACGGGCGTCGATTCGCTGGCCATCTCGATCGGCACCTCGCACGGAGCCTACAAGTTCACCCCCGAGCAGTGCACCGTAGATCCCAAGACGGGCCGTCTGGTTCCGCCTCCCCTGGCTTTCGACGTACTGGCCGCCATCGAGAAGGAGCTTCCGGGCTTCCCCATCGTGCTGCACGGTTCGTCGTCGGTTCCCCAGGAGGAAGTCGAGACGATCAACAAGTACGGCGGTGCGCTGAAGGCTGCCGTGGGCATTCCCGAGGAGGAGCTTCGCCAGGCCGCCAAGAGCGCCGTCTGCAAGATCAACATCGACTCCGACTCGCGTCTGGCCATGACCGCCGCCATCCGCGAGGTCTTCGCCACCAAACCCGCCGAGTTCGACCCCCGCAAGTACCTGGGTCCCGCCCGCGACAACATGAAGAAGCTCTACATCCACAAGATCAAGGAGGTTCTCGGTTCGGACGGCAAAGCCGAGTAAGAGATTCCCGCCGGAAGGAGCGTTCCTTCCGACAAACGAAAAAACCGGAGGTTCAGACCTCCGGTTTTTTCGTTCGTCCAGCGGCTCCCGTCAGGACCGTCCCTTTCACGCAGTTCTCGGCGGCCGGGCGGTAAAGCCGCCCGCGCACTTCGGCCGGGAGTTTCCCGACGGTCTCCGCCAGAATCCGGCAGAAGGCCTGCGCCTGCTGCAAATCACACGTTTCCACATCGAGGGCGGCTCAATTCACTCCGGCCTGCCGCCGATATACCGACCCACGAACTCCCCGACGCGGCGCGTGTACTCCTCCCGGTTGTCGCGGTACGAATTGGCATGCGACGCTCCCGGAACCACCCACAGCTCCTTGTCGCCGGGCTTGGCCCCGTAAAGCGGATAGACCATCCGCGTCGGCACGTAATCGTCGGCGTCGCCGTGGATGAACAGCATCGGCAGCCGGCTCTTCTTCACCTGCTCCAGCGACGAAGCCTCGCCGAAAGTCCAGCCGTATTTCAGGCCGCACAGCCAGCTCGCCGCGTCGAGCAGCGGAAAGGCCGGAAGCCCGAACTGCTCTTTAAGCTCTTTCGAAAACTGGTCCAGGACGCTCGTATAGCCGCAATCCTCGACGAAACATTTCACATAGGGCTGCTGCTCCTCGCCCGAGACCATCATGGTCGTCGCCGCGCCCATCGAAATCCCGTGGACCACCATCCGGGTGTCGCCGCCGAAGATGTCGTTGGCAATGTCCATCCACCGCAGCACGTCGAGGCGGTCCTTCCACCCCATCCGGATGGCACGGCCTTCGCTCTGCCCGTGGTAATAAAGGTCCGGCAGCAGGATGTTGCAGCCCAGGTCGCGGTTGTAGAGATAGCCGATCATCAGCATCCGCACGGCGTTGTCCGTATAGCCGTGTACGATCACCGCCGTCCGGTCCGTCGGACGGGGAGCCGCCGCATAGATCGCGTGCAGCCGTTCGCCTTCCGATCCGAGAATCACCGTGTCGCGCAAGGCCCCGGTGCGCTCCAGACTGTCGACCCACGGCCGCAGGAAAGGATATTCGCCGTACATATATTCATACGACGAAGCGTTCTTGGCCCGCATCGTCGCATCGGGCCGGAGCGAATAGGAGAGCATGTAGAGACTGCCGCCCGCGACAATTGCCGCAAGCAACAGCACAGAGACAACGACGATCCGGACAATTCGTTTCATAGGCTGTTCAGTTGCCGAAGCGGCCGAAATCGCCGCCTCTTTTCACTTATTCCGCACCCAGCTTCGCGCGGATGTGCGCCAGCATGTCGTCGGTCATGCGCGAGAGGTCCCACTCGGGCCGCCAGCCCCACTCCTCGCGGGCGCAGGTGTCGTCCAGCGAATTGGGCCAGCTCTCGGCGATCTCCTTCTTCACGGGATCGACGTTGTAGTCCATCGTGAAGGCGGGCAGACGCTTTTTGATCTCGGCGCAGATGATCTCGGGCGTGAAGCTCATCGACGCGAGGTTGAAGCTGTTGCGGTGGATCAATTTCGCAGGGTCGGCCTCCATCAGTTCGACGCAGGCGCGCAGGGCGTCGGGCATGTAGATCATGTCCATGTAGACGTCCGACGGAACGGGACAGGTGAATTTGCCGCTCCGGATCGCCTCGTAATAAATCTCCACGGCGTAGTCGGTCGTACCGCCACCGGGCAGCGTGACGCTCGATATGATGCCCGGGAAACGCACCGAACGGGTGTCGACACCGTATTTGTGGTGGTAGTAGTTCCCGAGCAGTTCGCCCGTGACCTTGCAGATGCCGTAGATCGTCGTCGGCTGCATGATCGTGTCCTGCGGGGTTTTGTCCTTGGGCGACGACGGCCCGAAGGCGCCGATCGACGAGGGGGTGAACAGCGCGCAATGGTGCTGCCGGGCCACTTCGAGCGAATTGTTGAGCGCCCCCATGTTGACGTTCCAGGCCATCTGGGGATTGCGTTCGCCGACGGCCGACAGCAGGGCCACGAGGTTGAAGATCGTGTCGATGCGGTGACGGGCCACGACCGAGGCCATGGCCGTTGCGTCGAGGGCGTTGAGCACCTCGAAAGGACCGTCCCCGGCCAGCGACCGGCACTCGCGCATGTCGGTAGCGACGACGTTCGAGCCGCCGTAGATACTGCGCAGGTAAACGGTCAGTTCGGAACCGATCTGACCGCCTGCGCCTACTATTAAGATGCGTTTCATCTGGTTTTTATTATGATTTGGTAGTAAAGGTAGAAAATAATTATGAAAAGTGTACAAATTTTTGGTCTTTTCATTTTTCTTATGTACTTTTGCACCACTCGAAAGAGAAATGTTGCTGACATAGCTCAGTGGTAGAGCACTTCCTTGGTAAGGAAGAGGTCCCGGGTTCAAGTCCCGGTGTCAGCTCGAGGAATCAAGCGGTTACCGAACAGGGCACCGCTTTTTTCATGCACATAGGGCAAAAAGGCCCGATTCGGGACGATTTTTCGCCCGGATCCTGACAGATCGGGACGCGCGCCGCAAACAACTCAAATCCAGTTCTATCCGCATTTACGTTGCGCCTCGTCATCTGATGTCCGTCATGCTATAAATAGGAGCGGAACAATCAATCGCAAAGGCGGCAGAGAGTTATCCCATATCTCCGGGATACTGCTTTTCAGGGTCCGGCTCCGCCCTTTCATCAGCAAACGAGCATTGCAATATCGTATTGCCCAATTTACCAAACGAGACTGACGGATACTGATTCAGCACTGATTCCAAACAAATCAGATCATTTTTCAATTTACATTTTTTGACCATATATTGCAGATAGCAACATTTATCATTATCTTACAGTCTGCGTGTCATAGCGTCCCTTGCCAATGTCATAATTCCACCTGTCCATTTTGTGGCAGGACTTGCATCGGAACATGGGGAAGGGGGGGGGAAGCGGGAATAATAATAGCATCTCAATAATACGAATCCTAAAAATATACGGATATGTATAAATTATTTATTTTCAGTCTCGTTTCGCTGTATGCGAATTTTTCCTTCGGCGCCGTGTGTGACACGGTCATCGTTGGAAACGGAATCCGCTACGAGGGTCAATACCCTTGCGGCGAAGGGGTGCTCTATTCCGATTCGCTGGGCATTTATATCGGCCATTTCGAGCGGGGCATCCCCAACGAAGTATGCACGCATTACAAAAAGAACGGGCACCGCTATTACGGCGAATTCAAGGATGGCGAGTATTCCGGGCGGGGTATACACTTCTGGAAATCGGGAGCGGTATGCGTCGGTGATTTCAAAAACGGACACTGTTTTGGAACGGATACGATCTGGTACAAAAAGTCTATCTATGTCGGTGTCTGCGTAAAAGGCCAACCGAACGGAGACGGCATATTATATATCCACAAGGCTTCAGGACGTAAATATTATTTTATGGAAGGACTGTTTGTTGACGGAAAGTTTGCAAGCGGACTTTATTCGAATTCCTATGGGGTATTTTCGACGGCCGGCGGGAATTTCACAGCCGACTATCGCAAAGGGAATTCCGATATAGAGATTTATTCCCAATTGGAATTGCGATATAGGTATGAATTCTTAAAAACATTGAAACCTAAAAAATTCCCGGGAGCGACGTTGACTGAAGAGCAGCGTCTTTTCCTTGACGGGAAATTAAGCTCCGAACAAATTCTATCAATCCGTAAATCTCAATAAAAAAGACATAGAGTTAGATAATGACAGTTATGAAAATTTACCGCCGTTCCATCAAAAAGTCTACTTCAATGTACACTTTGAAACCGATCGTTGTTATATTGGTCCTGTTTTTATTGATGACGATTGGAAATCTGAAAGGCTTTCTTATTTTTCTTGTTATTGAACTTTGTGTCCTGTCTTTTATTGTAGCGTGTACTGCAACTCAATTATTTTATGTTGTTTTAACGGAGAATTCATTGATTGTCCAAAATCCGGCATATCGCTTCTGGCATGCTGAATTTCAATTCAATACTATTGAAAAAATTGAAATCGGCTATAAGGGCGGATTATCGCGGCCTTATATTCAGGTGATGACGCCGGCGAAGAAATCCTGGCGTTATGTGACCGATTTGGTCGATGAACGAGATTATCCGGATTTAATTCAAACATTACGCGAGAAGGGCTTCACGGTGGAAACTCCCGGATTGCATCATATCCTCAATAAACATGAAAACTTATAAGCGTTCGATTTGGAGTTCGGTAACGATCTGGGCTTGTTTTATGCCTATTTTGATGTTTGTATGCATAATTCCATTAACAATCCTTTATGTTCCGGAAAAAAGCTCCTTATTGCTCATCCCGTTTATCCCGCTGATCATACTGTTAGCGGCATCGGCCAGCGCTTTATTTTATATTGAATTGACCGAAAATGAATTGATCCTGAAAAATGCGGCATGCCGGTTCTGGCATAAGGCATACCCTTATCAAACAATAACCCGGATAAATACGGTGCGCTTTTCGTTTTCTCACAGCAGCAGGTTGCGCACCGAGCGGCGGATGATCAGCGACGGCGGCAGGTGCAGGTGCGAAGGCGCCGCGCCGGGCTCGCGGACGGCGCGGATGAGCAGCTTCACGGCCAGCGTGCCGATCTCGTCCGTCGGCTGGCCGATGCAGGTGATCGCCGGATCGAGGTAGTTGAAAAGCATGTTGTCGTCGAACGAAACGACCGAAATGTCGTCGGGAATCCGCAAGCCCGACTCGTGCACCGCCTTCACCACCCCGAGCAGAATCAGGTTGCTCAAGGCGAAGATCGCCGTGGGCCGCTCCTCCCGGGCCAGCGCCAGCTTGGTCTCCAGATAACCGTTCTGCACCGAGAAATCCTCGCCCGTCACCACGATCCGGTCCCCGAGGCCGTGCGCCCGCAGCGTGTCGCCGAATCCCCGCACGCGGTCCCGCACAGGCATCGAATGGGGCATGCCCTGGATGCAGGCGATGCGGCGGTGTCCGTTTTCGAGCAGGTACTCGGTCGCCATCACCGCGCCGCGGTAATTGTCCGTCGTGACATAGGAGAGCATCCCGGCGTCGGGCAGATAGCGGTCGATCAGCACCAGCGGCATGCCGCCCTCCTGCACACTGGCGAACAGCTCCGAATTGCTGCCGCACGGCGCGGCGACGATGCCGTCCACCCGCCGCGCCAGCAGCGCCGACAGTCCGTCCTGCTCGTTGCGCTCGTCCTCCTGCGTGTCGACCACCACCACCTTATAATTATAATTGCGCGACTCGCGGATCACCACGCCCGCAACGCCGGCGAAAAACGAATTCTCGATGTTCGGAATCAGCAGCCCGATCGTATCGGTACGATTTGTGCGTAAACCCTTTGCCAGCAGGCTGGGCGTATAGTTGCAGCGTTTGACCTCCTCTGTCACGCGCGCCACGGTACGCTGACTGATGCGGTATTTGGCCGCATTGCCGCTCAAAACGCGCGAAACAGTGGAAATCGAACATCCGGAACGTTCGGCGATGCTAACGAGAGTTTCTTTTTTCATTGCTTTATTTTCAGTTCACCCATGACAAATATATGAAAAATATCGAAAAAGAAAAGAAAAACGGCAAAATAATTTTGGAGGTTTCCAAAAAGTAATTATATTTGCGCAAACGATAAGCGCAAACAGAGCTAAAAAGATAGCATCCGAAAACCGAACATCTGCCACAGCCCCCATAAGAACCGTATTCTGCAAAGACACCCTATGAAAACAACGGGCGCAAAACGGCAAGAAACGGCATCGGGGACAATCGGCGGACGACCTGAAAACCGAAAAACCGCATTTCCGCGGGGTTGAGCCGCATCCGGACCCCGCAGGGCGAAAAAACGACAGAAATTAACCAACGATAACCGAACATGAACAAGATTCTGGTAATAGGCAGTACCAACATCGACATGATTGCCTGCGTCAAACACCTGCCCCGCCCGGGCGAGACCGTCGGCGAGGCGCGCTTCATGCAGTCCAACGGCGGCAAAGGGGCCAACCAGGCCGTCGCGGCCGCACGCCTGGGCGGCGACGTGGCCTTCGTCTCGTGTCTGGGCGACGACGCCGGCGCCGCAGCCCTCCGGCAGCAGTTCGCCGCCGACGGCATCAACACCGAGGCCCTCTTCACGGCCAAGGACACCCCGACCGGTACGGCGCTGATCTTCGTCTCGCAGGACGGCGAGAACTGCATCGCCGTGGCTCCCGGCGCCAACCACAGCCTCACGTGCGAGGCGATCGACGCCGTGGCGGACCGCATCGCCGGAGCCGAATACCTGCTCGTACAGCTCGAAATCCCGATGGAAACGGTGGCCTGCGCCATCGAAAAGGCATATGCGGCAGGAACCCGCGTAGTGCTCAACCCGGCCCCGGCCATGCCGCTCGCCGACGAACTGCTGCGCAAGGTCTACCTGATCACCCCCAACCGCACGGAAAGCGAAACACTGACGGGAATCCCCGTGCACACCGTGCAGGACGCCTCGAAAGCGGCCGGGACGCTGCTGGCGAAAGGTGTCGGCAACGTCATCGTCACGCTGGGCAGCGAAGGCGCGCTGATCCGGACCCCCGCGGAGGAGCTGCTGATCCCGGCGCGCACGGTCACGCCCGTAGACACGACCGCCGCCGGCGACGTCTTCAACGGCGCCCTGTTGGTGGCGCTCTCCGAAGGCCGCAGTCTGGCCGACGCCGTGCGGTTCGCCGCACACAGCGCCTCGGTCTCGGTGACCCGCATGGGCGCACAGGCCTCGATACCGTGGCGCGGGGAGCTGGAGACCCTCGCCTGAACCGAACGAAAACCTTAAAACTCAAATACTATGTTCGTTGTTAACAGCTACTCTTTGGCAGTCATCTTCTGCTTCATCACGATGCTCTGCTGGGGCTCGTGGGGAAACACCCAGAAACTCGCCGGCAAGACCTGGCGTTACGAGCTTTTCTACTGGGACTACGTGATCGGCATGGTGCTCTTCGCCATTCTCCTGGGCTTCACGATGGGAAGCATCGGGACCGAGGGCCGTCCCTTCCTCGAAGACCTCGCGCAGGCCGAATGGGGAGGCATCGGCAGCGTCGTGCTGGGCGGCGTGATCTTCAACGCCTCGAACATCCTGCTCTCGGCCTCGGTATCGCTGGCCGGGCTTTCGGTGGCCTTCCCGCTGGGCGTGGGACTCGCGCTGGTGCTGGGCGTCATCGTCAACTACGTCGGAGCGCCGAAAGGCGATCCCGTCGTGCTTTTCCTGGGCGTTGCGCTCATCGTTGTCGCAATCATCTGCAACGGCATCGCCTCGGGGCGCATGCGCAAGAGCGGCGACTCGGCGGCCCAGAACCGCAAAGGCATCATACTGGCCGTCGTGGCGGGCGTGCTGATGTCGTTCTTCTACCGGTTCGTCGCGGCGGCGATGGACCTCGACAACTTCGCGGCCCCGACGCCCGGCATGCTGACGCCCTATTCGGCGATCTTCGTCTTCTCGGTCGGCGTGCTGCTGAGCAACTTCGCCTTCAACACCTACGCCATGCGCCGTCCCTTCGTCGGAGCGCCCGTCAGCTACCGCGAGTACTTCCGCGGCTCGCTGCCCACGCACCTCGTGGGCATGCTGGGCGGCTCCGTCTGGTGTCTCGGAACGGCCTTCAGCTACATCGCCGCCGGCAAGGCCGGGGCCGCCATCTCCTACGCGCTCGGACAGGGCGCGCCGATGATCGCCGCCGTGTGGGGCGTCTTCATCTGGAAGGAGTTCAAGGGCGCCGACCGCAAAACCAACACGCTGCTGGCCGTGATGTTCCTCTTCTTCATCGCCGGACTGGCTTCGATCATCGCCTCTGGCGGCAACTAAAAACCCGAATCCGAAATGAAAACCTCACTGCTCCCCGCAGCGGCCGCCCTGCTGCTCGCGGGCACGGGCTGCGGCTCCCGGTCCGCAGCGCCGGCGCCGGAACCGATCCGGCTGATCGTCGAAACCGACATGGGCAACGACATCGACGACGCACTGGCCTTCGATCTGATCTACAAGGCGATGGACGACGGCCGCGTAGACCTGCTCGCCATCGGCAACCACAAACTCAGCCCGACGGCCACCGACTACATCGACATCCTCAACACGTGGTACGGCTACCCCGACATTCCGCTGGCGCAGTCGCCGACCCCGGTGCTCAACGACCACGCTCCCGACTACACGGCGGCGGTGTGCGCGATGACCCGCGAAGACGGCTCCCCGGCCTTCGCCCGGAGCAAGACCCCGGAGCAGATCGAGGACCCCGTCACGCTCTACCGCCGCACGCTGGCCGCGCAGCCCGACCGCTCGGTAACCGTACTTTCTTTAGGATTCGCGACCGAACTGGCAAAACTCCTCGACAGCCCGGCCGACGACATCTCGCCCCTCACGGGCCGCGAACTGGTGGCCCGCAAGGTGAAGGCGCTCTCGATCATGGCGGGCAGCTACGGCGAGAAGCAGCGCGCGGAGTTCAACGTCGTCAACGACATCCCCGCCATGCGGAAACTCTTCGCCGAATGGGACACGCCGATCGTACAGAACCCCTTCGAGCTGGGAAAGCAGGTCATGTATCCCGGTGCGGCCATCGAGAACGATTTCGGCTGGGCGAAACTCCATCCCGTCGTCGAGGGCTACAAGAATTACCACAAGATGCCCTATGACCGCGCGTCGTGGGACCTGCTGTCGGTGGTTTACCTGCTCCATCCCGAATACTTCACCGAAAGCGAGCCGGGAACCGTCGCCGTCGACGACAAAGGATTCACGAATTTCAGCCCCGGTCCCGACGGACGGCACAGATGGCTGACCGCCACGCCCGAACAGCTGACCCGGCTGCGCGACTGCATCGTCCGGACGACGACCCGCGCCCCGAAACACACCGAACTCTGACCCAAACACTTCAAAGAACCTCGTATATGAATCTTTTTAACTACCGATCCGCAATCCGCCGGAAAATCTCGGGGGGGGGAATTTTCATCCTCCTGATGCTGGCGACGGGACAGGTCCTCGCCCAAAGCAAGGCCGTGTCCGGAACCGTGAAATCCCAACAGGGTGAGCCGCTCACAGGCGTCACCATCCTCATCGAAGGCACCACGCAGGGCACTTCGACCGATGCGCAGGGAGCCTTTACGCTTCAGGCAAAACCCGACGACATGCTGGCCGTCTCCTATCTGGGCTACAAGAGCCAGCGCGTCAAGGTCGGAACCCGCACCAAACTGGAGGTCGTCCTGACCGAGGACCAGAACCTGATGGACGAGGTCGTCGTCGTGGGATACGGAACCCAGCGGCGGCGCAACATCGTCGGGGCCGTGGAGAACATTTCGGGCGAGGTGCTCGAAAACCGCCCCAACGCCTATCTGCTCCGGTCGATCCAGGGTCAGATTCCGGGCGTGAACATCACGATGGCCGACGGCAAGCCGAGCCGTTCGGCGTCGATCAACATCCGTGCGAACACGCAGTCGATCGGCGCAGGCGGATCGGCGCTCTGCCTGATCGACGGCGTGGAGGGCGACCTGACGGCGATGAACCCCGAGGACGTGGAGAGCATCTCGGTGCTCAAGGACGCCTCCTCGACGGCCGTATACGGCGCCCGGGGTGCGTTCGGCGTGGTGCTGGTGACGACGAAAAGCGCCCGCAAGGATAAGATTTCGGTCGATTACAGCGGCAGCGTTTCGATCATCAGCGAGACCGTACGCCCGAAATACGAGACCGACAGCCAGACCTGGTACGACAACTACATGACCGCCTACGTGGGCTACTCGCACCATCTGCCGACGGGCATCAACAACTTCTTCCCCTGGACGCAGAGCTGGGAGGACGAGTACAAAAAACGCATGAACGACCCCGACCGGAGCTATCTGGAATGGGAACTCGACGCCAGCGGCAAATACCAGTATTACGGACGCAACACCGACTGGTACGACCTCTTCTACAAGAAATCGACCACGGCCCACCAGCACAACATCCGGATTTCGGGCGGCGGCAAAACCTCCAGTTTCATCGCTTCGGCCCGCTATTACGAGCAGGACGGCATCTACCGCGTCGGCGACGAGAAATTCCGCCAGCTGAACGCCCGGGCCAAAGGTACGGTCAACATCACCAAATGGCTGACCGTGGAGAACAACACCGACTTCGTGCGCCGCAGCTACCACCAGCCGACGACCTATGCGCAGAACCTGCTGGTGCGCCGCAACCTCGAACACCAGGGATTCCCGATCACCCGCGTCACCAACCCCGACGGAACGTGGACCGCGGCGGCCGTCTACACGGGTTACGCCAACATGGCCGAGGGCAACTCCTACCGCGACAACCTCAAGTTCGACATGAAGAACACGACCGTCGTGACCATCGTCCTGATCAAGGACGTGCTGGTGGCCAAAGCCGACTACTCCTACCTGTTCAACCACTCGCGCCAGAACGACGTGATCTCGCAGGTCACCTACTCCAACGGTCCGGGTATCCAGATCTCCTATCCGGCGAGCAGCTCGATGCGCACCACCGAGACGCAGATCGAATACCACAGCGGCAACGCCAACCTCTCGTTCACCCCGCGGCTGCCCGAAGACCACTCGCTGAACGTCATGGCCGGATGGAACATCGAACACAAGCGGGCGCGCAACACCCGCATGGGCCGCGACGGATTCATCGTCGACGGCAAACCCAACTACTCGCTGATGAACGGCATCGACTACGTCCTGGAGGACGCCAACAGCTACGACTGGGGGTTCGTCGGCATCTTCTACCGCGCCAGCTACGCCTACAAGGGCAAATACCTCGCGGAATTGAGCGGCCGCTACGACGGCAGCTCGAAGTTCCCGAGCAACGAACGCTGGGGCTTCTTCCCGTCGGCCTCCGTGGGCTGGCGGATGTCGGAGGAGAACTTTATGAAGGACATCTCCTGGATCAACAACATCAAATGGCGCTTCTCGATCGGCAAGGCCGGCAACGGCAACGTCTCGCCCTACAAGTACATGGAGCTGTTGGACTTCAACAAGGCCGGCGTGATCGTCGACGGCAGCCAGCGCACCTACACCTCGGCGCCCTCGTCCGTGCTGCCGGCAAACCTCACGTGGGAGACCTCCTCGACGATCAACCTCGGACTGGACGTCAACCTGCTGAACAACCGTCTGAGCTTCGTGGGCGACATCTACCAGAAGGAGACGACCGACATGTTCGTCACCGGAGCCGAGCTGCCGGCCGTGACGGGCTATTCGGCGCCCTACGGCAACAACGCCGACATGCGCACCCGCGGTTTCGAGGTTTCGCTGGGCTGGACCGACAGTTTCCGTGTGGCGAACAAACCCTTCAACTACAGCGTGCGCCTCTCGCTCTGGGACAGCAAGTCGATCATCACCAAATACACCAGCAAGTCGAACACCCTGCCCACGCTCTACGCCAACGCCTACTACGAAGGCATGGAGCTGGGTGAGATCTGGGGTTACCACGTCGTAGGGCTTTTCGCCACCGACGAGGAGGCGCAGGAGTGGGGTCTCAAGGCACAGGAGAAGACCTTCTGGAGCGGCGACAACAAGTCGTGGAACGCCGGCGACCTGAAATTCGCCGACCTGGACGAGAGCGGCGTCGTGGACAACGGCAGCAACCGCCTCGACGACCACGGCGACCTGCGCAAGATCGGCAACTCCTCGCCGCGCTACCACTACGGCATCAACTTCAGCGCAAACTGGAACGGCATCGACTTCGCGGTCTTCTTCCAGGGCGTCGGCAAACGCGACTGGTATCCCGCCGGCGAGTCGGGGCTCTTCTGGGGACAATACGACCGCCCCTACGGATACAGCCTGCCGTGGCAGAACGCCGACCGCTGGTCGGAGGACAACCCCAACGCATACTGGCCCCGACTGCGCGGCTCGCTGGCCGTCAGCGGACGCGGCACGCTGCGCGCCGCCAACGACCGCTACCTGCAGAAAGCGCGCTACTGCCGCCTGAAAAACATCTCGCTGGGCTACACCCTGCCCCAGCAGATCACCCGCAAGGCCCACATCGAGAAACTGCGCATCTACGTCTCGGGCGAAAACCTGTTCTTCTGGTCGCCGCTGAAGAAGTACGCCAAGAACTACGACCCCGAAATGATCACGGCGGGCGACGCCGACTTCGCATCGAAGACCGGCACCGACGGCCAGGGCTACGGATACCCGATGACCCGAAGCGTAACCATCGGACTGAACATCAACTTCTAACACGCAATCCCATGAAACCCATACTGAACAAGATAGCGATAATCGCCGGATTGTCCCTCCTGGCCTCGTGCCAGAGCTTCTTCGACGAAGACCCCGTCTATTCGACGACCACCGACACCTTTTTCAATTCGGAAACGGCGCTGGAAACCTATGCGATCGGCTTTCTCGAAAGCCACCTGCCCTCGGCCGCGACGCTCACGCGCGGCGACCAGTACAGCGACATCTGCGTCACGACCCAGACCGAAGGATTCCTCAAGACGGGCGGTTACAGCGCCCAGCAGGCCAACAACTGGGCGCGGGGCAACTGGCGTCCGCTCTACAACGTCAACTATTACCTCAAGCACATGAAGGACGCGGCCCCCTATGTGGACGACGCGACGATGAAGCATTACGAGGGCGTCGGCCGCTTCTGGCGCGCGTGGTTCTACTGGGACAAGGTCAAGACCTTCGGCGACGTGCCCTGGTACGACGAGCCGATCGACCCCGACGACGACGAACAGCTCTACAAGGGCCGCGACCCGCGCGACTACGTCATGCAGAAGGTCCTCGAAGACCTCGACTTCGCCGCCACCTGGTGCTCCAAGGCCAGCAAATACGTCAACACCAACGTCATCAACCGCTATGTGGCGCTGGCCCTGAAATCGCGCATCTGCCTCTACGAGGGAACCTGGCGGAAGTATCACGGGCTGGACGGCAGCGAGGAATGGCTCCGCGCGTGCGTCGCCGCCTCGGAGGAGCTGATGGGCGACAGCCCCTATTCGCTGGTCTCGACGGCCGGCGAGGAGACGACCAATTACAGCAAGGTCTTCAAGAGCGAGGAGCCGCAGTACACCGAAGTGATCCTGGCCAACGAGTTCAACGCCACGCTCAACCGGTTTCACGACGCCTCGTGGTACTACGCCTCGGGCAGCTACGGACAACGCAACTCGGGTCCCAAAGCGTTCGTCAACATGTACCTGAACCTCGACGGGACGCGCTTCACGGACAAGGACGGATACAACAAGACGCAGTTCAAGGACGAGTTCGCCGGCCGCGACTACCGCCTGCGCCAGACCTTCATCACGCCCTACTACGTCAAGAAGGTCGGCGGCAAGGAGACCGACGAATTCGCAAAGGTCTTCCCCGGCCTGACCACGCAGCTGACCTACTACCGCATCATCAAGTGGAACACCGACGACGATGCGAACGAGAGCAACACCTCCAGCGCCAACTCGCTCCCGGTGTTCCGCTACGCCGAAATTCTGCTGAACGAGGCCGAAGCCAAGGCCGAACTGGGCGAGATGGACCAGACGGTGTGGAACAAGACGATCCGTCCGCTGCGCGAGCGTTCGGGCGTAATCGGCGCGATGCCCGCCACGGCCGACCCCTATCTGGCCAGCTACTACGACGGGGTGACCGACAAGTGGATACTCGAATGCCGCCGCGAGCGGAGCATCGAGCTGTACATGGAGAACACCCGGCGCGACGACCTGATGCGCTGGCGCATGGGCCACAAACTGACGGTCGAATTCGCTGGCATCCACATTCCCGAACTGGGCAAGCCGTTCGACATGAACGGCGACGGAAAGAACGACCTCTGCTTCTACTCGAAAAGCCATCCCAAATCGGGCAGCAACCAGACCGGGGTTTCGTACGTGGAGGTGACCGCCGAAGAGGGCGACAACGTCACGACATACAGTGTCAACAAGGACAACTGCCTGGTTTACATTCTCGACCGGGAATGGGCAGACTACAAGTACCTCTACCCCGTTCCGAAGAATGCGCTCGACATCAACCCCAACCTGCGGCCGCAGAATCCCGGCTGGGACGACTAACCCGCTTACCCGAAACGATCAAAAATCCGATTTTATGAAAATACACGCTATAATTTCGTTTTTGTGCCTGGCGTCGGTCGCCCTCGGCACATCCTGCAAGGACGACGAAACCCACTTCCTGCAGCGGAGCCACGACGCGCTCTCGTTCCCGTACCTCAATTCGACGAAGGAGCTGCTCGTCCTGACCAACGGGTCCTGGAAAATCACGCCCGACGACACGTGGATCAGCTGTTCGCCCGGGGAGGGGAACGGCGCGCCGAAAGAACAGGCGGTGAACATCACCGTCGCGCAGAACGACGGCGCGGAGCGTACCGGCAGCGTCACGCTCTCCGACGGACTGAAAGAACTGGTCATCCGGGTTACGCAGGAGGACGGATTCTTCACCGTCGGCTCGCCCGAGATCGCCCCCAGCTTCGACCTCTACGAGGAGCTCGTGGACAAGCGGGTGACGATCCCCTACCAGAAATCGAAGCCCGGCTATAAGGCCGACGTCACGGCAACGCTCGAAGGCGCGGGAGCCGAAGGCATCGCCATCGAATCGCTCTCGGGATACGAAATGGAGGCGGGCGACGGAGCGATTCCCCTCGCCTTGAGCGGAACGCCGACCAAGAAAGGCCCGATCACGGTCAAACTGCACGTGGAGATCTCGTCCGTCGCGACCCCCTACGACCTCACCGCCGAGAGCCGCGCCAAACTGGCCGGCGAAGTAACCGTCACGATGTTCAAACTGCTGCCCCGCCTGGCAGTCCTCGACTGGGGCGACTACGAGAAGGGCACCGGCACGAACTTCAACAACGGCACGCCCCGCTCGTTCAGCTTCGGCCTCGCGCTGGAAGAGGAGGGCGACAACCTGCGCAACTACACCTCGAAGACGGCCGATTGGCTCACCGCCAGCAGCATGTTCTTCGCGCACAACCGTTTCGCCTTCGGCAACCTGCAACCCGGCACGACCTACTGGTTCTGGATCGTCGCCCACGAGCTGGGTCCCAATAAGGAGGATTCCGACAAGACGTGGTTCTCGTTCACCACTCCCGAGGAGAATCTGGCGCCGAACGTCATCCTCTACAAGGATTTCGACGATTTCTGGTTCAGAGGCTGTCCGATCTACCAGGCATTCGGCGTCGAAGTCACCAACGCCCAGATCGGTGCGAACATCGACCCCAACGACCCGAACTGCCCGGCGGCCACCGGAAAAATCGTAAACCCCGTCAACTCCACCGACTCGTTCTTCAACTACGTCGGGAGCGCGACCGACAACCGCGGTCCGGTGAAAGCGGCCAAACTGTGGGAAGCATGGTGGGAAGGCGACACCTACGGCACGAACTACGCCGACGCCGACTATCCCGGCTGGCAGGGCTTCTGGGTACGCACCCAGACCGGAGCCGCACTGCTCTCGACCGCATCCGTTTCGGGCTACATCAAGACGCCCAAGCTGACCGGAATCGGCGAAGGGACGGCCGACATCACCGTAACGTGCCACACGGCGCCCTACTTCGAGCCGTACCACTCGTGGGGACAGGACCACGAACAGCACTACATCCAGGTCGAAGGTCCCGGAACCATCACCGACGGAGGCCCGACCAAGGCCGAACCGACAGGGGCCGCCACGGCCAACACGGACAAGCAGGTGACCGTACAGTGCACGACGCACGTGGACAGCGACAAAATTCCCACGACCGACTACGTAAACCCCACGGAGCATGTGGTCAAGATCGCCGGAGCCACCAAGGAGACCCGCATCGTAATCGCGGCGCATCCTTACGGAACCAAGCACTACCGCCTGTGGATCGACGACATCCAGGTAACGAAAGACCGATAATCACAAATTAGAAACAACAGGTTTTATTCGGTATTGCCGCCTCGGGCGGCAATACCGAATTTACCGCAACTAAAACGACATGCTATGAAACTGTTGAAATTCACGCTTATTTCAATTCTGGGCCTCTCGCTCTGCACCGCCTGCGGCGGCGACGGAGACGGCGGCGAAACGCCCGGTCCCGGCAAACCCGAAGGTCCCGACAAATCGTCGACCACGGGCATCGACCGGTTCGATGCCTCGAACATCTTCAGCCGGAACACCTACCTGCCGGACAACACGGCGATGCAGGGCTTCAACCTCGACTCGGACGGCTCGGTCTGGTACACGCAGCTCTCCAACACGAACCAGGCGCAGCTGAACTGGGTCCGCGCGCAGCCCAACAAGACCCCGGACGTGCAGACCGAGAACAAGGACTACATGAAACTCACCTACTTCGGTCACGGGACGAACACCGCCCTCGAAGAGGACGGCGCCGACCGTTACCTGTGGGCCGGAGCCTACGGCGTCTGCAACGCCAAAGGCCAGTACTGGAACGAAAAACTGGTGGGGCGCGTCAAATACGTGAAGGGAGCCACCGTCAAGACCAACGAGTGCAACGACTACTATTACATCGGCGACTACACCGACCTGCACCCCTCGATCGACGCGGAGAACGACCTGCTGACGATCAACTACGGCGACAGCAAAAATTCGTCCTACCGGTGTTTCGTCATCTACAAGCTGAGCGAGGCGAAAAAGGCCCCGATGACCAACGTAACGATCACCTGCACCGACGGCTTCCAGACCGACAGGCCCGCTTCGACCAACCCGGTCAGCGTGGTGGTGCGCTGCCACGACCTCACGACGCTGACGCCCGTCGCCCGGCCGCGCTTCCTCAAGACGGGATACGGCGCGAGCGGCGCCACCTACTACGACTGGCAGGGCTACGACGTCCACAAAAACCGGCTCTATTACACCGAGGGGCAGTCGAACTACAACCTCTTCGGCTCGTTCTACTCGGGCAGCTCGTTCGCCTACGTCACGGTGTTCGACTTCGAGGGCAACATCGTCGAGGAGCGGACGCAGGTGGCCGTCGTGTCGGACAAGGACAAACTGACCCAGATCGGCGTTTCGGTGTTCGGGACGCTCGAAGCCGAGGGCATCAAGGTCTGCAAGAACAAGCTCTATCTGGGATACACGGCCCGCGGAATCACCGCCGACAATACGAAACACTACCAGAACATCTTCGTATTCGACCCCTCTTCGAAATAACGCACCCCACGGAAACCCGTTTCCGAAAAACCGGTACTGCGCGCTGTCGCTGGCGACGGCCGCCGCGGCCGAGGGCTTCGCCCGGAGACCGGTCACGCCCAACGATTTCGGCTGCACAAGATCACCTACACGCGCGGCACCAGACCGTTCCAGACGGCCTGCAACCCCCACATGTGGCGTTACCGCGCCTCGGGACCTGCGACGACCGTCCGCATCGAAGTCGCCGACTCGTTCGGCCGCACCCCCGCGGAGACGATGACACGCCCCAAAGCGTTCCACATCCGGATGAGATAAATCCTGAAAACGAGCGGAAGAAGTTCCGCTCGTTTTTGCATCCGTTAAGATTCCGTTTCAAATCCGCCCGGAAACCTCGCCCGACTCATTCCCCAAACAAAACACTGCAAATCAACGTCTTATCATCAAAACTGTTCATCTGGACGATAAATCCGAAATACGCCGTTTCGTTCCAAAATTTGGTAATTCTGTCCGGAATACTTATTTTTGCTTTGGAGACGCCTGCCGGTCTGCACCCGGACGGCAAGGAAAAGAGCGCGTCTCACGCACGCCACCCAATGAAAAAAACATCCCCGCAAAACCAGACCGAACAGACGCTCGATCGCTTCCGGCAGGGCGATTCCGAAGCGTTCGCCAGCCTCTACCACGTCCACTGGCAGCAGGTTTTCCGTTTCAGCCGCCTCTACCTGAAAAGCGACGACGACGCGGAGGACGTCGTGCAGGAAGTGTTCATCCGTCTGTGGCAGATCCGTGAGCGCATCCACCCTGACGACAATTTCTCGGGGCTGCTCTTCATCATGACGCGCAACATGATCTTCAACCGCTTCCGCAAACAGTTAGACCCGCTGGGCTTCAAGGTATCGGTGCTCGCGGCGCTCGAATCGTCCGACGACATTGAATCCGAGATCAATGCCCGCGACCTCTCGGAATACATCGACCGGCTGGTCGACCTGATGCCCACCCGCCAACGACAGGTCTTCAACATGAGCCGCCGCGAACACAAAAGCTACCGTGAGATCGCCGAAGAACTGGAACTCTCGCAGAAGACCGTCGAGGCGCACATGCACGAAGCGCTGCGTTTCCTGCGCGACAACCTCGCGCTGCTGCTCTGGCTCGCGCTGCTAAACGACGGCCCCGCCTGCTAAACGTCATCCCGGCCGGGAACGCAGGCCTTCTTTCCGAAAATCACAAAAAAATTACCGCACGCACTAAGGGTATCCGGTGTCGTGCCGTGTATTTATTGCGGATATCCACAGAAAACACACGAAATGACAAATATAAAAACACTCGTCCGCAGGCTGCTCGGCGGCAAACTCTCGCAAAAAGAGTTGTCGGAACTCTGGCAGCGGCGCGACGTCACGCAACACATGCAGCGCGAATGGGACGACTGCGCGAAACCGGCCGAAGAGGATGCCCTGCGTGAAAACCGCATCTGGGAACGCATCGTCCCCCGCACGGAACTGTCCGGGAAACCGCGTCCGGAACTACGTGTCGCATGGCGCCGCTGGAGTTACGGCTTCGCCGCATCAATCATGCTGGCCGCGGGCACCGGACTTACGATCGCCAACCTGCTGTGGCGCCCCGCTCCGGAGGTCATCCACACCCTTTACAGCGGCAATCAGAGCACCGAACGGATCGTGCTGCCCGACGGTTCGACACTCTGGCTCGGAGCCAACTCCTCGTGCCGCTACGCCGAGGATTTCCGGAGCCGAGAACGTCGCGTGGAACTCAGCGGTCAGGGCTTCTTCGAGGTGGCGAAAGACCCCGCGCGGCCCTTCGTCGTGAGCAGCGGCAGCATCGACGTCACGGCGCTGGGAACCGCCTTCGAAGTCTTCTCCGACCTCGACGGACGGCGCGTGGAGACCATCCTGCGCAACGGAAGCGTGCGAGTGTCCCTCCCCGGAGTGACGAAAAAGACCTACACACTCTCGCCCGACCAGAAGTTCGCCTACTCCACCGACACGCGCAAAGTGGTCGTCACGCAGGTCAACGCCCGGCGCTACACCCTCTGGCACGAACGCATGGCGTTGAGTTTCGAAAACCAGCCCCTGTCGGTCATTCTGCCGCGGCTCGAAAGGTGGTACAACTGCCGCATCGACTGCCCCGAAGAGATCGCAACACGATATTACTACACCTTCACGCTGAGCGACGAGACGCTCGACCGCACGCTCCAGCTCTTGCAGTCTTCGACCAACCAGGCGCCGATCGTCTACCGGCGCGACGGCATGCACGTGCGTATCTGCGAAAAATAGAAACCTCGAAAACAACCGCCTTATGGACAGAGACCGAAAATACGGATAACGGACTTTCCCACCGACTATCCCGGCCGCACGGCAGCCGGAACCCGTACCGAACCAACCACTACTAATTAAAAAACCGTTTATGAAAAACCTTTACAAAATCCGGAGACACCTCCGGAGCCTGTTCTGCTGCATGCTACTCATCGCGGCGAGCGGCATGCCCGCGGCGCTCCGCGCGCAGGAAGGGAAGGGACTGACCGTCGAAATGACGAACACCCCGATCCTCGACGTGCTCAAGGCCATCGAAGCGCAAAGCGATTTTTCCTTTTTCTACAACAACAACCTGATCGATCCCGAACTGCGCGTCACAGTGTCGAAACGGAACGCCCCGATTCCGGAGGTGCTCGGACAGGTGTTCGCAGGAACGCCCTACTCCTACCGCATCGTCGACAAGCAGGTGCTGATCTCGAAAAAAGAGTCCGCACCGAAACCCGGCGGGCCGCTGAAAATCCAGGGCCAGGTCACCGACCTGAAGGGCAATCCGATCGTGGGCGCCACGGTCGTCAACATGCGCACGCTCCAGGGCACGGCGACCGGCATCGACGGCTACTTCGAACTGACGGTTCCCGCGCTGACCGAAGATCTGACGTTCAACTACATCGGCTTCAAGACCAAGGTGCTCCCGGCCTCGAACGCCAGCATGGTACAGTTGGAAGAGGCCACCGTTCTCGAAGACGTCGTGGTCGTGGGTTACGGCACGGTGAAGCGCGTGAACCTCACCGGCTCGGTGGCCACGATCGACATGAAGGAGAAAGCCAACCAGCCCATCACCAACACCACACAGGCAATGTACAACACCCCGGGCGTGTGGATCAACCAGAACAACGCCAAGCCCGGTTCGGACGGCGGCACGATCCGCATCCGCGGCGTCAACACACTCAGCAGCGCCAACCCGCTCGTCCTGCTCGACGGCGTGGAATACAACATCAACGAGGTCAACCCGGCCGACATCGAGTCGATTTCGGTGCTGAAGGACGCCTCGGCAGCCATCTACGGCTCGAAAGCCTCGAACGGCGTAATCCTCATCACCACTAAGAAAGGCGCGAAAGGCGCACCGGTCATCAACTACCGGGCCAACTTCGGCGTACAGTACGCAACCTACGTACCCGACCCGATCGACGATCCGATCCTCTACATGCGCCTGCGCAACCAGGCCGAGATCAATTCCGGCAAGGCCCCGTCAGGTGTTGCCTACTCCGACACCGTCATCAAGGAGTACCAGGAGGGCATGAAGACCAATCCCGACGTCTACCCCTCGACCAACTGGTTCGACATCTGCCTCAAGCCGGCCTTCATCCACCAGCACGACCTGCGCATTTCAGGCGGAACCGAGCGTCTCGATTACAGCATGGCCGTGGGCTATATGAAACAAGACGGAGTGTTTATCGCCAACGACTGGGCCGACCGCATCTCGATGGACATGAAACTCGGCGTGCAACTCAACAAGTACGTCAAAGTCGGCGCTTCGCTCTACGGTAACATGCGCCACTATATGGAACCGGGTTACGGAACCTATTCGGTGATGGACGCCATGATGCGGGCGCTGCCCATCATGTCGGACTACCATCGAAACGGCATTTACGGTTCGAGCTGGATCGCTACCCCAGGCCGCGGCAACTACGAAAATCCGCGCATGATCATCGAGCAGGGTTCAATCGACCGCCGCGTACAGCAGCTGCTGGCCAAGACTTTCGTAAAGTTGACGCTCCCCTACGGCATCACTTACGACGCCAACTTCAGTTTCCGCAAGCGCGACACCCGCAGCAAGGACCACATTCCGGCCATGTACACCATGAACCCCAAGACCGAAGAGGTCCGCAACTACAATTCGGCAGCCCCGCGCGTCAAGGACTGGAACGCCTGGGAGACGGGCAGCTTCTTCACCCAGACGCTGGGCTGGGAGGGCAACTTCCGCGACGAGCACCACATCGGCCTGATGGTCGGCCAGGATTACCAGGAGTTCTACAACGACAACTTCCAGGCCTACAAGGAAGGTTTCTACGACAACTACCACACCGATCTCAACTCGGCGTCAGGACAGGTAAACGCACAGGCCACCGGTTCCTCCTCGCGCGAAAAACTGGTCTCGGTCTTCGGCCGCCTCTCTTACGACTACAAGCAGCGTTATCTCGTAAGCGCCGTCTTCCGCTACGACGGTTCGTCGCGCCTGGCCCCCGACCACCGCTGGGCTTTCTTTCCCTCGGTGTCGCTGGCATGGCGTATCGACCAGGAGAACTTCATGAAGGATGTGAAGTTCATCGACCAACTCAAGCCACGCTTCTCGTGGGGTAAAATGGGCAACCAGGCCGTCTCGCTTTACAGTTACCTCAGCACGGTCAACACCTCGGGATACGATTACAGTTTCGAAGGCATGAAATACGGCGGCGCGGCCGTCTCGGCGCTGGCCGACAACACGATCACCTGGGAGAAGACCACCTCCTACGATGCCGGCATCGACTTCTCGGCCTTCGGCAACCGCGTCATCCTCTCGGCCGACTGGTTCCTCAAGCGTACCGAAGGTATTCTGCGCACGGTGAACCTCCCCTCGCAGGTCGGCGACCTGAGCGGTCCGAAGAGCAACGTGGGCGTGGTGGACAACAAGGGCGTCGAGCTGTCGCTCGCGCTGCGGGACACGTGGGGCGACTTCTCGGCCGGCGTTTCGGGCAACTTCTCCTACACGCGCAACGAGATCGTCGACCTCGACGGTGAGACCGAAATCAGCGGCCGCCTGATCTGCAAGGAGGGCTACCCCATCAATTCGTGGTATCTGCTCCAATCCGACGGCGTCTTCCAAACCCAGGCGGAGATCGACCAGGCACAGGCCGTCTATGGCAACCGCTCCAACCTGCGCCCCGGTTATGTGAAGTACGTCAACCAGAACAACGACAGCACTATCGACGGCAACGACCGTGTGATCGCGGGTAACACAATTCCCAAATTCACCTACGGCTTCAACATCAACTTCGGCTGGAAAGGCATTGCCATCGAAGCGCAGTTCCAGGGCGTAGGCGACGTGTCGGTCTATCCGTCGAGCAACATGGCCTTCGGACTCTACAACGGCGCGGGCCTGACCAAACAGTGGGTGAAGGATTCGTGGAGCGCCACCAACCGCAACACCAAATACCCGCTGCTGACGACCTACCCCGAGGCGGGCGAGAACTTCCAGAACTCGACGCTCTGGCTCCAGGACGCCTCCTACCTGCGTCTGAAGAACATCCAGCTGAGCTATACGTTCCCCAAGAAACTCGTCGGACGCATCGGCATCAAGGGATTGCAGGTCTACGTCAGCGGGCAGAACCTGGTGACCTTCTCGGACTTCAAGATCTGGGACCCCGAGATTTCGATCTCGCAGGCCAACCTCTTCTCCTACCCGATCCTGAAAACCGTCAGCTTCGGCATCAACCTTACTTTATAACCGCTCTCTTCAAAACCGATAAACCATGAAACGCTTTCAAATCATCATACCGGTTCTGCTCGGGATCATCTGCGCCGGGTGCGACCTGGACATCGAACCGCAGGACCGCTACGACCAGCAGACCTTCTGGTACAGCGCCAAAGCCGCAGAGGGCGGCCTGACAGGGTGCTACAACGCCCTGCTTGAAAAGGGCATCTACGGCCGCGCCGCCGTCTACTGGGAGGACGACGCCACGCCCAACGGATACAACTTCAGCAACGACGACTCCTGGACGACCATCGCCAACGGCGCACAGACAGCCACCTCGGGCGGCATCATCGCCAACCGCTGGGGCCACGCCTACAAGGGCATCGGACGCTGCAACACGCTGCTCGACAACATCGACCTCAACCGTGAACTGGACAAGAGCGTCATCGAGGAGTACAAGAACCAGGCGCGTTTCCTACGCGTTCTGTTCTACTACATGCTGACAACCTATTACGGCGACTGCCCGCTGATCACCAAAACCCCGGTCATGGAGCACAGGTCCCTACCGCGCACCCCGCGTGCCGAAGTGGTTTCCTTCATGCTCGGCGAGCTGGAACAGCTCTCGAAGATCCTGCCCCCGAAGGCCAAACCGGGACGCCCGACCTCGGGCGCCGCACTGGCCCTCAAGGCCCGTATCCTGCTCTTCGAAGCCAGCCCGCTGCTCAACCCCGGCCATGACGACAAGAAATGGCGCGACGCAGCCGACGCAGCCCGAGCCGTGATGGACTGCGACTCGGATTATGATCTCTTCACCACGCCGGGCGAGATCGGCTCGGCCTACCGCAACCTGTTCCTCGAAGCCAGCGAAAACAGCTCCGAGTGCATCTTCAGCGTGCAGGGCATAAACCAGAACAAGTTGGGCCTTTCGTTCGAGTTGATCGCCCGCCAGTACGGGACGATGGCGCCGCTGCGCGACCTCGTCGACTTCTACTGCGACCGGGACGGCAACGCCCGCACACCCGGCGAGCAGAAACTCGACCCCATGAAGATCGACCCTCGCTTCGGCGCCACGATCGTCTACCCGGGCAGCAAGTTCATGGGCGCAGCGGTCACGCCGACGCAGTTCCAGCAGACCGGATGCACGATCAAGAAATACACGGTCTACGACGAACACACGCCCACCGCCGCTGAAAAGAGCATCGGCGACACCCAGTCGCCCATCGACTACATGATCCTGCGCTATGCCGACATCCTGCTGATGTACGCCGAGGCCAAGAACGAACTGAACGAACTGGACGAAACAGTCTGGAACGAAACGATTCGCCCGATCCGCGCCCGTGCGGGATTCACGGCCGAATCAGCGCTCAAATTCCCCGGCAAGAACCAGGAAAAACTGCGCAGCATCATCCGCTACGAGCGCCGCGCGGAGTTCGTCGGAGAGGGCTATTACTACAACGACCTGCGCCGCTGGCGCGAGGCGGAGAACGTCAACAACGGCCCGATCCGCAAGTTCAACAACGATGTCATCCTGGTCCGCAGTTTCGAACCTTCGCGCGACTACTGGTGGCCGGTTCCGCAGGGCGAAATCGACCTCAACCGCAACCTGCTGCCCAACAACCCCAACTATTAGCCATGGAAAGACTGTTTATGCTGATCGCGCTGTACGCTGCTCTTGGGGCTTCGGCCTCGACGCGGCAGCTGCAACTCATCCCCCAGCCCGTAAAGGCCGAACTCCGCGTAGGCGTCTTCGTCACCGCCGGCTGCCGCGTCGAATGCGAAGGCTTCGACGCCCGGCCCGATCGTCTGACGGCATTGGCCGGACAGCTGATCACGCCCTGCGATCCCACATCGTCGTGGAACGGAGCGAATACCGTCGTACTGCGGCGCGACCCCGCGGCGGGAATTCCCGCCGAAGGCTACCGGATCGACATCTCCGCACGCCGGGCGCAGCTCACTGCAGGCGACGAGGCCGGATTCTTCTACGGATTACAAACCCTCCTCCAGATGGCCAACAGGCGGGGCAACCTTCCCTGCGCCTCGATCGAGGACTATCCCCGCTACCGTTACCGCGGCCTGCACCTCGACGTCTGCCGCCATTTCTTCTCCGTCCGGTTCATTAAACACTACCTCGACTGGATGGCCTCGTGCAAGCTCAACACCTTCCACTGGCATCTGACCGACGACCAGGGCTGGCGCATCGAGATCAAACGCTACCCGCGTCTGACCGAAATCGGCGGTTACCGGACCGAAACCCAGATCGGCGGATTCCACGAAAACCCGATCACCTACGAACAGGGCCGCTACGGCGGTTACTACACGCAGGAGCAGATCCGCGAGATCGTGGCCTACGCCGCTGAACGGCACATCACCGTCATTCCCGAGATCGAAATGCCCGGTCACGCGGTGGCCGCGCTGGCCGCCTACCCCGAACTGGCCTGCGGCCACGGCCCGAAAAGTTTCGAGACGAGCGGCCGCTGGGGCGTCCTCGACGACGTCTTCTGCCCGGGCAAAGAGCCGACCTTCAAATTTCTCGAAGGGGTGCTGGACGAAGTGCTGGAACTCTTCCCGTCGGAATTCATCCACATCGGCGGCGACGAGTGTCCCCGCGTGCGCTGGAAGGAGTGCCCCGACTGTCAGGCCCGCATGGCCGCCGAAGGACTGAAAGACGAGGGCGGGTTACAGACCTATCTGACCCGCCGCATCGGCCGCTACCTCAAAGCAAAGGGCCGCCGGCTGATCGGCTGGGACGAGATTCTCGAGGGCGGGCTGGCCCCCGACGCCGTGGTGATGAGCTGGCGCGGAACCAAGGGCGGAATCGCCGCCGCACGCCAGCGCCACGAGGTCATCATGACCCCGAGCACCTACCTCTACTTCGACAAGAAGGCGACCGACGCGCCGGACGAACCCGTCAGCCTGAGCAGCAGCCTCCTGCCGCTGGAGAAGGTCTACGGATACGACCCCGCCGAAGGCATCGCACCCGAAGACCGGCGCTACCTGCTGGGCGTGCAGGCCAACCTGTGGACCGAATTCATCTGGACCGAGGAGCGTGTGAGCTTCCAGCTCCTGCCGCGCATCTATGCACTGGCCGAAATCGCCTGGTCGCCCGTCGAGCGCAAGTCGTGGAAAGAGTTCTCCGAAGTGCGGCTTCCGGCCTTCCTCGCACGGATCGACGCCTCGGGTGAACCTTACCGCCTGCCGGCGCCTCTGGGTATCGAAAACGGCACATCCGAAGGCAATAAATTCTCCTTCGCGATCCGTCCGCCGTTCGAAGGCTGCCGCGTCTGCTACACGCTCAACGGCGCCGTGCCCCAGGATTTCGACCGCGAGATGCCCGAAAAGTTCGACATCGCCGTGCCCCGCGGCGAACAGCGGACGCTGCGCTGCGTGACCATCGCCCCCTCGGGGCGGCGCAGTACCGTCACAACCGTCGTACTCACCAACCGAACACAAACCAATAACCCCGAATGATTATGAAACGCCGTATAATATCCCTCTTGTGCGCAGGCTGCCTCTTCACCCTGACCGCCTGCCAGGAAGACATCAAAATCACGGAGGTCCCCATGCCCCCGGTCGAAGAGGAACCCGAACCTGCCCCCGACGACACCGACAAAATCTACGACTGCGAACACCCGCTGCTGCTGACCGAACAGGCGCAGGGACGCATCCTCATCGCCGACGCCGACACGGGCGAAACCCTCTGGGAGTGGCGGGCCGCAAGCGCTTCGGACATGCCCAACGCTACGTCGCTGATGCGGCTTCCGAGCGAAGTCAAAGCCATCTACAACCGCCGCTACATCCTGGCCACAGCCTCGGGTGGCGGCGTGGCGATCATCCGTATCGCCGACAAAAAAGTGATGTTCTACGCCTCGGTGGGCAACAACCCCCACTCGGCCGAAGTTTTCCCCGACGGCAACCTCGTCGTGGCATCGACCGACAACGACGGGTTTCTCAACACCTTCCGCGTCGACACGGTGGCCCGCACCGGGCAGATCGTCCAGAAAGTGCCGCTGACCTTCTGCCACAGCGCCGTCTGGGACCGCTCGCGGGGCCGCCTGCTGGCCACCTCCGACAACAAACTATGCGTCTTCACCTACAACGGCGACGGCAACGACCCCCGCATCGCGAAAGAGTCCGAAACCTCGATTCCCGGGGGCAACTGGGCGCACGACCTTTTCCCCGTCTACGGTGAAAACGCCCTGTGGCTCACGAACAACAGCAGCGCGATGAAGGTTTCGGCCTCCGATCTCTCGATGGAGACGGTCAACTTCTCGCAGCCGAACATCAAATCGGTCAGTTCGGGCCCGGAGGGTTTCGCCACGGTCCTGATGATCCCCAAAGAGGGCGAGTGGTGGAACTCCAAAGTCGTCGACACCGCAGGGCTCACGGTCTTCGAAAAGAGCGGCATGCAGATTTACAAGGCACGCTGGTTCCTCGACAACCCGTACAGCTATCCCGCAAAACACGACTTCGTACAACCCGCAAAATAATCCGCACCCATGACAAGAATATTCAGATTCCTTCCCCTGCTGCTCCTGCCCGTAGCCGCATCCGGACAGAAGCGGCTGAACGAGGTCGGCACGGTCTACGGCGCCATTCGCTCGATGACCCCCGAGGCTTACAGGGAGGCCCACGACAAATACGGCATCCGCTGGATCGAAGCCTGGACGGGCAACCTGACCGGCGGCACGGAAGAACAGTACGACGCCTGGATCGAACGTTTCAACAACGCCATGAAAGACTCCGGGCTGAAACTCTGGTCGGTGCACCTGCCCTTCACGCGCAAGGCGCCGAACGACCTTTCGGACAACCGCCCCGAATGGCGCGAGGCGACGCTCAAAAACTGGATCGAGGTCCTCGACCGTGCGACGCGCCTCGGCAAATTCCGCGTGGTGGTGATGCACCCCAGCAGCGAGGCGCAGATCTCGGACGAGGAGCGTCCGCAGCGGCTCGAAAACCTCCGCGAAATGCTGCTGCGCTTCATTCCGCTCGTGAAGGAGCGTTACAACGCCGTGGTGGCCGTCGAGGACCTGCCCCGCGGATGCCTGGGCAACAGCAGCGCCGATTTCGAATGGCTCGTAGCCAACGTTCCCGGTTTCAAAATCTGCTACGACACCAACCACCTGCTCGGCGAGGAGAGCCACGCCTTCGCGAAGCGGTTCGCACCCTACATCGTCAATATCCACGTCTCGGACTACGACGGGGTGGACGAACGCCACTGGATGCCCGGACAGGGCATCGTCGAGTGGCCGAAGGTGATCGACATCCTCACCCGGTCAGGCTACGACGGACCTTTCATGTACGAGGTCACGCCGTCGAGCGACCCATGCGGACGCGCCGAATACATGCGGCAGACGACCGACAGCCTTTTCACCCGGTACGCACTCTACAAAAAGCAGCCGAAAAGCAAAAAGTAACCTTCCAAATCCCGAACCTTTATGAAACGACACATTTATTATACCGTATTGCTGGTCCTCGCGGCATGGGGCTGCACGGGCTGTTCCGACGGCTACGAATATTTCAACCCCAATCCCGGCGACGAGGAGCAGGCCGCCACCCCGATCGTCAATACCGGCAAGGCCTCCGTCAACGCCATGGCCGGAACGGCGACGATGAACGGCAACTGCAACGACATGGGCCATACCGTCACCGAAGCCGGATTCTATTACGGACGCACAGCGGCCGAAATGATGAAATCCGAGCCGATCGTCTGCACGGTCGACGCCGAAGGGCGGTTTTCGCACACCCTCTCCGACGTGGACAACGGCGACCACTATTTCCGCGCCTACATGATCATCGACGGCCAGACCTACAACGGCCGCACAGGGTGGTTCGAGGTGAAGGTGGCCTCGGTTCCGGAAGTCACCACCGAGCTGTCCGAAGCCGCCGGAGGCGTCCTCACGCTCAAGGGCAGCTACAAACTCGACCGTGACCTGAGCGTGGAGCCGGGATTCCGCTACGCCACGACCGAAGAAGGCGTTTCGTCCGTACAGTTCGTACGGGCCACACAAGTCGACGAGCAAAACAAAACCTTCAGCCTTGACATCCCCGACACGGACCAGCCCTGCTTCTTCCAGGCCGTCGTGCGCATGTCCACCGATTTCTACGACGGCGAAGTGAGCGAAGTGATCCGCCCGAAGGACCTTTCGGCGGAGGGTGTCGCAAACTGCTACATCGTCACCGAAGGCGGCTGGTACAGCATCGAGCCCAAACGTCCCGACGGAACCGCCGTCACGGGAACCGCCGCCGACTGGGTATGGTCGTCAGGCTCCGGACTGATCTCAGGCGTGCACCTCTCGGCGGGCCGCATCGTTTTCCAGGCCAGCAGCAACCCGGGCAATGCCGGAATCGCCCTCACAAACGATGCCGGCAAAATCGTCTGGAGCTGGCACATCTGGATGACCCAGGCCCCTGCCGCGCAAACCTTCAACGGCCGCACATTCCTCGACCGCAACGTCGGCGCCACGGAGTTCGACGGAGCTTTGGTCGGCTCGCTGGGAGTCTACTTCCAATGGGGACGCAAGGACCCGTTCATCGGGGCCAACCGCATCCAAAAAAACTACACCGACGAACACGAAGGCGTCGGGTTCCAGACAACAGGCGACAACGGCTTCACGGCACTCTTCCTCTACAACGACGCCCTCTGCGAAGGTTTCAAGTTCGTGAACAAGGACATGGACATGGACATGAGTGTCGCCAATCCGACCGTTTTCTACGGAGTCTACAACTCCGGCGGATGGAAAGGCTCCAACAGCGAAGTCAAAGACTACTGGGGCGGCGTGAGCGGCACGAAGACCAACAACGACCCGTGCCCGGCCGGCTACCGCGTGCCAACGTTCGACGAACTGAACGGCTTCATCAAAGACATCGACACCAACAAGACCACGCAGGAGAACGTCAGCGACCAGTCGTACGGACGCAAATACACCATCGGCGACCAGACATTCATGTTCCCGGGTTCGGCCCTGCGCGTATGGAGCGCCAAGATGCGCTACCCGGGGCGCGTGACCTTCTTCTGGACAGCGACCATCTCACCGTCGGCCGAAAAGAAGGCACTCGACTTCTACGACTACCGCTGGACCACCAACGCCGACCCGATCTGCTGCGGCATGGCGATCCGCTGCATCCGGATCGAGTAGTCGCAAACCTTTACCGAAAGCAGGGCCTCCCGTCGGCGGGAAGCCCTGCTTTCGCCTTTCTTTTCCGTTTCAGGACAACTTAACAATCAAACAGGACTAACGCCTTACGCCGCGGGTGCGTACCTTTGTTGCGGAAAAAACACCGCAATGCACATTCACGTCAATACTGCCTCGGAACACCTGCGGGACTTCGCGGAACGCCTGCCCGAACTCTTCGACCGGGAAGGCGAGGTACTGCACGCGGGACGCAACACGATCAAAGCCTTCGAGGCGGAGGGAGAACGGCTGGTCGTCAAACGGTTCAAACGCCCGAACCTGCTGCGGGCCGTCATCTACACCTTCTTCCGCCGGAGCAAGGCCCGCCGCTCGTACGAACACGCCGTGCGGCTCCGGGCGCTGGGCGTCGATTCGCCCGAACCCGTCGCATGGAGCGAATACCGCCGCCGCGGACTGCTCTGCGACAGCTACTACGTCTCGCGGCGCTCCGACTACACCCCGCTGTCGCAGACCACCGCACGCTTCCCCGCAGCGGGGACCCTGCCCGTGCTGGAGGCCTTCGCCCGCTTCACCGTGCAGCTCCACGAGAAAGGCATCGAGCACCGGGACTTCAACCACGGCAACATCCTCTGGGACCGCACCCCCGCGGGCGCCTACCGCTTCCAGCTGATCGACATCAACCGCATGCATTTCGACGACCGGCCCCTTTCCTCCCGGGCCTGCATGATCAACCTCCGGCGGTTGTCCTGCCCCGCCGTGGCATTCCTCTACATCCTCGACCGCTACGCCGAAACGCGCGGATGGGATGTCGACGACACGCTGCTGCGCGGGACCTTCTTCCGGCTGGCGTTCGGCCGCCGCAAGCAGTTGCGCAAGCGGTTCCGGCACCGCAAGGGCTGATTTTTTCGCAAAAAAAATACGGCGGACGTTTGGTTTTACGGATTATTTCGCTACATTTGCCAACGATAAAAGCCATCGAATGATGAGAGCATACGGTTTCGCATACTATTTTTATTACTTTTTCTTTTATAGCAAGGGAAAAAGCGGGATCGCATGCAATTAACTGTATACAGATAGTATAGATTAATATGACACGAAAATCCCGCTCGGTTGAGCGGGATTTTCTTTTTCAAACCATTATGGAACAAATCGCAATACAGGGCATCGCAGGATGCTATCACGAAACGGCGGCGCGCGGCTATTTCGCAGACCGGGAAATAGAGGTGCTGCCCTGCTTGAGTTTCGACGAGTTGTTCGCCCGGATGGCCGCCGATCCGGCGCTGCTGGGCATCGCGGCCATCGAAAACACCATCGCCGGCAGCCTGCTGCCCAACCACGAGCTCCTGCAACAGAGCCGCGCCCGGATCATCGGCGAACAGAAACTCCGCATCTCGCACGTCCTGGCGGCCCTCCCCGGGCAGACGCCCGACGACATCGCCGAAGTCCGCTCGCACCCGATCGCCCTGATGCAGTGCGGCGATTTCCTGAAAACCCTCCCCGGCATGAAGATCGTCGAAAGGGACGACACCGCAGGCAGCGCGCGCGAAATCGCCGAGGGACGCCTCGCAGGCACGGCGGCCATCTGCGGCGCCGACGCAGCCCGTCTCTACGGACTCGAAATCCTCCGACGGGGCATCGAGACCAACAAACACAACTTCACACGCTTCCTCCTGCTCGCCGACGAGCGCCGCGCCGCGGAATTCGCCGATCCCGCCCACACCGACAAAGCCTCGCTGCTCTTCACCCTTCCGCACACCCGGGGGAGCCTCTCCAAGGTGCTCACCGTCCTCTCGTTCTACGACATCAACCTCACCAAAATACAGTCGCTGCCCATCATCGGGCGCGAGTGGGAATACCGCTTCTACGTCGACGTGACGTTCGACGACCCGATGCGTTACCGGCAGGCCATCGACGCCGCACGGCCTCTCACCAGCGACTTCCGCATTCTCGGCGAATACGCCGAATGCCCCAACCCCGCGATCTGACGCCCCGGAACGCCGCGCACCGCAAGCAGCCGGAAAAAGGAAAGACACTAAAAAAACAAACAAAAATAACGCAACCATGAACGACATTCAACCCATCACACTCCCGGGAATCGACCCCCGGCGCCCCCTGGTAATCGCAGGCCCGTGCAGCGCCGAAACCGAAGAGCAGGTCCTCGACACGGCCCGCTCGCTGGCAGCCGAAGGCATCCGCATCTGCCGCGCCGGACTCTGGAAGCCCCGCACCAAACCCGGCGGCTTCGAAGGCGTCGGAGAGGCGGGCATCGCCTGGCTCCAGCGCGTGAAACGCGAAACGGGCATGTACACCTCGACCGAAGTGGCCACCCGCGAGCACGTCGCCACGGCGCTGAAAGGCGGCGTCGACCTGCTGTGGATCGGCGCACGCACGGCGGCCAACCCCTTCGCCATGCAGGAGATCGCCGACGCCCTGCGCGGAACGGACGTCCCGGTGCTGGTGAAAAACCCCGTCAGCCCCGACCTCGAGCTGTGGATCGGCGCCATCGAGCGCATCTACAACGCCGGCATCCGCCGCATCGGGGCCATCCACCGCGGGTTCACGTCGATCGACAAGAGCCTCTACCGCAACCACCCGATG
>ERZ1106963.453-NODE-453-length-60415-cov-69.595792_pt1 | contig 60415 bp, 117 predicted proteins | sample MGYA00403681_ERZ1106963 | MGnify/ENA primary metagenome ERZ1106963 (study PRJEB35170, sample SAMEA104062407) | human gut metagenome | biome: human gut; feature: human-associated habitat; material: faeces | place: Denmark | collected 2012-05-03 ...
AGGAGGGGGGTGGCATTTTAGCGGACCCCCCCTATGCGCATCAGGGATTATGTCTCCTCGTCCTTCTTCTTGTTAACTTTGATATAATTTCCTTCGAAATCATACTTAACAATGAGATCCATAACGCGTTCCAATTCTTCATCAACTTCTTTTTGCGTCATTTCCGAATCAATGTTTGCAATTCTTGCTAAACGCGATGAAGTATTGTAACCTTTTTCACAGTCAAACATGTACCAAGAAGTGAAATCGTCGAACGGATCAAAAGGATTATCTAAAGTTGTAAGCATGTGATGATCATTCATCGATTAATCAACTCCTTTCAAATACTTTTGAACTGTGCTCGAAGACAAACCAAGTTGATCAGCAATCTGTGCGATTGTATAGTTGCCAGAAGCACGCATTGTATTGATTCGATTTATTTGAGCAGTGTTAAGAGCTCGCTTTTCACGAGGCGTTGCGCGCTGTCTCAAGTCATCGATGTCAGCATTGGCAAGAATTCGTTTCAGCTTGTTCTCACTAATCGCGCCAGCTTGAATCGCTTCCCATTCGCGATCACTGATTTCAATGTTCCTATCACGACGAGAGATCGATCCAACTTCCTGGCGCCGCTTACTTACAGCCTGCTGGCTTGCCTTCTTAATATCGCTGGGCTTAAGTTCAGTACCAGAGTCCTCGGCCGCCTGTCTCTTTGCTTTAACGTCCGCATTGGCAAGACGGATAGCCTGCCTCTCCCGTACACTATTCTTCTCGGCCTCGTTAAGGCGGGCCAGGAGGGAGTCTACCTCCTTCTTGTATACCTTGGCCGCGGATGGGTCATACTTCAGGTTGCCTGTGCTGACCATCTCTTTACGAGCCTGGTTAGCCAGGGCCTTCATACTATTGGCATAGTCGGCGTACAGTATCTCCATAGGATGCTGTGCAGCAGAGACTAGGCTATAGGCGTCCTTGGCCTCCGCCATATTAGTGCTGGTCTGCTCACGCATGTTAACCTTATAGGAGAGATCCCCCTTCTTATTGGTATAAGATACGGTCCCATCCTCGTTGTATTTACGGACAGGGGCATACTTCTCAACAGCCTTGGGGTCGTTAGAGTCGTAGGTGATCTTCTTACCTGCAGTAGTTGTAAGTGTGACAGTGCCGGCCTTCTTGTCATAGGTCTTATCCACATAGTAGAGGTCATCCGCCTTGGCCAGCTTATAGGTCTTCTCCCCAGTCTCCGGGTCTATGACCGCCTGTCCTCTACGCTTCGGAACATAGGTCACACCCTTAGCTCTAGATATGATGGTGGAGGCTCCGCCTTCCTTTATAGTTCCATCGGGTCTAACGGTACGCTGGTACTTCCGTTTAAGCTCGTCGATATTATTCTCGATCTCGCTGCGCTTATAGTCCAGCTTGTGTTTCTCAGCGTCGATAACAACCATGCTGTGTCTAACAGCACGAGCCATTTCGTCTTCAGTAGCACCGCCAGACAACGTCATGTCTGTGATGAGGTTAGAAATGATACCCATTTCCATGTCGGTACGAGACATGATCTTAACCTTTTCGCCGCGAGAATTATAGTATCCGTCAGCTTTCTTGACAGTTCCGTACTCAACTTTCGGGTCAAATCCAACCAAGTCTTTAAGAGGCTCCTTGCGATCAATCTTAATCTTGCCGTAGTCAGTAGGAATACACATGACCGTATCGCCGTCGAAGTCAGCACCAGATAACTGTTCCGCAACCTTGCTAGTAATACCAACAACATCCGATACATCAGTTCCGAGCATCTTTTTAGCGACAGCATTCTTGTTGTTAACTGTCAGCACAGGGATCTCAAATATGCCGCCATGAGGATAACGAACTAAGGCAAGCTTCGTTCCGTCTTTGTAGTCTGGGGCATAGATCTCGGTATCCTTCTGGTTATTCATCGGGATAATAACATGATACTTCTGACCAGGAAGGGACGCTGCTTTAAGATTTACTGCTGCACCATCACAATCATCTGCGAAAGAATTCAGGAAATGCTTCTTTATAGTGGGGTTATTAATTGCACAGATGCTATCATATTCTGCATAACGATCTGCTGCTGCGAGGTCGAGCTGACGTTTTGCCAGCGTCTTGGATTGCTTGGAGAGGAACTGGGAGGGGAGCGAATCAGACCACTCGGTCCAGTCGCCTTCAGAGGATTTCTTATTAATCAGGCCAAGCTTTTCTTCGCCGGTCTTAGAATCTTTGTACCAATACTGCCCGCCCTTATCGACGTCCTTGATAGTAGAACCGAACGGGTTCTCCAGATCATTCTTTATAAGTTTCAGAACAGTATTGTCTTTTTCGCCAAGAGCCGGAACATTGTTCTTCTTGTTGGTATTAAACACGACGTCAACACCATCGGGCATATCGTCAGAATATACTGCCATGCCTTTCAGATAATGCGTGCCATCAACGAGGATACGAACCTGAGAATATCGGTCGCCCTCAAGGGAAAGATCTTTGACGCCTCTACGAAGTTCGATAGTGCCGTCTTTCTCAATGCCTTTAACACCATCCGGTCCAACATCATCAGCATATCGAACCATCAGTCGCTTAGAATCTAAGCTTGCCGGATATGTAAATTTCTTTTTGTATGAATCGGTATTCTCATCATACTTGTAATCTTCTATGGTATGGATTTTACTCGTATCATAGACGGCTTTATAAGGAGTACCAGGAGGGCAAAGAGTAAGCTGAGTAGTGAACTGGCCTGGATTGGTGGGCTGCGCCACTTTACTCGGATATACCTTATAGCCTTCTGACTCCAGCGCATACAGAGCCTGATCGAGTTTGGTTCTGCTAATACCGAGTTTCTTTTCGGCGCCATCACCAACATTAATAAATAGCTCAGCATTCTTGCCAACATCGATCATGCCTTTTGCAGCAACTTGTTCTTTGAGAAAATCGGCAGTCTGTTTGGCGGCAAGCATCTTAGCTTCGGAACTGGGATTCAGCCAAGAACGAACAGTAGACTCAGTCACGCCCATTTCTTTGCCAATAGCGCTATTACCGTATCCTTTTTCTTTCAAGGACTTTGCTTTGGCAACCTGCTGTTCTCTGCGAGTATATTCGGCCCAATATTTCTCGTTACGATAATCTTCGAGACTCATGCCGAATTCTTTCTTGACATTCTCGGCAGTTTCTTTCCAGCCATCTTTTCGAAGACGTTCGACACGAGTGAGGAAATCGCCTTCATGCTGGTAAGGGTCGTCGCCTGATCCATAGGGGTATCGACCAGAGTGATACTTAGTTCCATAATGCGTCAACTCGTCAGTCTTACCATCGAGCACGGCACGCATTTCGTCTAATACTGAACTCACGTTTACTCCTCCTCACGATCTATTTCTTCTAATAGCTTATTAAGGTGCACGATTTTTTCCATGATAGGAACAATATCTTCCGCAGTCGGGTTCCAAACTATGACTTCATCATTTTTGTAAAGTCTAAGTTCGATTTTAATATCGCTTGGTCTAACCTTGTACTCTAAACAAAATAACGCTGCGTAGACTTCAACTTGTTCCATATGGGATTCTATCTTTCCAACTTTGCCAGTCTTAAGATCGTGAATTCTGAGCGTGTTATTCCTAAAACAAATGGCATCAGCGGTGCCAAAAAATCTTTCGGAATAAAACAGAACAACTTCAGTTTCCATCTTATATCCGATGGCGTCGTTGACATATGCGCAAAGAGTCTTTTTAGATTTAGGTTGCTTAAGTCCTAGATTAATAGTTTCTGCAGCCCACGCATGAAGTCTGCTTCCCATTTCGGCGGCTTTCTTATTGTTATAGACTTCAATAACTTTATCGTCATCATATCTCAGCCAGCTTGACTGGGATGCTGTAAATGGGGCATGCAGCCCACTTAGATTTTTATGGTCATAAAATTTCATAGGCGCCTCCGTTTACGTTTAAATAACACATCCAAATCCTCGAGTACTTCGTCTTTATTCTCAGGAAATACAAACCTAGAAAAAGACATATCGTTAAGAGTGTTAACATAGTACTCTTGATTCGGCTGTCTGTGAGCGCCACGTTCTTTCTTCACTTCAAGAGTGGCCCACCTGTCTTTGTACAAAATTGTCCAGTCTGGGAAACCCTGAATGTAACTGCTGTCATTCTTCAGAGCAATGCAGCCGGGATATCTTGCTTTGACTTCATCGATCAATTCTTTCTGAAATTTGCTTTCGAGCTTCGCCATCAGTGAGCCCTCCTTTCTAAATATCATTCAAAAGACAAGAGAGAAAGTACTAAAAGTGTAATATGTACTCCTTCTCATAAAAGGGCGTGTTCATTACGCGAAAACGCGCTCCCTTTTATCGTAGGATCATATGCGCTCGAAATGATAACCTTTGACGTGCGATCGTTGCCCAGCAAGGCATTTGAATATTTCAGATCTATCACATGAAATATCTTTTGCACATTCTGTGACTGTCTCGTATTCATTTCCTGTTTCAATAACTCTAATCGCTGTGCTTCTTGGCGCGCGTCGTCGTCCACTCGCAAATGCTTCTCTGGCAATATCTTTTCTTGTACGCCATTCGAGATTGTCGGCATTAATATCCGACCGATCCCCATTTTTATACGCCACATCCATGCCAGGGTGCTCGCCTAAAAATGTTTCAGCTAAGACTCGCGCGGCTCTCACATTGTAACGCTGATTATTTTTTCTTAGGCAGACCTGAATATATCCTTTATCGTTCGTGAAGGTTTTCAAAATCCTTCGTGTTCTAATATTCATAATTCTGCCTTCGCTACTTCCGTTATAACTGGGGAAGTTTTTCAGAGGTTTCCAAATCTCCATGAAATGCTCCTTTCAAAATATCAATTGTTAATGATAGCTTAATACTTGGTTAACTGTGCGCGGGAAATTGGTCGCCACAAAAGAAAGAGGCCGTGGAATCACAGCCCCCTAACTTTTATAATAGGAAAATATCAATAGCCGAGGAGATCGCTTGGGGTGCAATCGAGGGCGTCACAAATATGTATCAGCTGCATTACGCTGGGCAATGTTTCGGGGTTATCTCCGATCCAGTTATTTATGGCGTTCAATGAAATTTTACTGTATTCATGCAACTCATCAGGAGACACATAATTATCATTCATTATCTGTATGAGCCTTTTGCTGAATCGTACTGCAAACTCGTCTTCTCCTAAATATACTTTAGATGCTAGCAATCTCTCGTACATTTCTACATCGTCCAATTCTTCATAGCCCAATAGATCGTTCACACTGCAACTTAAATATTCTGCCAACAATATTAGGCTCCACAATTTTGGGAATGGCTTGCCTCTTAAATAATTACGAGTATAGTCGTATCTAAAATGACAAAAACGCGAAATATCATATATGTTTTCGCCAGAGTCTTCGATTCGCTCCTCAACTTCTCGTTCATACCATTCTCTAACGTCTTTTTCGTTGGTCATATATTGCGCACATCCTTTCTAAATTTTCAATCCATTAACTCTTCTGGCTCGCAATCCAAAGCATAGGCAATCTTCATTAGATTCGTTAATGTCGGAGTAGACTGCTTATTTATGTACTTGCTTATCATTGCTTTCGACAGTCCAGTTTTTTCTGCCAATGCTGCTTGACCGAATCCACGAGTTTTCATGATATCAGACAAGTTGTAAGCAAACGCATCGCGACATTCTTCATCGGTTATAGTATTTGGTTTTACATTGTCAGAGGTATCGGCATGACGATATCGATATGAATCAGTTCGAATGTTGTAATCTACCTGGTCCCCATTTTTTAATTTTACTCTGATGGCGTGCGCGTGTTTAGGTCTATAACCGTCGCTCTCTTCGTACCATCCAGGACATTTGCGTCCAAATGCTTCAAACATCTCTTCGTAGTAACTGGTTTTAATACCCATTGCATTTTCTCCTTAAATTTTAGTTTGTGGCCAAAAGGCCATTTTTTCTTGAGTTTCTATACATATACGAATTTCCTACTTTAGTTAACGCTATATTTATACTTGTTTACTATAGTAGGAAAATTCTATAGCGTAATAAAAGTATAAAAAAATGGGTTTTTGGCCACAAATCACGCAAAAATGGACGTTTTTCATCAAAAAACACCTAGATTCTCGAATTATTATGAACTCAAAAATCAGTACCCGCCCTCAAAAATACTTGAATATAGTTTAATAAAGTTAACGCCAGCACATGAAAACCGCTCAAAAACCTCTTGAATTATATGAACTAAAAAATCATTTTCCTATTTTTGAGTTCATATAAATACCCTTAAAACTATTTTTGAGTTCATATAAATACCCTTAAAATTATTTTTGAGTTCATAATATTCGAGGGTTTTCTATTTTTGAGTTCATATAAATCGAGGCCAAGCCATTAATTATCCCATCCAATTTTCATGTTATAAAGCAACTCGAGCGCTTCTCTCATCACTTCACCTCCGTTTTTATTCATCTTTTCCTCCAAAGCTTTTCTCATGTATGTATGATCTTCTGTTCCGTTAAACCTAAATGGTTGGTCGTAACGCAATTCCTCCTTCCTCGGTCGTCCTCGTCCTCGCTTAACTTCACTAAAAGATGCCTTCTTTTCTTGTTTGTCATCAGTCATCTATCTTCTTCACCTCTTTCAAGTGCATGTAATAACCTCGTAAAGCTATCCTGACGATATCTGATCTGTTATCCCCGGTCGCCTCCATAATTTTATTCAATCTATACATGTCCTCATCATCAAACCTGAAATTCAATATGTAATCACGAGTATTTTCTTCGTTAGGTCTCCCTCTCCCGCGCTTAGTTTCGTTCATTGCTTTCTCCTTTCAAAAATAAAAGGAAGAGCCCTTGCTAGAGCCCCTCCGCATTTGGTCAACCAATTACTTTCTGGTCATAATCTTGAGCACAGTGTGCGCCATCTGAAAGAAATTCATCTGTTGGCAATCAATTCTGCCGAAGGCGGTAGCGCCTCTATAGCTTTCGATATGCCACTCTCTTTTCTCAAACAGCCGCTTAATTCTCATAATTTATGCTCCTTTCGAGTTTTAGTTTCCATAAAAGGGAGTGTTTATTTCGCGGGTACAATAAATGCTAAAAAGTCAGAGGCCCTGTTTCCAGAGCCCCCGGCTTTAACGTTAAATTACTCCTTAACTTCTTTTCCGAATACCATAAGCATTTTCGGATTCATAAGACGTCCGTTAGGATCCTTTACGGAACCAATATTTCCGTAGGCATCGAACGCGCTGAACAGCTCCTTCGGTGAGGCCAATGTATAAGCATTGCACCCATGTTTCGCTTCGTCGACATCCTCGCACAACTGAATAAACCAACCGTTATCAGTTGTCTTGAGTTCCTCCAACTCGTGATCATGGAGCATCTTACATCCGCCAGCACCCAGAGCAAATCCAGCCGCTCCGATAACCACAGAATAAATGATCTCCTTCTTGTGATCCTTGACAAACTTCTTAATCTTCTCAATACTCATTTGAGCATTCCTCCAGAATATAAAGTAGTAACCTCTCGGTTCCATAAAAGGGAATGTTTATCTCGCGAAAAAGAAAAAATAGGAGACCGTGTTACAGATCTCCTAAAATAAGAACTCATTCCATTACGTCATACTCTCTGATTGAAAAGTAGGGTAAGCCATTGTTTTCGCGCCAAGGAACACAATAAGCACGCAGATCGATCTGATCTAGTTCATTACTTTCAGATTTGGTCAGCTCTCTAGTGCGGCTAATCGCTTGAAGCTCGCTTCTCCGTTTTTCATCACTGGCAAGTTGCTCACGAGCATTAGCAATACACAGTTTAGCTGCCTCCTCTGAACCACAAACAGCCCAGATGTCACAGTTGTTGTCCTCGTAGCTTTCTCCATTGTCTGCCCAAACAATCCAACTTTTCATAGCGCAAACCTCCATAAAATAAGTTTTCCATATAAGGGAATGTTTATCTCGCGAAAATATTAGGAGACCCTGTTACAGATCTCCTAAAGTTGATCAATATTTCTTTAAAAGCCACGTCATGTAATCTTTCATGTTGAAATGTTTTGGTATACTGCCTTCTCTTTTTGCTATATTCATATGCGTATTTAAAACATTTTTTAAAGCTCGTGAATCGTTTTCTAGTTTCGCCAACTTCTTTACAATGTTTTTCTGTTCAGCATACGTCAAATGCCCAAGAGACTTATCCAAAATTCCGCAATCGTTCATAACGCATCCTCCTAAAATATAAGTTTCTCATTAAAGGGCATGTTGGTCTCGCGAAAAAGAAGAGGCCATGCTAATACACACAGCCTCTTGAGTTAATTTACGTCATATATTCTTTGCGCTTATCCACGGCGTTATCTGTCTTCAAAGCGCAGCTCTTGCACAGATGAGGAAGCTGCTCGAGCTTAGTACCGTGATTCCAATGAGTTACCTCAGCACCGTCAGCAACCTCAGTATATAACGGCCTGCCGCACATATTACACAAGACTTGGGTGACAACCATGTAAATATCAGTCCCTTCATTAAGCTAAAGGCTCAGACTCAAGCTCTAAGCAGGATTCTAACCATATAAGTTGCAAACACAACCGTAAACATTATGTTCAACCCAAAGCTAAAATAACGCTTGTTCAAATAATCATGAACAGCGAACATGATGGCCATAGCACCTAAGACCAACCAGGCGAGGCATGTCATTAAAGCCCCAAATTCCATACCACATACAATCATTTTCTGTCTCCATAAGCACAAAAATATTCTGGATCATCAGGATAATGCAGCACATTCCTTTTGCAAGAATAAAATGTACTGTCGTCACGATGATGCTTACAGTCTTTACACCGCACAATTTCCACAGCGTCAACTGTAGGCTGACTTTCCACAAGTTCTGGTATAAATACTTCACCCCAGTTGCTCATCATGGGGAGTGCCTTCATTTCAACCATTAGTTGATTGGCATCGATAAGCCTTTTATCATCCATAGATAATCCTACCTCTCTGGCCCAAAGTACAATTGCAAAATCCGCTGCCTCCATTTTTAGGATTATTGTTACAGCGCTGACACGGATCGCTATTAACAGCAGATGCATCTTCATTGAATGGGACTCTTACGACCTTCTCTAGAGTTCTCTCGTATCGCCATCCGCATCGAGGGCACTCCTTCGCAGGAATTGGAGGATAAGTGCAAACTACGATATCCAGCAAATCATGCCCGCATCTAGGACATGTTTCAATAATGATCATTCCTATTCTGCCTCCTTTTCGTCGAAATCATCCTTCTTACTATAGCAATTCAAAAATGGATCGCTAGTATCACAGACTGAGCACGGCTTTCCGTCGCAAGAGCTAGGAGGGTAATAGACGCAAGACTCACAATCAAAAGCTTCCATAAAATATCAATCCTCCTTGACTCGATAGTTCTTCTTAAGTGCGTCCTCAATATTTCTGAGAATCTCTTCATCGCTATTGCAGCAAATTCCGCAATCCTTCGTATAGTTGCTTTCGTAATCGACTTTGTATGGAAGGAGGAAATCATCCACCATGACCGGGTACACCCATTGCAATGCATGGCCTCCACTTCCATTAATATCGCACTCATCTTTAATGAGATCCCAGAACTCCTGAATGGTCTCGAACGTTCCGATAAACTGGTCAACATCCCCGCATGTCTCGCAGTAAAGATCATCAAAGTCAAGATATCTGTCAGTGGTGTACACCCCGCCCATATGGTACTCGTACAAATATCTCATCTTTGTTCCTCCTTCAGCCACTCACATTCATGCGGATTTTCGTCGGAGCAAACCTTTTCCTTGGACCATTTTCTAGGGCAGTATTCATCTGAGCTATAGCAGTTACCGCCAAGCGTCCAGCTATGAGGGCATGGCTCACCATAATATGGAAGACTATTAACAATAAACTTCATGAAATATCATCTCCAATACCAGTATTAAATTTGTACATTTCTTTTAAAGCTTTCCTCATAACATCACTGCGACTAACATCATTCAATGCTGATAAATGGTCAAGCATCGCAGATTCTTCCTTATTCAGACGCACATCGCATTTGTCTTTGTACTTCCCAGTATATTTAGGCCGTCCTGGCCCTCGTTTGCGTCGTTCATAATCTCCACGCACAAGTTACTCACCATCCGTTTCTTCATCCATCTCGTCCAAAATAATTTCGTTCACAAGGCAATCCTTGCACTGGCACGCTGGCTCCTTAAAGCCCTTTGGACGAGCTGAGTAATCATTGCAGCTCTCGACAACAGAATATATCCGTCGCTCATACTTCTTGCATTTCCATTCCGACCAAGTCGGGCACCAAATTGAAGAGGCACAGCTAGAGCATAAAGTCTTAGCCATGAATATCAATCCTCCTTTGCGTGGTTGATCCGGGAATCGGTGGAGTCCTCCTTCAAAACAGTCCAGTCAATCCGGAGGCTAATCTTTGTCGATTCGCCAAGAATACCAGAGAGCATCTTAGAGGCGTCCTCGATAGTTGTCGAGTCAAAGGTGAAAGAGCCTCCATTAGGAATGAGCGAAGGTACACGAGCTGTGTCTGCTTTCTGCGTTAGGAAGCCCAAGTTTTTAAGCTCCTTGGCGTAATACTCGAGGACACCATTACCGGAATATTTAACATCCTTGGTCGTCTCGATTGCCGAGCTCTCTTTGCAATTCTCGTGCGTTCCCTGGCTCCACCAAGCATAGAATCGCTTAGCTTTCTCAGACTTTCTCCAGCCCTTTCTCTTAGCCCCAGCGTTCAGTCCGCTCCCGAGGCCAAGGCTTGCAAGGAACTGGCTAATATAACTTTGACTAATATCAAACGACTCAGCAAGAACCGCATTCGGAACGTCGTAATTGTTACGAAGCTTCTTAATATATGTAATTTGCAGATCCTTAGGCATGGCCCGCAGATCCGTCCAGGTCATAGGCTTATTCAGATTATAAGATTTCATTTCACCGTTCATAGCTTCCCTCTCCTTTTTAGACATATAATCGGAAGGAAACTTTACGCTTCCTCCCTTTCCGCAATGACTTCTTTTGTTATGACTGCCTCGAGCGATCCTTTTCTTTTCGGCAGTATCACTAAACAAAACATACTGCTCGTCCGGCAACATCGCCATATTTACCTCCAGTCCTTAACTCACTTATCTTCCAAACGTTTTGACAAATATCTTTTAATGTTTTCGCAACGTTTAGCAGATTTACAACGAACAACGGTATCGGTCTGCTCTACTGTTCCGTCAGAACCATACACTCTGCTTGGTGATGTAACTTCCGGACTAAAGTCACAGCATGCGTCGCAATAGCCCTGAATCTCAAGACGAATCATTTTGTTGCCTCCCCGTCACCAGTTCCCATAATGGAGCCCATCATGATCGAAATAAGTGCCTTAGTATGTGTGATAGCTTCAGTGTCGCTCAAGCCCTGGTTCTTGAAATTCGTGAATGTGATGGACCACAGTTCGGTCATCAGTCCGACACCTTGAATAATCTGGTTAACCTGATCATTAGTCATCGGGTATGTAATCTCCTTTCAATATGAAACGGCTAAAGAATCCCATTAGTTTTGAAAACCTTTATAAGATCTTCGCTCTTCATTTCTCCTCTGGCATCCAAGTGAATCTGGATCTTGTCGTCGGGTGTCTCAATATTCAGCTCGTCAATTGAAATATCAATTGGGAATTTGAGCTTCTTACAAAGGAGTTTGGTTAAGAGTTTGCTAATGAGATTCTTTAGATGATTGTTAGTTACGGTTAAGTTCATTCGGCGTCAGCAGTGTCCTCCACAGGATCGCGAAGACCCATCTCGTTGAAATCTCGAGCCACAGCAAGAGCCATCATAGAGTTGGTCTGAGAGTAAGTGACAATAACAGCCCAACCCTCTTCAGTCTCGGCATAATACACGCCGTTAGAAGACTGATAATACTTAACAAAGCCGAAGTCCTGGAGCTCCTTAACATAATTGTTGAAGTCGTCTTTAGTGGTGTAGCCAACGTAGCACTCGAAGCAATCAGCTGTTTCGTAAAGAATAAGACCACGATTACTCCAAACAGGCACAGGAATCTCGCTAGCAATACCAATAGCCGGCCAAGCGTAAATATCATACTCAGTAGCGTCCGGGAACTGGGCAGGGTCGACTTCTTTCAGAGTGGTTTCCTTCTTAGTCTCGGGCGTAGTAGTGGTGCCAGTGTCAGCGCAACCGCATGCAAGACCAGCAAACATAACCATAGCAAGAATAATAGCAATATACTTTTTCATAATTAATTTCTCCTTTCAAAGTTCCTCAACCCAACCGAAATGATAGCTCTTCGGTGAGATGAGTTTAAAAATCTTTTCTGCTTCCGATTCAGAGTGCGCAAGAATAACAGTAGATTTGCGCTTCTCTCCTTCACTCGACCAAAAGTCTCCAACAAAATAGTAGACTCGGTACTTCTTCATTTTTTCGTGCATACGTCAGCCTCTTTCATTTTTAGCCAGACAAATTAATCAGTCTTCCATGTAAAATTATTCACAGGAATGAATACTGGTCTCCACTCTGCGTTAGCAGTGAGTTCATTAGTACGAATACACATCCAGGCTGTTTTGAGAACCTGCTCGGCGCTGAGATCATCAGTTTTGATTACGATGCCAGGAATTCTTGACCGCACTTCTTCCAACTGAGCAAGACTAAAAGCCTTATTGTCGTATCTCACTCGATCAACAGCTGCGGTTTCTTCATCGCCTCTAGAAATCATTCGCTCGTAACAAACCTGAGGAGAAGTGTCAAGCCAAATATAGTACAGGTGCTTCCCGGAATAGCGGTCAAATAAATAGCATGCGCCATCTGGGTCAATGACATAAATATCAGAGGCGTCGAGAATATTTTTTGTTACACCGTACTGGTGCCCATTGTATTCGGTGTAGGCGCACATTTCGCCAAGAGCATTAAAGTGCTCCTCTGTGACAAAAATATGCCCTAGCTCATCAGGATACCTAGGCGGACGTGTGGTGTAACTCTCAACAGGAGTCAAGTAGTACTTCTTAGCAAGCCCATTGGCAAGTTCTGTTTTTCCGCTTCCAGACGGACCAATGATCAAATATAAATTGTTCAATCAGGTTTTACCTCCTCGCATTCATTTGCTTCCTCCTCAGCTTCGTTCACAAGAAACTTCTGCTCGATCTCCTCGAGAATTTTGTACTCGTCTCGAATTGTGGAAATAACAGTGTCGTCCATCATCTTGACATAATCATCAATATTGTCAAGTTTGCTGTAATTAAAGGCGAGTTTATCATTAATACTATTGAGCTCCGAGTTGACGCTGCTTAGAATATGGCTTACGGTTTTGAGTTCGCCGTTAACAATATCGAGAATACGGCCGACAGAATCAATCCTTGATTCAATACCACAAATATCATTGCACATAGCATCGAGCACTTCCGACTGATTCAAAATTGAGTCACGATTCATTTCTACTCGTTCCCTGAGCGTGCTAATTTGCTCCTCAAGCCCATTAAGCTTACTCACCAGAAGGTCAATCGCAAAGACAACACACGCAGCAAAAATGATAATGATGACGGTTTCTCTAGTCATATAAATACCCTCCTAAAATATAATAGTGGCGTACCTCACCATTCGCCAATAGGTTCATCCAGACACGGCTCAGGAACAATCGGGCGGAGACGATTGATCGTGTCCCTAATGGCCGCAATGCATTTAGGACAGCAATCTCTGATGCACTCAGTGACGTCCTGCTTATAATAACCATCATAATCTCGATAGATATTCACGAACATAACCCCGCTTGGCTCGCGCATGTCGCTATTGTAATCGTGAGCCTCGTAAAGAGCCCCACAAATATCACACTTTTTGGCGAGCATTAGTTCTTACCTCCGTAGAAATTCTTATAGAGCATGTTTCTGTACCAACGACAGCCGTCGTCCCAATTATCTTCATACATGCTGGATTTAGTGACCCAGGCTTCATCGGTTTTCCTGAAAGCCTTGCTGATGTTCATAAGCGGAATAATAGTCCCCATGAAGAAGCCAAAAAGCGCGATAAGAATATAAAGAAGGATAGTACTCCACACCATAGTAGTTTTCTCCTTTCAAATTTTTGGAAGAACACTGTCCGCGATACCAATCAACGTGATGATATCCTCGACACTCATTCCAGTTTGTTTTGAAAAAATATAAATGTTCGGGATGCTGACAATTGGTTCACATTCCGCAGTGTTTAGGTTCCAAGTCCCGCACTCAGGCGTTCTCCACCTGTAGGCACAGGTCCCGCATTTAACGTCTTTGAGAGCTTTTGCTAGTTCGTGAGATACGGGAATATCGCCGTTTTTGAGAACCTTGGCCAGTAGTTTTAGATCCATTTCAATACCTCACACGACTTTCTTATGAAGGAGCTCTTGCTTATACTTTACGAGAAAATCGACAAGCATCGGAATGTCGTCAACGCCTAGATCATTAGCCATGTCTCTTTCAAAGACAGAGTCGATCTGATTAAGTTCATTCATGAGTTCAGTGACTGTCATACTTTGTTTTGACTTCCTTTCAGCGATATTTAGTGTCGGATAGAAAATAGGTTTTTGGTCATTTTTTGATTTACTGTTCCACATATTAATTCTCCCAAACAGTGGCATACAGCCGGTCAGTTCGTGTGCTTTCATCCTCGGCACGGATAGTAAACTCTGTAGTAAGTGCGTTCTTTGTCAGATGAAGAACCAACTTGCCAGCCTTAAGAGCTGCGTCTACTTCCGTAAAGACACCAATTCCAATCATTCCGTCCATGCTGCTAAACACGAGAATATCAGAGCCGTCCACAACATTAAGGCACTCCTCCATGATAGTTGCCTCGTCTCCACAATTCTTCGTCAGCAAGTCAGTAGATGGGTTGAACACCTCAGCATGCGGAAAATATCTATCGATCACTTCGAGCTCATACTGCTCGATCTTAGTGCCATACTTCCACTGATGGTGGGCGTAATAGACGGAGGTTGCGGCTGCGTTAGAGGTTTTCTTTTTCGCTGCGTTACGTTTTTCCGGATAGAAGTTACACTTAGCAGGATCGCCTTCGCAAGTGCATTCCTCGCGTTCCTTAGTTCCATTGCAAATATCTTTTTTAATTACGACGGGCAGACAATCGCCGTCATACCACCGAAACTCGTGCCACGAGTCGGTCCAAAAACAATCGCATTTTTCCATAAGTTCTCCTTTCAAATATCAATCAAAAGTGAACCAGTTTCCCTGGCTGTCCTGCATGATTTCTTTATGGCAAAATCGGCAATATGAATGGTTAGAGCATCCATCGCTAAAAAGAGTTCCATCTGGTTTATGCCACCCCATAATATCGTGGTACATCAAGGCAAGGCATTTATACGGGTGAATGAGATAGATCACACCGCACGCCCAATGAATAGCGAACAACACAACTAGCGCAACAAAAATATAAACTAGCATTTCTTCTCCTTTCACCCTTCAAATGGAATCTGCTCGACGTCTCCTCCTGCTACAGTAACTGACTGCATTACGCACTTCTTCTCGTCATCCCAATAAAGACTGTCAAGGATCCAATCGATTTCTTCCTGGATCTCAGGCTCAGTCATCCGCATAACTTCGTATCCTTCGAGGCCGACGTTCTTGCGAAGTTTCTGCAGAATATCAAAAGTCCACATCTGGAACTTACGAGCTTCAAGTTTACGGCTGGCAAACAACGCTTGATAGATGCCCGCTTCATTCACAGCAAGCATCCAACGAGTCTTGTTTTCGCCCGGCTTGCGGATATCTGACATCGGTTTAACCGAGGTTAGATCTGGCGTCTCGACTAGGACCCTTTCAAGCATATCTGGATGCAATCTTTCCGTAACATGCCACGTCTTAAGATTCAATGCGTCGCAAATATCCTTTAGAATGGCATACCACTCGCCATTGATTTCGACAAAACGAATCGCATGCCCATACCAATTTTCGGTTCGCATGTTATTCATACTTTTCTCCTTTCAAAATATAAACCTTCATTCATCCTTAGAATAATACTTAAGCTCAGGCTCCACCCATTCGGAGAAGAGATTATAATAATTGCCCTTGTTGCCATATACCTTCTTGACAATAGCCATAGCCAGACCCTTCTCAGGGTCGTATACATCGTTCTCACCGCATTTTACGACCGTCTTGGTGTTATCTGCCCAGAAGACAATCGTGGCCGGACGATTGAAAATAACGTCCTTGATAGGCGGGAGAGCATATTTGCGAGGCTTCATCTCCCGATTGAACATATCGCCTACGTCGCCGATCTCTACCCGCTCCCTAATTTTACTCATTTGCTCTTCAATGGACATTGGGTACGCGCCGTACCATTCGTTCAGCATCCGCTTATACATATTCATCTCAACCGCGTCACTAAAAAATTTCATAAATAATCCTTCCTTTCAAAAATATAAAACTTACTTCTTACTGAATCGAGCCATATCGGCCTCAATGCGTTTTACCTGCTTGTACGCCGTCGAAAGATCGCACCCATGAATATCTTTGTAAAGGCGCGTCGCTTCCACACGATTATTGTCTTTGAGAAAACCGATCACGCTGACATTTTCGACATACGAGAGCGCTCCAAGGCGGACCCAGTTTTCAAAAGATCCGTCACCAAAAATATCATCCAAAATGCGCAACTTGTCTTCGCGGAAGATCTTTCCGCTCATGACAGCTTCGTAGTATTTCATGCTGAGGCTCCTTTCAAAAATATCTGTCAATTCTCCAGCATAGTCATAGAGTCGGCATATCCTACAACCCCATGAACATAGCTGCTGAGTCGTCCTGATCTGATCATTCTGGTAGCATATGCGCTACCTCCGTTATAAGCCATAAGCGCATACTCCACAGACCCGTATTGGTCCAAGAGGTCGGCAAACAAGTCCAGGCCAACAGTTACATTCTGATATGGGTCGGTCAAGTCATTGACGCCAAGCCCATTCATTCGAGCATAATGCCACCTGGGCTGAACTTGCATAAGACCAATGGAATTACCGTGATCACCAATCGCATTTGGGTTAAACTCGGATTCGTATTTAATAATGGCAAAAGCAATAGTCGGTTCGATTCCGCGATCCTCACAAATATCCATAATGTAATCCTGCAAGTTCCTATCCAATGGCACGTCAAAGTAACCCCTGGAAGGTTCCATGGGTGTTTCTTCAGGAATATCAATCGCCTCTTCTTCGCAAACTTCTGCTGCAAGGGTCTCAGGTGTGTCTTGATATGTATTCGCATTAGCGATTCGGAGGACCACAATAAGCAGAAGACCGATATATGCACCAATCAGACAAACTGCTGCCACATCAGACAGCATTTTATTTGTTTTATTCTCCACTTGTTCGCTCCTCTTTCTAGTATTATTTAAGGTTAGAAGAATATAAAATTACTCCAACCTCTTGTGTGTTTGCTTTAGCAATGTCGGTCATGTTGAGTCGTCCTTCTTGAACAGCCTCAGCCACGTAGGACATGTTAGTAAGGAATTCCAAAATATCATTCTTCGTGAAGCCATGCTTGGACTGCAGAACATACTCGGCCATGACCATAGTGTTCTTTACTGCCTGCGCCTTTGCCTGCGAAATATCAAGCATCGTTGGCTTTTGCTTTTTCTGCTTCTTGGGTTTCATTAATGATCCCACCATTTCCATGTCTCGAATGTCGGGTTATGGCAGAGTCCAATAAGGACAAGAAACTTGTACAGCCAGCCTCCTCGGTTGTATCTCTTCCAATCCTTCCACTTCTTCCAACGGAGTCTGAGTTTACGCATAAATGCCAATCCTCCTTTTCAAAATATAAAAAGAATAGGAGACCCTGTTACGAGTCTCCTAGACTTTAGTTTTAAACTACCTCTTCATTTTCGAAGATGTAATCAGCTTCAAAATCCCCCACTCCGAAAATATTATTGCTGGAAAGATCCTTGAAATAGTTAAGCTTCCCATGCCAAGCCTTACCGGCTGCATCTTCACCTACCATATCAATAAGATCTTCAAAGCAATCAATCTCACCAAGATATTTCAGCATATTATCATCCTCCTTCATAATAGGACGTGTTTATCTCGCGAGAAGGCAATAGATACTGCTGCCGATAATTACAAGACTTCCTGGAAGCTCCAAATATGCTCCATAGCCGCTCATAAGGTAATCGCCATATTCAACATTTTTCGGATCCCGATCCAGCTCTTTGTTTAGGTCGTTATGCCATTTGAAACAGTATAATGACGCGGCTAGACTGAGCAGCCCCAGAATTAGCATTACCCAAAGAATCATGAGGTGCCTCCTTTCAGAAACGATTGCTATTACACAAGTTGCTAGTCGAATCTGAATAAATAAATGTGTTTGTTCTGGGATCGGGTGCCTCTCCTGAATAATGTTTGCAGGACAATGTTGCTGTAAAGTCTGAATTAACGCACGGGAGTTTATTGAGGGTATCAAGGTAGGTCATTTTAATAGAGCATACTTCTCGATGAATGCAATGCGTACATAAAGTTTCTCTCACACAGTTAGACATTTTATTCTCCTTTTCTTTAAGGTTCTCTTTTTCTTTGAAATATGCACTTGCTCGTACCTTAGCATTACGATCATTTAGGGAAGGAACATAGACCTCATTCTTACAATGCATACAAATAGCATAATCTTCTGCATAGGAGAAAGAGATGCCCTTCTCGGTTTGTTCAATCATACGTCTTTTGAATATTAGCGGTACTATATGATCACAGTCGATACAAAACCCTTCGTATTCGTCATTCATTTTTGTTCTCCAGTCGTATCAGGTCCGTGCGCCAGGTCTACGCCCAAAACTGCACCGGTGATAAGCTCGGAGCATGGAAGAGTTTTCACCCAATCGCAGAACGCATGCCACTCGTCGAGCTTGTGGTTCCGACGAGACTTGTAGATATTTGCCAGAACCTCGTAGTTCAGCATAATTGTCCGACGCTGATTGTAAGAGCTCGGCAGAAGCTGGATCATCTGCCACCAGTATTTCTTGTCTTTAGTCTCAAGATATCTTTCACGATAGAAATTCAGAATACCACAAGCTATTTTCATAAACTCGGTTGGGCAACATTCCGAATTAACACCATCACTATTAAACAGATCAAATGTGTCGCTGTAATCGGTATCTCTACCAAATAAATGCTCGCAACTAAAGTCCTCCAGCGTAAACTCTTTGTCTGCGATCTTATGCATAGTCGAGCAAGAATCGGCTACCGTGCCGACCTTATAAGTATCAAACTCCTTCCACCAATACAGCGGAGCCGTAATATCAACGTACACGGCAATCATCCGCATGAACTTGCGATGGTCTGTGCCAGCATTGCGAAGGCGAGTCATAAGACCAAGGTCGTTCGGGCCGATATCATAAGAATATTCGTCGCTGTACTGAACGGTTTTATAGTTCTCAGCCCACTGTTCCCAATCAACCTGATTACGAAGTCCGAGAGGCGGGATATGCGCATCCCATCCGCTATCACTCTTCGCCCAAGAGTTTTTTGGATTCCGCATTCCACGAATGGCTGCCTCCCAACCCATCACTTCAGTATTTTCAATCTTAATCATTTGTTCATGTTCTCCTTTCGTTAATTATCAATCATGTTTAATAAAACAAACGCAAAGATTATCAAGGTAACTCCGATTCCAATAACGATCCAACCGCCCATTTCACTCCTCCTTATGCTGTTTCAAATATAAATCAACAGCATCGTTCCACCCTTGACGAGAGCCAGTTTCATTTAGGCCAGGTGTTCCTTCAAATCCGCATTTGTTGCATTTGCGGACATACCAGCGCATCTCCATCGTACCAAAATATCCATACCATACAGAGGTATTCTTCTTTCCGCATACCGGGCATGGCTTGAGAGGAATATATTTCTGTTTTGTAGCTTTCACAAGCTTGTAGCCAAGTTTTTCAGCCTCAGCTTTAAGCTTCTCGAGTTTGGCAGATTCAGCCATTTCTATTCTCCTTTACGACTTCATATCTAAATCTCCGATATGCTTCCGAGCATACTGGGCACAGATCCTCGGACCCAAGTTTTGTCCATCCTTCTGGAGCAGTTTTAAACGTATCGCTATAGAAAGTACAGAAAGCTTCAGTCTGCTCTAATGCTGCTGCTCCGCAATGATCGCAAATATAAACTCTTTTCTTACGAATCATTATTAACTCTCCATTCTCTCCAAAATCTTAATAGCTCTGTGAAAATTCTTTTTGCGAGCGCGTGATTTCTTAGCATGGCTGACCAAATATACTACTTGCTTGTTCGGGCAGCATTTAAGAACTGCATTCCGAATGCCAAGGATAGCCATGAGTCCATCTTGTGATGCTTTTCCAACGAATTCGAATGAATCTGCTAGATTAATAAATGGCGTGCGATGCGCTGCGTTTTCGGAATCGCTAGAAATGCCGTCCGCGTCTTTTACTGTTCCAAATGGAATATAACTATTATCCGGACCTAGTACGTACATTTTTGCATCAGAAAACTCGATTTTAGCCATTACGATCCTCTACTTTCTCAATAGCCATCTTGATGAGTTCGTTAGCCGTATCCTCATCGAGATCAAGGAAATCCCAGTCGTAAGCCTCTCCATCTTCAGTAGGAGAGATCATGAATTCTGGGCAGCAGTTATATGGATCATGTTTGCTGTATGTCACCATAATCTTTGCCGCGTCTCCGAATCTATCCCCAACCAGCTCTTTGGGGGGCAATGAAATACACGGTTACATCGTCAAACAGCACCGATTCCCAGTATCCGTCAAATATCAGTTTAGAAGTATCAAGCTTCACGAGTCAGACTCCCCTTTCTTTTTAGCAACCGCCGACTGCGATGCAGTAAGACTTCCAATTGCGTCATCGTCCGTATCCGTCAGCTCGTTCAATCTTGAAATAACATACATCGCCCCATTCAGCCATTCCTCTGAGCAATTTGGAGTCTGCCTTTTAATATCATCGCAAACTCTCTTACGAGTATTGAACTCTCGTTCACGGCCAGCCAAATACCCGATGCCAAGAGCACCAAAGATAAGGATAAGCACAAAAATAGCGAACAAAAACTCATAAACATTTGTCATACTTATTCCTCCATGAATGCCCTGGCGGCTTTGATTTTTTGCTCATCACTCATGGCGTGCGGGCACCTGAATTCTTCCAGCTTGCAGAAGCAGCACATGCTTCCCCGAGTCAGCACAAAACAACGACTAGCAAGCCCCTGGCAGTCGTTTGTCAGACTCTTCTTAAGTTCTTCGCAATAATTCTTTGAGTCGCGAAGGCTCTCACGAAGAAGCTTTACTTCGCTTCTCAAACGCTCATTTTCTTTGGTTGCGTCCGATTCCATCTTCTGGCGAAATTCATCAAGATTCATTATTATTCTCCTTATTAATAATTTTGATCTTATATCCGAGTTCCTTCTCAATTTCTTCAATGGTCATATTATGGACAGCCGGCTCGACCAGATTATCAATAACGCAGACATCATGCATCCTCTGGCCACTCATTGGGTCCAAAAAGTTTCCTCTAAATACAGCAACTTCCTGGGTAAAAAGACCAATAGTTAGTTCGTCGCGTCCGAAACGATCAGAAGTAAACTCCTCTGGAGGCAGCTTGCTACAGAAGAAAGGAAATTCAACCTTCGGGTAGTATCTTCTATGGACTCCGGACTCATCTTCGTACTCATACAGGAGTTCGATGCACCAAATGCCATTTTCATCCTTGTATGTCGTCGCATCCACAAGCTTTACATTCTCAACTTTGAAACTATGCTTAACCGTGAAATTAGTCATTATTTTTCCATTTCCCCTCTTTAACAGGAACGTCAAGCTTATCCCAATACTCCAATGGAATATACGTCGTCCTCAGCCCTGTCGGAAGCACAATTGCTGCGAGAAAAAGCCGCTCTCCGCAGAAGCTTCCACTCAGTGTGAATCTACTCTTCCAAGCTCTCCCAGCAAACTGATTCGCAAGTCCAATAAACACAGATCGATATTCATTAGCATTAGCAGAATAAGATCTGAGAATGTCTTCAGCATCTGCGATAGACGGCTCTTTCTTAAACGAAATGTCATAGAATGTGAGTCCATTAAGATCCTCCCGCTCTCCAATCGTAATGTCGTAGTTTTTCATCACCAGTCGCCTCCATACTTCTCTGCATGCTCAATTTTCTTACGGCGAGCATCCATCATGATTCTACAGACCTCGCCCTCGGTTTTAGCTTTCTTAAGCTTTGCTATAACTGCTGGACCGTACAAAAGTTCCTCTGCAGCTACAATAGCTTCTTCCTTGTACGGATTGCGTCCACTTCTATTATCTTCCATTTTCGTCCTCCATTTGTTCTTCTTTGCATGACGGGCAAATATAAGGCTTGCTATAATGCCCTTCGGCTACTAGCCAAATAATATGGCAAACAGTACACTGTTCCTCAACAAAATTTAGAGATTCGTAATACATTGGGCTCTCCTATTCTCTGTAATCGTCATAGATTTCAAGGCGATATGTTCCATGTTCATAGTCGTACGAAAGAATCACCGGTGTGTCGAGTTCGGCAGTAAGCTTAAGAATATCATTCAGATCGTTCAGCGTAATGTACGCCATCTGATGCCTGGAGTGGCCGACTAGTTCGAACCCATAGTTTTTCAGAAGAGGATAGCGATCAAATAACTCGTAGCCACCATAGTATCTGGTGGACAAAATATATACTTTCATTCCATTACTTCCTTTCTGTGCTTTTCATACGCAGCAAGAAACGCGTTCTCCTCGTCACAGAATTTAATACTCGTGATAGGAACCCGCATAACCCCGTCTTTAATCTCCACGATCGCATTTACATGGCTTACTGTTCCACCAGGCGCGCCACCAATCATCGGGCTCGGCTCGACAACAGTTGAATAATGCTCCCAGCAATGAAAATATCCAGGTTCGTCATTAACTGTGCAAAGCCTTCGTTCATATTTAATGGCAATTCCGCAAGGGGCTCCGCCAATCATTTGACTCGGCTCGACAACTTTGCTATTCAGTGATGCCATTTTTATCTCCTTTCAAGTTGTCACTTTTCCTTCTTAAGTTTTAATGCTAGATGCGCATCTCTTGCGACTTGTTCAAGTAGCTCACCGTCGTTCTTTAAGCGACTTGTGAGATCAAAACCAGTGCCGCTCTCGAAGTTATCAAAATATCTATGATACCGACTTTTTCGATAAGCCTCTGGAGCAGACTCTTTTAGTTCAAGAAGCTGCCGTGTGTTTGCGTCGTACTGAAAGTCGCTTAAGAGATTCTCGTTGAGTTCGTAATATATGTAGGAATTTACTAGGATGCTTCGCTGGAGGAGTTGGATCTTTTCGAGGTCGGTGAAGGATTTTGAGAAGTTCATAGCTTGTCAATATGCATAGCAAGTTTACCTCTGTAACTAATAGGCAGCTCGCATTTGATGTAACCCTCGAAGCCTTCCATGTGGTCGATCAACTGTTTGAACCCTGATTTATGGATAGGTACATCGGTTTGGGCTTGACAACCAATGACGATGATCTTACAGTTGTCGTAGCATCTGGAAAGAATTCGCTTAATGATGGGAATGCTCATGTTTTGGCATTCGTCGATGATTACAACTTGATTCTCGAGGTTAACTCCTCGCATAAACGTAGCAGAGTGGGCTTCGAGCCAAGATGTGCCGTTTTTATTTGAAATATCAGAGGTGATTGCTTGAGTTGGAATAATGTTGCATTTGATGAGGGCTTGATAAAGTGGGCTGAGATAGTCCGCTTCCTTGTCGCTCGTGCTGCCTGGCCTGTAGCCCAAGGACGACTCTTCTACGGTGGGAAACACAAAAGTCGCAGACTCATATTTATGATCTCGATTAATTAGAAGGTTAGCGCAAGCTACCGCCAGAAGAGTTTTACCAGAACCGGCAGTAGCATCTGCAAGGATGAAATTATATTCATCGCTCATGATGGCGTCTCTGAATTTCTCCTGATCTTCGTTCAATGTGAAACCATAGAAAATATCATTCTTCCTCTTCACCATTACTGTCCTCCTCATCATCCTCGATTTTAATATGCCCGTTCGCTTCCAGAGAATCGTACATAGCATCCTGCTGGATAAGTCCGGCGATCATAATTTTGTCACCGATCGAGGCATTGTAGTAATCGTTGTACATATCTCCACCCTCGGTAATGCCCAAAATAACAAGGGTTCGCATCGGGAGCGCAGTAATATTCGTAAGAGCTTCCTCAAGCCATTGGGCGTAAGGCATTTTGGTGATGTCAGTAGAATTTTCGTTCACAGGCGGTCTCTCCTTTCAAACTTTCAAAATATCAACCGAGTCGGACAGTGAAACCTTTATTAGAATCTGTGTTTTTAGTGAGTGTATCTCGGATGGACGAGTAGATGCGTGAGGTGTTATCGAGATCATTATTAAACTTTTCGAGAATATCATCGAGGTTGTCATCGAATTTCTCGAGCGCTGCTTTCTTAGCAGCTTCCTCAACACTTCTACGAACACGCGCGGGGTCAATCTTAGCTGCTTCGTTAGTGATTTCTTTGAGGACAGAATCTTTGAGAGTATCGTACTCGTTATCAATTGTAGACTTGACCTGAGCATGAATATCTCTCTTCATTGCTGCCACCGTGTCGCCAGCAGCTTTCTCAACCGCTCTTTTCACTTCGATCTGAACTGCCTTGTCGATCGCCTTATCGACCAGTTCCTCGGGGATATCAATCTCCGTATCATTAGCCAGCTCGTCAATGCCTCGATCAAGCCGCTCACTGATTTTAGCAAGCTTAGTGTGCGTGCCGATAGCATAACCGATACCTACCAGGCCCGCGATACCAAAAAGAATGTTGGTGATGTCGTAACTGTTTCTGTTCATAGAATTTCCTCCTTTAATATTTGTCTGACAAAAATAAAAAGAAGAGAGATACATGGTACCTCCCCTCCATAATAGTGCGTGTAAATTTCGCGAATTATGATTATTATTTCGCCGCTTTTCCGAAGCAATCCACTTCTACGATGTCGTTCTCAATGACGTCGGTTTCGAATAGCATCTTTCCAAATGCGCACCATTCTCGTATAACGTAATCGAACTTTCGTTTGAAATTTTCCAGAGCTTCTTCTTTTGTAGATCCATATCCAGTAATGTCAAACGGATTAAGTGAGAAAACATCATACTCTGCATTATAGAATGAGTAAGCATCTGGGATGATGATCTCATGTGATTGGCTCTTTTCCTTGCCGTCGTTATAATGACTCAGCCTTAACAACACGTTTCCTCCTTTTCATTCATTTTTTGCGAAATCCAAAACATAAAAGAAGAAGACGCCGTGTTTCAGACGTCTCTCTTGGTTATTGTTTGACATGAATCAAAATACTGTTTTCGTCAGTAACTTTGAACTTGAATTCGATTGGCCCGTCATCTATCAAATACAAGTCATTAATATTCTCAGGATTCCATCCAACACCGAAGTGTTCACATATCTGGTTTAGATATATGTAGCCTCGAATGTTAAACAGATCCTTGAGATAATCTACTTGCGTTTTAACAAACGACAGATTATAATCAGCGTTTTCAGCCCAATGTACTGCGTCTTTGTCAAATATAATAGTTCTCATATCATAACACCTCCATAATAGGATCTGTTAATTTGGCGAGCTATTTCCACGAATTTAACCAGCGATTCTCATTGAACGCTTTTTTCTCTTTAAGGGCTTTACTGATTGCGAGGTCGATACCGGAGCGTGACTTGAGGTGATAGTAGTAGAGATCGATGAATTTAGTGTTGAGCCTATCGATACGACCGGCTGCTTGAGTCATAACCTTGTAGCTATAGTTCTGACTATAAAATATAATTGTGTCACAGGTTATGCAATTCCAACCTTCGCATCCTGCCGTGTACTGCGTAAGATAAACCCACTTACTGCCAGTCGGAACTGGTTGATGCGCATGCCCAGACCATTCTGCAATCTTCGTTCCTTCTGCATATCCGAGATTCATGAGAATGTCTCGCTCGTAGTCAAAGTTGTAAAATATAATAGCTTTAGGATGGTCCTCGAGAAGCTCCAGTAGTTTTACCTGCCGAGATTCATCTGTGTTCACAATCCTCCGCAAAATATAACAGAGGCTAGAGGCTTGTTGAATGGGTTCGTTCTTGAAGGGGTCCCAGCGTTTCTTGAATACGTCTTTGTAGAACGGAATATCATAGTTGCAGTAAATATCCTCATGGTGAGGTCTGGTATGGCGCTGTACAACCATATCAATGAGGATTCTATCGCGGAGTCTTTCCAAGCGCTGAGTGTTGAGGTATCGTTCGATTTGAGGGTATTTGGTGTATCTGGAGTAAACAACATGCTCTCTTTGGAATTCTGTTTTGTTTTTGTAGAAGCCGTTCGCTACAAACACCGCCCAGTAGTCCATCCATACATCTCCGGGCGTCGCCGAAAGCATTATCCAGTCATTGCTTTTAGCTATCTTAAGAAACGCTTTAACCCATGCGCCTGAACCAGTTACACGATCCTCATCTAGGAGAAAGAAACCCCCTTTAACATCGGCATATTTCTTGATGTTATTCCAGCTATCAACAACTACTTTATTATCGTAGTAATTAGTCTCTGGATCTGTGGACAACCGATACCAAGCCAATTCACCATCCCATTCTTTGGAGTCTCTCTTTTTAGCTGTGGTGATTATGTAGAGGTCTTTTGGGGTTTTCATTGGAGTGTAGTCGGAGCCTTCTATCCAACCGCCTTGCTCTTTGAAATAGTAGAACAATCCAGTGCGGGATTTACCAGAACCAACGCTCCCATTCAGGATGCAGCCGTTCCTGGCTTTCTTGACTGCAGCCATCTGGAAATCATATAAAAATGATTTGGTTTCACTCATCCCTCTTTCACTTCCATGGTTTCATCCAGCTTAGCTCTAATTTCACTAAGAATCTCCTCGACAAGATCTTTAGTATCCTTGTGAAGCTTCATATGGTCTTTATGCTTACTATACCAGTCGAAGATTTCATACAGGTTGTCATTCTTCCAACTAAACGCCCACCAGTCGCAGATCATCTCAATGACGTAACGATACGGCATTCTAAGAGCGATCATGCCTTCCTTAGGTTCGTCGTTAAACAGCACCCAATACTGCCAATGATGAGGATTATGATGAATGTGATGCAGCCAAGCTTTATTAAAGTCTTCCTCGATGGATTGGGTCCGCTGGCCGCCATAAAAATACTTGTCGTATGCATCATACTCTTCGCGATCATTTTTCGACCTGTCGTGCTCCCACTCGATCTGTCTGTAGAAGTCTTCGTATCCGCTCAGCAGGTCGGGCAGATTACGTCTAATCCAATCCGTACCTTTGCGGACGTTATCTCTGTGTTCGATCAAATAATTATCGTATTCAATACTCATGAATTTCTCCTTTCAAATATCATACTCGTCAAGCCAGTCTGCAAATTCTTCAAGCATATCATCGTTAACGCACATCCAACTTGCGCAGTACTGGTCTTCAGAAAAATCATAATATAGTTTTTCAACAATCGACGGCTTTACTAAAAGCGTTCCATGCTCATTCAGATAATCGAGAATGCGTTTCATCTCATCTGGATAAGTAAAGCCATGGCTTTCATGCTTTTCATAAACTCTCATTAGTCATTCTCCTTTACGCCTCTATTTTTCTTACGTAAATATCCTGGCTCTCAATCTCGCCATAATTCAACGTTTGACGAAAAGCTGTGATTTCATATTCCATATAAGGTTCTATTTCCTTCATAGATTTCATGCTATCTACTACTTTTCTGGGGAACCACTCTTCAAAAAGTTCATCCCATTCTTCAACATAAAGACATGCTATATAAGTCTCAAGAAAATTATCCCCGACGATGTCAAGAAATTTTCTTAGCGTCACTTTCATTAAAATTCTCCTTTCACGTTAAATGCATGGACAAACATAATGTCTAACGCCACTATATTCTTCTCCAACCTCAATCCAGTCAAATGGCTCACCGCTTTCTCTTCTAAGAGATAAAGCTGCCAAATGCTTTGCAACACTTTTTGCAATGCTGATATCTCCATACCAATATGCTAGTCGAATATAAACATCAGCATCTTTGTCATAGCCAAGGATTGCATACGCAATGGGTCTAGATGACATAGATTTCTCCTTTCAAAAACAAAAAGAGCCCGTCTGTAGACGAGCCCCTCATTTCAAACCATATTTCTCAGCAAAATAAGAATTGACTTCCGGGATTTCTTTCTTATAATATGGTTGATTTTCTTTTATGAATCTAGCGAGTTCCTCTTTGGTTTGAAATGGCTTTTGCCAAGATTCTCCGCGCATAATCATATCGATTTGACCCGAAAGTTCATCAATAAAGTCTTGCGCCGTCCAACCTTCCCAAACCTCTCGTTGTAGGTTAGGCATCGCAACCAACTCCTTATAAATATAATCTTCCGTCATACGGGCGCTTCTCTTCGATCATTTTATACCAGCAAGAACTATGAATATATTGCTTAAGCCCCGTTTTAGTTACAACCATTTCGACATTGTGCTGGTGCGGATTCTTCTTTAGAACTCCATCCGGAACTTGCTCCACATTCTTTCCGCATAGCGGGCATTTACTTATAACAATCAGGCGTCTTCCCACGTTGTCACGTCCTTTTGTTTATTTTGGCAAATATAAAAGAGCCCACCTGATGGCGAGCCCTAGTTTAGCTGTTTCTTAGATATCTAATCAAAAGCCAGATTAGCCACAGACCACCAGTGATAAACACCAGAATAAAGTCCAGGATCAACCCCAGAGTACTGCGCTTTTTCATAAATATAAATCTCCTTTCATCATCTAAACAATTCTTTTCTAATCCAATCGTCAAGAGCTTTTAACTCTTCCTCGGAAACATTAAATGAAATGTGCACTAAATCATAAGCTTCACTCGGTTCGAAGTAAATATCATTCTCTCTGAAATACTGTTTATACTTCTCGGCTGTACGTCTGTCTACTTGGCAACTCCACTGCTGACGATTAATCATAGTCAACGCCCATTCGGTGAGCATAGTTTGCTATATCATCTTTCGTCAGCCACTCGGGCTTGTCCTCTTCCTCAAAGGTATCCCAAAGCGCAATCATGTTTGCGATCTGATTCGTTTCATTGCGCGCCCATAGGCTGCCTGTGGATCTATTGCCATTACCTAAATAGTAATCGCAGTCTTGCTTTAAACGACTAAGCATCATGTAACGAAAATTTAATTTGTATTTGCTCCAATCTTCCATGTTAGATCACGCCCTCTCCTATTAGTTTAATGTCGGTAAGCACGTAGTCCCAACTTGTGCCGAAATGAGTAATCGCCCATATGAAAATATCAAGTTTCTCGTTATAGAATACTAGCTCGTCAGTATGCTCCTCCAAGAACATATAGCCGTGCTTTGAGATGATATAGTCTTGGAAAACCATTTCGCCGAAATCTCCAGCGACGATTTCCCAATCTTCTAACGTCTCCGCTCGAATAATATTGTTTAAAATACAATCGCCAACAATTTTAGAAAGCGTGAAGTAATCCAAATACCCAGTCTCCAATCCATATTCAGATACCTCGTGTCCATAGGCCTTGCCACCGTATAATTTAATTTCTCTCCCGAACCGTTCGTTCATGCTGTCCACTCCTTGTGGGGTTTATTTTGGTGCTCCTGACGGGACTCGAACCCGTACGAATTTCTTCGACGCATTTTAAGTGCGGTGTGTCTACCGATTCCACCACAGGAGCAAATATAAAAGCCGCTATTTATACATGTAGGGCGGCTAGTCCTAGGTCCGAAGTGTATATTATAGAGACACCCTCGGCTTAGACCTCTCGAGAGTTTTCTTTCAGCTTTCGCCTAGCTGCCACGTGGATATCTCACAACCCTTGGCTATAATCAAATAGCAAAGCTCCACAACGCACCGATGGCAGCCCGGATTGTTGCTTCAACGCTACGCCAGAACAGTCTTGCTGCTGGCTTGAAGGTTTTTAAGAGCTTATTCACCTACAAACTCTTTGGTAGTCCCGCTGGGATTCGAACCCAGATCTGACGATTATAAGTCGCCGGCTCTAACCAACTGAGCTACGAGACCAAATATAAAAGAATAAGGGAGACTGTAATGGACTCGAACCATTCTCCTCTAGATTAAATCTAGCGCTCTACCCTCTGAGCTAACAGTTATCTCTCTCATAATAGGGCCTGTTAATTTCGCGAAGTTAAAATATAAAACAGAAAGAGCGTATGATGCACACCAATAGCCGAATCAACCTCATATTTCACTTGCGTCTATTCGCAACAAACTCTGTGCGCCCCATGCCGAATCAACCTCATATTTCACTTGCGTCTATTCGCAACAAACATGGCTTTTTAGAATAACATACGCCCTTCCATAATAGAGGCTGTAAATCTCGCGAATTACACGGCTCCTTCATCTGCAATTTCATACAGAGTCTGCGCTTCCAGGAATTTATTCTGACGGGCTGAAAGAACTTGAAGCTCTGCACGAATGCGAGAAAGTGCATTTTGTGTTTGCTTATCGGCAGGAGTGGCCAAAAGCTGCTCAACCAAGTACTCCTCTTTATCCTTACGATAAGCAATCTTTCTTCCCACAGTTGCCAGCGCTTCGTCAAACAGACCTTCGCTAGCGGCACTCATAAGAGTAGTCGTGTCGTCAGTGAGTTTTTTAATCTGCTTGTAGTTACCGATGTATTTGATCCCAAAATATCCAGCGGCGCAAGCAGTAGCAATTGTGACACAGATCAGCAGCTTCTCTCTTTTAGTAAGTTTTTTGTTCATTTTCATTTCTCCCTCTCCCTTTGTCGTTATAACTAAAACATCCTCCAACAATACAAAGAGAAGACCCAAGCGGTTAAGCCTGAGTCTTCTCATAAATATCATTTAGTGTATTTGTCGCATACACCCTTGCACGGTCTCGGGGGCTCGCTGCCCTGTGTGCAGAATCCATCCCTACTTGACCAGAAGCAAGTTTCACAAGTTTTCTCTTCCAAAATATCAGTCTCCTTTAAAACGGCATCTCTCCGTCGATATCGGCGCCTCTCATCTCAGCATAACGAGCGGCGAATCGATCAACACGCTGCACGACCTGCATGGACTGCAGATATGCGGTGCGGCCAGTCTTACCATTCACTTCCCAATCGTACGGACGGATATCCATGTCGACGGACTCGATGTCGATGTTGTCCAGGCAAGCAATGCTTTCCTCGTCAAGCTCGTTTCTACGATCGCCAGTCACCAGATACACATTAGGACCATAGTCGCTGAACTTAACCTTAACAGGGAGCCGCATGAACGGGCCCTCGTCCTCATCACGACCCGGCTTAATTCTAACGTTCCAACCCTCAGCGATCAGAGCATCGGCCGTTTCCGGATCCTCGATCATCAGAGAGAAGTTACGGTCGCCTTCACGGTTAAACTTGTCACCTCTACCTTCAAAGTTCTTGAAAATGATTCTTGCGTCATCAATCTGAAGAATACCTCTAGGCGCGAATGTGATATGCATAATATTAATCTCCTTTAAAATATAAATTTTTGTAGTTTTATTGTGTTAACGTTTGTTGAACAGATCATTCTGCTCATCTGCTTGTGCTGCGAGAACTTCATCGAGCTCTTCGGGGGTATACCAAGGTGGGTCATCGTCTGGGGGAAAGTCGATTCCGGCAGTCCCATTGTAGGGCTCGTCTGCCACGAAGCGTTCGAAGTCGCCAAAGTCAGAGATGCCGGGTTTACGATCCTTGCCTTTGCCTTTACCGTAAATAGCGGCGTCGACAAGTTCGTCGTAATATCTGCGGTCGATATCATCCTCCTTGCCTAAGAGTTTTACAGATTCTGCTTCTAGCCAGCGATAGCCTTTTGTGCCAGTAACGGAGTCATACTTAACATTGCCATTCTTGTCAGTACTAGTTCGTACTAGATCGGCACCGCCGCAGCCTGGTTTAATCGGGCAAAAGCTACCGACCTTACCAATGAAATGATAATCGTGTTCACCCTCAGGAAGGTTCTCATTCATATCCAAATAAATTGCAGACTGTTTAACTTCTTTAGTTTCGCAGAGGTCTTCAAACTCGATAGGTTCTTTTGTGAACAGCTTTTTCATTACATATGGAACCTGAAACTGTGTGCCGGTAGCAGTCCATTGTCCAGGCGTGTCTGGGTCGTCATCGGCAAGTTTGGCAATGTAAACGGCGTTGTTAACGAGACAGATACGTTCAAACACGTGCTCAATTTCAAAGTTGTATCCGTACTGTTTGCCATAGTCCATGATAAAGTTAGAAAGCTCGTCAGTTGGGTTCACTACCTTACAGGAGTCAGTCTTACAATGGATTACCGTAAAGCCTCTGTCTTGAATCTCATTCTTAAGGTTTACCATGAATAAAGCTCCGCGAAGGGCTACGATATTATTGTCGTTTCGAGGATCTCGGAAAGGGTTCGCAAATTTAGCTGAGGTTAATCCATAGACAGAATTTTGAGCTAGCTTGAGGGCCTTAGACAAGTCCTTAGCCTGCTTTTCGTCTGTTAAAAATGGAGCAAGCTTGCCATCTAGCATCTTTTTAGCTGCTTCGAAATCTTTATGCTTAATAGCAGTTCTTGCATCAACTAGATCGGCATAGTTTTTGGTATATTCGCCGAGGTAATTTAGAGCACGAATCGATGCTGGATGCATGCCGGAAACATCGAAACAGACTGTTCTACCATACATACCTGGCTTTGCCCATACATATCCTCCGAACCCAACATCTTCGCCTCTATATAGATTGTGCGGCTGATTATCTTCTCCGAATTTGACATAGGTGTAGCCTGGAAAGGCATTAATACTCATCTAGACATTCCTCCTTGTCAACATATTCAAACCGAAAACCCTTCGCAGCATATGCTTTTCCATTAATAACGTTACAAACACTAGCGACACTCATCCCTAAAGTTTCAGCCGCTTCGGTTTGGCCGTTAAAATAATAAGTATTTCCGGTCTCGATGCTCGTTGCTTTTATGAGGGCTCGATGCCTAGTGTAATGATAATCGTCAAGATTAACTTGAAGACCATCCTCTGGTCTATAGAAATAATAATCACAAACCGCAGCGTTTTTGCCGCGTATAACCGCACTAATAGACGTCTGCGAGATACCGAGAATTCTACTGGCTTCTTGCTGGCTTTCGAATTCTTGCTCCGATCGATCTCGTAAATTAACTGCTATAACTGGATCTCTTCGCTTGGCCATAGCTTTTTCTCTATCTTCATCCGTCAAATATCGAAAACGACCGTGGTTTATACAGTCACGCATATTATCGAGCGAAGTACCCCATGCTAAGTTATCGATATCATTGTTAGACGGATCGTCGTCCAAGTGACGGATTAATGGAAGCTTCTTTGGGTTTGGTATGAACGCTTGTCCCATCATCTGATGCAGATATTTATGCTTGCGTCCGCTTGACGTTTGGAGAGATAAATCGATATGCCCCATTTTATTACACGGACTTCCATAACTAAATTGATGGGAAGTACTAGACCACACTCGCCCTTTATTGCTAACCCAGTAATCCGGATATTCTGCGTCGCGTTTCCAACGTTCATCCATATAATAATCGTCTACATACACGTCATCTCCATATACAAATTCGCCAGGGTAACCATCTGTATCCCAATCATGACATTCGAGTCTATCCATATATCTGTCTCCTTTCTTTTAGAAATATTGTTCACCGGTTGCAAGATCCGTATAAACAAGTTTTGGATTACGCTCTCCTCCAAATATAATTCTAGTAGTTAAACTGTTAGTCGAATGATTGACAGTTAAGCCTGACACCGCCGCTAGAATCTGGCGGGCAGTCCAGTCGCCTTGACAATGATTAAACACGGCTTCTGTGGCAGTGACATCGTTATCACAATAGGACGCCACTTTCTCCCACATATCCTCCGGCACAGGTTTGTCCCACGGCAGTCCAAGTTCCTGGTGATGAATCCCTAATTCAATCTCCCATTTCTTTAGAGATTGTTTCTTACTGGCAAAGTCGTAAACGTCAGTGTATGAAAGGTTGTATGCTTCGCTAAATTTAGCCCTTCTGCTAATGCCTCTATCTTTGCTAATAAGCCTCTGAGAAAGATCGTATAATTGTTCGTTGGTATAGCCGATTAAACAACCATAAATCATGTGGTTATCATAGGATAGGTTATTAAATCCAACCAACTTGAACTTCAGTAGCTCTTCGATCTCGTGCGGTTTCGGGTTAATCATTCTAACCACAGGTTTCCCCTCGCCAGCAACTTTCCAGTTAACCAAGAACAGGTTCGGGAATACCTCGCAGTCGAAGAACACTAACTCGTCCTTATCAGCATCCGCTGCAGGACTAGGCTCTTCCGATTTGAACTTCATCTTGTTGGCGAGCTTGATGCAATAGTCTGCCTGATTGGTGCTACCAGCAGCAAAGGCAAAGATCTCATTCTTCATGTCGCTGACATCATAGCCGATTCCGCTGTTATAAGCGTCGTCAAGCAGCTTCGCAATATAATCCACACTGGGCTTCGTTGCGCTGTGGTACTCCTTGTTTAGATTCCTCTTAATCATTGTGCGCAGCATCTTTTCATTCTTGATGCCGTCCCAATTAGCAGCCAAACCTTTATCATCTCCTTTCAACGGCAACCCAGAGCTAATTGTCGCAAACGGCAGATTGTTGCATTTCGTCAACATTCTCCTAAGCGAGCTCTTGCCGGTGAACACTTTGATTTCAATGTCGTCATCATAGACACGGCTGAGTTTCGTAATATCCCCGTTATAAATATAATGAAGATGAATGCCCTCGCCGCTCTTGCTTAATTCTGCGTATGTAGGCGGCCACTCCTTCGCCGCTTCGAGATTCTTCAGGAAAGACTTTTTGCCTGATTCATCCCGAATATCAAAGTCGATGACAATATGATTCTCAGGGACTTTGACATAATGCAATTTAGAAGTGTCCAGTTTGGACAATGTAGTCTTTACATCATCCCATTTTCGAGACGGAGTTTCCTTTGAGGTGGCTCGCTGTGCAGGACAGTCGGCGCATTCCTTATCAAATATAGATTCCTGAGCTTCCAATTTAAGCCAGTCAGGAACAATATTCTCTTCGGTCTGCTCTTCTGTCTTCGTTTCGCTGCTAAGCTGCTCTGCCTCAGTCTCAAATTTCTCAGTGCGGAAGCCACTGTAATAACTTCGAGCTCGCTCTCCGGTCTCAGTTGTAAACCGCTCATTAAACTCTCTGAAATAGTTCATGAGTTCGGTCCTGAAGTGCATCTTGGAAAGAGAATAAGGAACCTTCGCCTCGTCGACATAGTTCTTATACATCTCCCAAGCCGCCTTCAGACTCGTTCCGTCGTCTCTCTTGAAAATATGATACGAATCGATCATGAAGTTGTAGAAATCATTGGATGCACTCATCATCGAAGTAGGAATATAATCGTCGTACCGGCCGGGATCAGACAAATATACTTCTTTACAATGATACGCAATCGGACCCAATTCAAACTTTACCTGCTTCATAAGTTTGCTATACTCACGAGCAGGAATTTTGTTTCCAGACGGACTCACGTCGATCAATCGTCTAAGAATACCAGACTTACCGTCAGTAATCTTAACCGGTTTATTCGTACCCATGAACAAGAAACAGACAAAACGATTCTCATACTGAGCCTTGTGTTTTTCGTTGACACTCATCCATTCGTGAGAAACCACACTGTTAAGCCGAGTATTATCCTCGATCTTGGACAGGTCGCCGTCGTGCTGAATGGCAACCAGCGGGTTTTTCTTGAATGGCTCGAGCGCGAACTGGGCATTGGCAGAGCCGAGCGCCTTGGCGTCAAATACAGCATGGTACCCATCAAACAACTCCTGAATAATATTCAAGATAGTCGATTTACCTGTACCAGGTCCGCCGTATAAGACCACAAACTTCTGGATAGTCTTTGAATCTCCAGTTACGATAGATCCAATAGCCCACTCGAGTTTGTGTCGCTCTTCTTCGGTGTACAACGTAGAGATGATTTTTTCATATGCAGGACAAGCGCCAGGCTCCAAAGGATAGTCAAGTCTTTTACTGGCGTAATCCTTCTTGTTCGTTCCGTCATTAGCAAATATAAGTTTCTCGTCGAGCATATGATACGAATCTCGCATCTGCTTCTGACAGAACTTATGCCATGCGTCGATCATTCCAGACTCGGCATCCCACATGTAACATATCTTTACATTGCCGTCGATTTCATTTTTGTGTTCTTCCGCGTACTTAGTAAGTTCACGATCCACCAGCTGCACAACGTCATACTCATCAGTAGACCACAAACCTCGATCCTCAACCCACACTGCGTAGAAGTCTCCGCCTCTAATCATGAGATCTTCTGTAGGTTTTACTTGAAACTTCGGATAGATCTCAGTGTATCCGGGTTTCCTAATGCGAGTTGCTACTGTGAAAAAATCGAGCATTACATTCTGTAGCCTCCTTTCTGATTAGCTCACCCCAAAGTATTTAAATACGCTAGGAGCTGGTGCCATATTTCAGCAGTTCGTGCATCGCGATTCCATCTTTTCACTGTGAATAGGCCGCCCTTACCGTCTGGGCTGTACTCACGATTTAAGAATCTCGCAATAGACTCGCTCACGAACTCCTCGTCAAAATTATAATCGGTCATACCACTCAACCCTAAACTGGCTATCATTGACCAGAACCATTGAGCAGTACGATCTCCTCTGTCCGGATCGGACATAATATGTTCCTCACGAATCGCCAACGCGACCATCATTTCTAAGACACTGCAAGGTCCGTCGAGATAGCGTTCCAACTTCTCGCAACCACGCATTACACAAAAGTGATATCTTAAAGATATGCCATCGTCTGCTCGATTCTCATCGTGTGGAACAAAATATACGAACTCCGTGTTATGCAGAAACGTAAAAAGCTGTCTATATGAAATAGTGTCAGCAAATCGTCCGTCACACATAAGTTCGTACATCCATTCGAAATATGATATTCTTATGCTTTCGTCATTTCTCATCGTGTATAGTAGGAATTAGTTTAAGAACAAGGCCACGCAGCCTCTTGGTATGTCCGAGGATCGCGAGTGACCTCATAATCAAGCTGAGTTCGCTCGTTACGGACATAGACAATATCGTCCACGTATTCCCCGAAATGCTCCAGAGCATCTTCTCCGATAGTTTCGTCAATATTGACTTCCACATGCCAGCCATCTGCCAAAATGCCATCAGCATAATAGTCAAGTGGGCATGCGTTAAACCCCGGAGGACTACTCGAGAACTCTTCAGGTGAAATCACGTATGGACCGTTAATGTACGGGACCTCATCTTCCTCACTTCCGTCTCCTTCATCATCATTTTCCTCATCCTCATCGTCATCATCGCTGCTGCGATATTTGCTGGTGAGCTTATAATAGTTGATCTGCCCTTTCTCCTTCTCAGTGAAGTCGCGATCATCGTCGTCAGGATAGTCGTCATCTTCAGGCTCGTCAGTAACCTTGATCTCAGACTCGTCATCTGCATGCGCGTTCGTGATTCTACGGCAAGCCTCGATTTCCATACGCATCAGCTTTGTCAAACGCCCGTACTCCTCTTTGACCGAGTTGATCTCTTCCTGAGAAATCTTCTCGTACTTAGTCTTTACGACTTTCCATGTTGCCACGGAGCCAATAGCAGCCCCGGCAACAAACATAAATGCTTTAACCAGCGTATTGCGGTTCATTACTTTCCTCCTTGATTTTTATTGACATTGCTGTCAATGCAAGACCTCCTAAAAATATAGAGGCGCTAAGCAGTACACCACCGACAATATGTTTTTTACTTTTTGTGCTCACTAAATGCTCAAGCGTCGATACTAGTCTCTTTGCATACTCCATGTTTGGCAGCGCTCCCTTCAGTTGATAAAAGCGCTACCCCTGTTACGAAGCATGCTCCAGATAGAGCCGCTAGCACATAAGATACGACTTTAGACTTACTTCTCATGTTTATCATCCTTCCGCGGATCTTTGATATTTCGCAAGAAATACAAATGATCGCCTATTTTTGTACCGCTAAGCATGCCGCAAACATACCACGCTCTGATGGTTGCTACGCCAACATCGAATTTAACAGCAGCTTCTTCTTCATCCATAAGCCATACGAACACGCCGTCTTTGATAACGACTTCATTTTCCAGATCGTTTTCCAAAATATAAAGAATTAGCTCTTTACCAGTCATCAGCGTCTCTCCTTTACTAGTCTACCCCTGGCATTTATGCTGGGAATAACCAAGGGTAGTCGAATAGATCTTGCATTGTACCTGTGAGCCCAAGGTCGCTCAGGCTCGGAACCCTTCAAATATAATCAAGAATGTTTCCGATGCAGTTGAAGTCAAGGATAATGCTTCTCTCAGAACCGTTGATAAAGTTGCACTTCGTAGTGTCATCAGGATCGAAGATGCCGAAGTCCACAAAGTTATCGCCAACCGAGCTATCCTCCGTGTAAACCCAGCCTGCGATCTGACCATATGCAGTTCTTGCTACGCCAAGCATGTCGTAAACTTCATTCAGCGTAAGAATGCCGTTGAGTCTAAGTTTGTCGTTGGCATAATTCTGCTGCTGGATCAGGAAAACTTTGTTCAGCTCAGCATTCTTAGTCCAGCCAGTGTTGCCTTCATAGAACACAACAGAATAAATACTATGAGCCGCATTCGGATCGACAACCTCGACTGCCTTAGTAACGGTTGTTTCGTTCCCGTTCTCATCGATTACTTGCTCTTCTACTTCCTTAGTCGTGGTGCCGAAACGAAGCTCACGGTCGAGCTCCTTCCCGAATCTATCGATCAGACGACCACGATACTCCTTGAAGCTCGTATCAACTGCCTTAAACGCAGCGCCCAAGGCGATGTTTCTTTTACGCAGGATCTGGTTAGATCCAACCATGCAACCAATAGACGCAACACCAAGCAGGATAGCAGGACCATACAGTTTAGTCAGCTTCCATCCAGTCTGGACATAAGTAATAGCAAGGTCCTTGTTAGCAACCTCCTGCGTATACTCCTCGCCATCAGAGGTATGCAGATTCTGGCCAACACACTCGTGAATCTTGTCGACAGTCTCCTTAGCCTCGTCGATAACATCATTAACTTTCAGCGTAGCTTTGCACGCCATCACAGCACTAGCCACGGTGCCGATAACACCCGTGACAACCAGAATTTCAGGGCTGTGCTTCTTAAATTTAAATCCAACCTTGTGGAAAGATCTGCTCATTTTATTAACGAAATCAGTCTTCATACTTAAATATCCTCCTTTTATTTAACGAATAGGCAATGCTCTTGGCATTTTGATTTTGTAACCATCGCGCACACGCACAATGTCTGCATTACGGATGTTTGTCCACCCGTATTTGTTATCTGTATAATCGCCAGTGATGCCAACCAAATCATACAGGTCAGCAACCCTGACAATCTCATATTCTTCCATAATCTCGTCCATTCTGGACAGAACCGCCTCAGCTTCCCCTCGAGTCTCAAGTACGATATCGTCATAGCTGTAGCCAGACGTAGTTCTGGAACCAGAATATACACGATCGTCTCTCCGACTAACGCTATTATAGTCTCGATAAGAGACCTTATCTGCTGTCGGGCGCTTACCGCTACCACGACCACCAAAGAGGCTCATATCAAGACTATTAACAACAATATCGTAGATAGCCTTTTTAATAGACGGAACGAGCACATCTAGCAAAATATAATTCTTGACATTAGCGACGTCTTCTGAAATGAAAACATCCGTCAGTTTGCGCATCTCGTTCTTCCGAGTTTTTACCTTACCGTGAACAACCTTATCTGCTCGCTTCCCGTCAATAGGTTCGGTCTTCTCAGTTTGTGCAGCCTTTTCGACACGACTTTTGTGCGAATTATCGGGCAGATTCTCGTAAAGCTTATTAATATCGGTCTCAGCCATTATACTGATCATCTCCTTCAGCAATAGTTATTTTTCCTGGAACAGTTATTTTAGATTGCGGTGATCGGCCATTCTGCATTTTGAACTGGTACGCCAAATTACAGCGAGCCTTCTTTTCTGATGTTGCTCGAGTAGAGGCGACCCAATGGTCTGCAATGATCCTGTCAAATTCCAGGACCGGGCCATCATAGGTATACAAATTCATACTCCATACCTCATACTAAAATCAAAAGAAAAGAGGAGAACACCCTGTTACGGATGTCCTCCACCTTGCTAATACTAGCCCCATTACTTTGAATTTACTCGGTAACGAGTTTACTCTTCGTCGCTAGGTTCCGCGTCGTCGCTCTCGTCAGTCTTCCGCTGCTCCTTCTTGGTCTTGTACGCAGCATATGCCTTCTTGCCCAGCTTCACGATCGCAGTAGATGCGAACGCAAGGCCGGCGCCAATAAGCATTGCAACGCCAGTTCCCATTTCAGAACCCTCGGTTTCCGTCTCGTTAGTTTCGACTTCTTCCATAGTTTCGTCATAGTTCATAACTTCGTTTTCCATAATAATTCTCCTTTAATAATAAAATTTAGTATTATGCCATAATAGGACCTGTAAATTTCGCGAATTGCGTAATGTCGTTAGACCGAATTGTGAATTATCGATAGAACTGATAACCCCGTTTAGGCGCAATCGCATAATCGATTACGATGCACGGCGTACCATCCGTGTCCAACTGAGCGCTGTAGTCCAACTCGATCAACCCGTCACTAACATTCCATCCAAGTTCATCTCCAATGGAGGAACCATCCAAACCAAGCTCGTAATAGAACTCGTTCAAAGAAATATAATCTTCGCCGCTGACCATTCGTCGGTTGAGCTCGTTTACTATACTCTTAATTGATTCGATATCGGATGTGAATCTGCGCTTTGTGATCGTGTCGAAGCATCGAGTATTGCCGTTGCCACTCACGATGATGGCCGACTGGTTCACGGGCTCCTTTGCAATACGCTCTTCAGCTACCTTGTTCCGCACGATCTGCTCTTTCTTTTCGCCAATGGTCTCAATGACCTTCTCTTTGTACTCAGACAAAGCAGTGGTGGACAGATTATATGCAGTTGCCAACGCTGCGTTACGTCTTGCGTTTACCGATGTGGCGCCAATCAAACAGGCAACAGATGACACGCCGGTAATCGCAGCCGGAATGTAGCACTTCCATGCAGCTTTTATAGTTTCGACTGGGGTCAAGTTGTCCTTCGGTTGCAACTCGAGCTCTTCTTTCTTTTCATCAATGAGTGTCAGAGCTTTTGGGGTGGCTTTAACCGCCAAGACGGTCGTTGTGATCATACCGGCGATTCCAAGACCGGTAAGAATCTCTGGGCTATGCTTGGACGCAAACATCTGAACGTCCTTCAGCAAAGCCACCACGTTTGGCTTGTTCATTACTACTTTCCTCCTTTAAAAATTAAAAGCAAAAGAGCTCGTTTAGAGCTCCTTCGCCTGATCGCCAAGTGCCTCCTTGACCTTTTCATCAACCATTTCTTCCATTTTGTCGTCCCTGATCTTGTCGTTAACAATCGTCGAACCGATCGTCAGCAACATTCCAAGTGCGCTAAAACCAAATTTAAACAGTTTAGCTTTATCCATAAAGTCACTTCCTTTCATTATAGGCTCTGTTTTTTTCGCGAATTAATAGTCCTGGTAATCGATGAATGGCTCGAATGGCATGTGAACAATCGTGCATTTCATACCTTCATTATGCTCAGAATCACCGTCGATAATGGTCTCCTCGTTATCAAACTCGATCCAAGGATGCCAATACATTTCTTCGATTTGTCCACAAGCCCATCCTAGTGTTTCATACTCCGGTCGTGTTTCCAGGCCAAGAAGCTCGTAATACTCGTTAAGACCTACCGCGTAGTTAACAAACATAGATCTATTTATCTCGTATTGCGCTCGTAAGACTGCTTCTTTGGTAGACTCGAAGTATCTTCCGGAGTAGAAATCATAGAATAATTCTTTATCATCATCTAATGAAACCTCGTCACCCGTGTACTTATCCTTCGCGATTTCTACACGGATTTGTCTGCCAGCGTCCTCACCGTACAGCTCATCCGTTTTCTTTTTGTACTCTTTATAAGAATTATCCAATAACGCATAGGCGCTCATAAGGGTTGCTTGCTGGTTCTTATTTATAACATTAGAACCAAATATACAAGCTATAGTCGCTACACCGGTGATTACTGACGGGATGTAAACCGGACCTGCTATTTTGAACTTTTCAAGCTTAGTCAGATCCTCTCCTTTCTTTTCTTTCGCGTCCTCAAGTAAAGTTAAGACTTTAGGCGTCTCCTTTACCGCCATGACGGTTGTTGCAACTACGCCGACCGCACCTAAACAAGTTAATATAGTTGGCGCATTGCGCTTAATAAACGATTGTAAATCCATTTCTTCTCCACTCCTCGGGTTAGGGTATTTGCTAAAATAAAAAGAGAAAGCATGTGACTTTTCGATGTCACAAAGACTTTCGTCTCAGCTCTTTTCCCAAATATAATTTGGTACTGGATTTCTCTTACTCTCTCATAATAGGGCTTGTAAATTTCGCGAACTGCGAGTCTCGTTCGAAAAACAAAAAAGAAGAGACTCATTACTGAGCCTCATCCTCCTTCTTAGTTTCCTCTTCCTTTTCAAGCTTGCTTTCCAACATGACTTTCATCACTTTGTATTTGTACTCGTAGAAGCCGATCAGATAACCGGCAAATCCAGCAAGTCCAATTTTAATGTAGTCTTTCATATTGTAAAACCTCCTAAAAGTTATAGTCTTCCATAATAGGCCCTGTCAATCTCGCGAACTGGAAAACCTCGCTACGTTCAAAAATAAAAAGAGAAGAGACTCATTACAGAGCCTCATCCTCTTTGGTTTTCTTACCAATGTTAAGATCGAATACATTATAGCGAATCTGGTAGTACGCGAGCTCCGCAGCGATAAGCCCAGCATTCAGCAGGACAACACCTTTCCAGTGCGTCTTGCAAAAATGTCCACTCATCTTGCAAAGTTCCACATAATCTTTCCAAAATTCTTTCATAATATATAACCTCCTAAAAATTTAGTATTCTTTCCATAATAGAGTGTGTAAATTTCGCGAATCATATAAGCCTTCTGTCAAAGCATGTTTCCCAGCGCTCCCTCGGCAAGGGTTTCATCTTTAAACCCCACATAATTTGTCGTATTGTAACTGTTGGATATAGGCCATCATTGCATTCGCCTGAACGTTCGTTGAAAAACTCTTCGAACTTTGTATGCAAGTATAGTTCATCGGCGAGCCAGGGGTCTATTTCTCCCCAATATGTAAATTTTCCGTCCGGATTGTATCTTTGCTGTATTATAGCCAGCCCTTTGCTATTTATTTTGAACAGCGTGCATTTGTTGTAAACAGGATGATTGCAGGCGTATACCGACCCATATAATGTGGAATACATGACCGGTTTTTCATAGTGGTATCGCATAAGTGCTCCTTTCTAAAAATAGAAGGGGCTGTAACCCCCTCTACCGTCTGTCAGAATACTTCCCAACAATGAACACGCCAATAAGAATCAATGCGAATCCAAACATCAACATACAGCCATCCTCCTTTATGATAAGTATTCTATTCCATAATAGGCTCTGTTAATTTCGCGTGAAAAAGAAGAGGCCATGTTTCCATAGCCCCCGCTTTCTACGTTAGTTCTCATCGTTTGATGAGTTTATCCATGAATTTTCTTCCGACTCCAGTTGTGATCGTGCCAGTTTCTTCGAACTTGAAGCTGGCTTTCGCTCCCCAAATAGTCACTGCCAGCGGCAAGATAATCGAACCAATATCGATGCAATTCTTAGTCAATCGAGACTTTCGATCCTCTTTCATCTGATCCTTGTTCTGAGTTTCAGATGTATCAAGTTTCTCAATCTCAATCGCTCGGTCCATCAATTTAGTAACACTATCTACAGCACTTGCGTACTCTTTAGAGCCCACGTCCATCGCAGCCAAGTTATTAAACTTCTCTTCAATCTCTACCTGCAGCAAGGTTTCCATACTCATTTTGAATTCCTCCTTAAATAATGATGAACTACTCGTCCATAATAGGGTCTGTCAATCTCGCGAAAGGTAACTTTCATTAATAACTTCGAACGTTACGAATTTGTATTGGGCAATAACGTCTGGCGTGACACCCTTTAGCTCGACAAACATCCGTGTTGGCTCATACGGTTCTGAGTGGTCAATTCTCAATCGCCCCATCGCCTTCCCAGTTGCGATTACTCGACCAACGATTAGCCCAATAACAACACCAGCTAAAAGAATAATTACGTACACTAAGATTTTCATAAGTTTCTCCTTTCAAAAATAAAAGTATCATTGCAATATGTAACCTACGTGCGGGTTTTCTAATCTAGAATAGAAATTTTTAACCTAGAATAGAAAATAAAAAGAGAAGAGGCTCATTTCTGAGTCTCTCCCTCTTTCTTAGAGTTCATCTTCTTGAAAGCTTTTACAATCAAGTAAACTACCAGCGCGAATACCAGCGCATCGCCGAATACCATGATGAAGCTAACTCCACCAATAATGGCGGAGACCAGCATCACCGCGGTAAGCACGAGCACCATAAACAACACAATAATAGTCATGATCATATCTTTTACCTCCTAAAAGTTTTGTTTTCTCCATAATAGACTCTGTTATTTTCGCGAGCTAAAATATAAAAAGAAAAGGGCCCAATTAGAGCCCTAATCCTTTACTCTTTTGTGAATGCAGTATTAATAGACTGTTTAACTTTCTGAGCTTTCGCTACGACCGCCTCTCGAGCTTCAGGCACCATCATTGCAATACCCACTGCGGGCAACACAATCTGGCAAAGCCACAGGCGAACCTCGCGACTAGCATCAATTTGTTTTCTTGTCATATTAATCACTCCTTCCATAATAGACCCTGTTATCTTCGCGAGTTAAAATATAAAAGAAAGAGCCCTTGTTAGAGCTCAATCTTTAGAGTTTTCCAGTTCTGTTTCAACATACGGTTTAAGTTCGTCAATGTGCTCGTGAACGTACTCGCCGATATCATCGCAATCGGGTTCATATGGTATCTTATCAATCAGTCGGCTGACCGTGTCGCCCTGCATGCTCATTCCGGTACATGCGCCTTTGACGAAGCCGACAAGCAAACCGACTCCAAGACATTTCAAACCGATTTTGACTTTATCACGATTGTCAGTCCACCAGTCCTTCACTTCATTCTTAAAATTCCGTTTGTTATTATCCATAACTTCAACACCTCCATAAAAGAGTTTGTTTTTATCGCGAATATAAAAAGAAAGAGCCCTTGTCAGAGCTCAATCTTTAGAGTTTTACTTTTGTGTAAGCATGAGTGTCTCAATTTCTCCATTCGGCTTATGGAGAGCCAGTGCTGAATCTCGATTGCGGCCTCCGTCGATCAGCATATTACCAGCACGACTCATTTCATCAAATGTCATGCCAGCGACACACTTCCCGAACAGAATTTCGCCAACGATACCAACAATACCTCCCAGAATAAACGTTCCAATAAAAGCAAATTTAGACATATTTTTACCTCCTAAAAGTTTTGTTTTCTCCATAATAGACTCTGTTATTTTCGCGAATTTCATTGCACGCAATGGCTTCCCCTACGTTCAAATGCAAAAAGAAAGAGCCCTTGTTAGAGCTCAATCTTTAGAGAATACAGATGTTACTTGCATTCAGCCTTAACCATTTCCATGTACTCCTCATACGACATTCTCAAGCCATCTCTTGTGATAACATACGAATTAGTCATAATTAATTCCTCCATAAAAATAATGTAATTTAATGTTATTAATATCCTATTTTTCTCATAAAAGGAGGTGTAAATTTCGCGAACACATAGCGCAAAAAGAAAGAGCCCTTGTTAGAGCTCCCTCTTTGGTCTATCTTCATTATTTCTATACAGTCCTACATACAAGCCAACCGCTATTGTTATTAGCGCAGCCCACAGCAACGCGTCAAGCTCTGTGCCAGTTGTTTTCTCGATTTTATCGTAAACAATGGCCATAACCCACGCGATGAGTGTACTACTAATAAGTACCGATTTCCGCATGTATTAACACCTCCGATTAATGAGTTTCTTTCCATTAAAGGGAATGTTAATCGCGCGAAGTTAAGCAATTAAATAATGCGACTACTCTTTCTATCGCAATAAAACACAGCTTCTATCTTTGTTTTTCCTATGAAATCTTGGTAGTCAAATGTGTGGCGCAGAGGGTTAAATGTCCAGATTCTCTCACGCGCACCATTTACGTAAACAACAAAGATCTCAGACATGTTTTGCCGTTTATTATGTATAAAGCATTTTGAAATTATATTGTATAGATTATCATCCAACAGTTCTCTTTGATCCATAGCGGACACCTCGCTCTCTCGATTCGTTAAGTAGCCAAAAGAATTTTCTATATCTGTCGTAATACATGTCTTTACCACACGGGATGCCTAAAACAGTTTTCAAATATGTGTACGAGCGACCTTCAGCGACGCCCTTGATAATATAATCATACAAATATTGGTCTGCTTCTCGAGCAGTTTCTTCAATAAGAGTTATCAGCTCTAAGCAATGGTTCTTCGTTAATTCTCGTTTGGTTGTGGAGTATTCCTTTTGCCATTCGGGGTATTGTAAACAGAAGTGTTTTAATTCGTAGTAGCGATGCTTACTTATCCAATATTTATTATTTTTTGAAAGTTCTGCTCTAATTACAGTTGCCATTTTGACCGTTCTCCTTCTTTTTCTTCTTGCATTTTTCTGCTTTCTTTAGAAAAGTAATAGTTGCTGCTTTAATCTTTTCTCGATCGACATCACCATGAACATTGACGATAGCGTTTTCAAATGTATAAGTCTTCATCATCGGCAACCTCTATGAGAGAAATATCTCTATAGCTTCGCTGTCCGTTAAACTAAGTATTTTCTTAACCCACATGACGTCGCCTATTGTTATGTTGTCTGGTTCGCATATGCACTCGCATACAGTTAATGCTTCTTTGATGTTTAATTCTTTCTCAATAATTTTATCTAATATTCTTTTTGCATCCAATGCAAGAACCTCCTTCGTATTGCGTGTCATGCAACAAATAAAAGATAGCACCGTTTTAATTTTTCTGTCAATACAAAATTCGCATAATATGCATCATTTTCTAAAACTAGTTCACAATTTATTTGCACGTATGCACATAATAATATATGATATATAGGCAGAAGGGGGATGAATGATAGAATGACGGCAATAGGAGACAGAATAATGACAATAGGTAAAAGAATAAAACTTTTGAGAACTCAGCAAGGTATGTCAATTGACGAGCTTGCAGCTAAACTCGAAAAGAACAGGACGACTATATACAGGTATGAGAATGGAGATATAGAGAATCTGCCGTTAAGTATACTTGATCCACTCGCAGAGGCTCTGAATACTACACCAGCTGATCTGTTGGGTTGGACTTCTAAAGAGATGACGTCTACGAGAATATCGGACGGGAATGAGGAGTCTATATACTTGTCAGTTAATCAGACATATGTAAAACATGTCGAAATGTGGCATAAGGAGTTCGGCATGGATCCATTCACCGACGAAGAGCACGAAAAGCTGATGGAGTATGGCAGGTTTCTAATTTCGTTGAGGAAAAAGTAGATAAAACTAAAGAATAAAGGGGGTGACGCCAGACAAAATGTAAACTCTGCATCAAGACAAACTTAGGAGGAATGGAACGTGACAGTGTTTGAAAGGAACAGCATAGTTAATAACTCAATACCCACGCATATGGATAAATATGTAATCTACTTACGTAAGTCTCGAGCAGATGTAGAGGCTGAAAAATTAGGCGAGGGAGAAACCCTGGCCAGACACAAGAAGATACTTACAGAATTAGCAGCAAGAAAAGGTTTGTATGTAGAGAAAATATACGAGGAGATCGTCTCTGGGGAAACTATCGAAGCGAGACCCGAGATCCAGAAAGTGATTCAAGAATGTTACGACGGAAAATATAAAGGAATAATCATCGTCGAAGTAACTCGTTTATCTCGTGGTAATCAAGGTGATGCTCAGACTATCCTCGATTGTCTGAAATATGCCAACCGTAACAATGGCGTCCTAGTAATTACGCCAACTAAAACCTATGATGTGGCCCACTCTCAAGAAGATGAAGAGTATATGGAATTTGAACTGTTTATGTCTCGTCGAGAGTATAAAATGATACAGAAGCGTATGGATCGTGGACGTAAACAGGCTGTAGTCGAGGGCAATTTCATGGGAAGCTATAGACCTTATGGCTATAACATCGTCAAGACCAAGACGAGTAGAACCCTTATACCGAACCCAGATGAAGCTCCGTACGTTAAAAAGATTTACGAATGGGCCGTTACAGAGAATTTATCCCCGTATAAAATAGCTAAGCGACTCGATAACCTGGGTGTGCCTACTTATTATGGAGACGGCGAATGGTCGAAAGACACTGTAAAAACCATTTTGACGAATCCGACCTATATCGGAAAAGTGCGCTGGAACGATCGTATGCAAGTCAAGACAATGTCTAATGGCGAGCTCATTACGTCACGTCCTAGATCGAATCATACTGATCACTATATGGAATACGACGGCAAACATCTGAAAGACGCTCTGATCGACGAAGAAACTTTTCGTAAAGCTAAGTCTCGCTTTACTACTGATTCTACGAAATCAGGCCTCAAGCTTGCTAATCCTTTAGCAGGCATACTAAAATGTAAGAATTGCGGGCGAGTAATGGCCTACCAATCTTATAGGCATCGCAAGACGTATACGCCGCCAAGATACAACCACGTTCCATCTCAGAAGTGCAAAGTAAAATCGGTTGTGATGGACGATGTTCTTAAAGCTGTGATCCACGCCTTGAAATTATATATTGAAGATTTCGAGATGAAACTTGACAATTTACCAGACTCGAACGAAAATGAGATTAGTAAGCAAATAGAATTAATGAGAAAAGAAATACAGAAAATCGAAAGGAAGCTCTCTAAACTTTTCGATTCTTGGGAGGATGAAAAAATAACAGACAACGAATTCGTAGAACGCAAGGCCGTTCATAACAGTCGAATAGAAAGCATTAAAGAAGAAATAGAAAATCTTGAGTATACCATTCCTGAGAAGGAAGAGTACCAGGAAAAAGTTATTCTATTATCTGAAGCGCTGCAAGCAATCAAAGATGATGCGTTAGACGCTGAGATCAAAAATGAGTATCTCAAGCGAATCATTAGCACGATTGAATTTAGCAGAGAGAATAACTCTGAATTTATTCTTGATATAAACCTACACTAGAACGTGTGGGTTAGTCTTTGCCCCGTATATCTATCGTAAGTGTGTTACTTTTATATCGCCCTCACGATAGATATGAACGGGATAGACGTTAAATCGTTGATACTATTGGAGGAAATATAAAATGAGAATCGTATGGAAAGACAGTTCGCCTAAAACAAAGCCCTGGATAACGCTGCAATATCGAGACTATACTATAAGCCAATGTGAAGGTGGCTGGGTCACAAATATGCCAGGTGACTACAATATTTACATGCCTAGAGAATGCGCGTTAAATGCTATTGATGAAACATTAGGAGGCAAAACTCGCAAAGCAAATCCTAAAAGGCATCAGATGGGGATTAATATTGTTGGCAGAAAGGACGATGCGTCATGAGGATCGTTTGGAAAGACACAGTTAAAACAAAAGAATATGAACCTATTAAATATAGAAAGATTTACATTTTTGGATCGCCTGACGGTTGGGAAGTAAATATAAATGGAGACGATAATCTGTACAAAACTCATTACTGCGCTCAGAATGCTATCGATAAATACTTTGGTGATTTTGGAACGCGCGGTACCGAGAAGCGCAGAAACTACGGAATCCAAATAATCGGGAAGAAAAATAAAATTGTGTAAAAAGAAGAGGGGTTGTAGCTTTCGCTAGCCCCTCTTTTTGTTTTATTTGTCGTTCTTCGGCTCGGTATACGTCATAGCCTGCTTGCTATCAGACAGACTTGCAACGGTAGGATCGTTCACGACGCCAATGAGCGCCAGAATGCTGAATGCCGTACCGACAATCGCAATGAGCTGATCAGACACGCCCGCAACGTTCAGTTCAACACCGAACAGAGCGCAAACCTGCTGAGCCAGCAGAAGAACCGCCGGGATGATTGCGATCCAGAAAGCCTTGTTCTTAAGTCTTACCAACCAGTTAATTTTCATAGTATTGTCCTCCTTTTTAATGTTATACAGTCTTTGCAGAGTTTTGCTGCCACTTTTCAAGATCATCAATTCTATGATTGGCGACCCTAATTTCTTCATCAACAACTGCTTTATTTGTTTCTAAAGAATACACTCGTTCAAGAACACCATTATGCTTCTCGACCTTCTTTTCGAGTTGCTCGATCCGATAGACCACAAGCTTATTCGATGTCAGAATCCCAAGTAGAGATCCAAGTACCGTTCCAGCAACCGATAAAATTGCGATAATTATAGCCTCACTCATATACTATACCCCTTACACCGATCACGAATCGGTCTCAATTACATTTTTCCAATATCCGAGTACATGGAAAATAAATTTTCCATTATTTATCAAAAGGCTGGTCGGACGCACCAGATAGTAACTTGGAGGCCCGTCCGTTGTTGTATTGGTTGTTGCCCAGGGAATTGCGCCATAACCATTAGTTTCATAGCTAGCTGTCAAAATTGGACTGTAGATCGTGAACGGGAACGATGGCGGAGTGATCAAGTCGGTGCGATACATACTCCCAAACACGTTAGAACATCCCCAACCGGCAATCGAGTAACTCCCCCACAATTCCGCGTCACCATTTGACCATTTTTTATAGAACCAAATCCCCGACGAACCCGTTTCCACACTAACGAATTTACCATGGCTATCCCTTACTGCATTCACGCTGATAATCATGTCCCCATCTGATGAGATGCTCGCGGACGTGGGCGTCAGTGTTACGTTAGAACTACCTACGCCAGAAGCCATAGAGAATATATCGGCATGTTCTGAATCAAGATTGATTGCCGACCGATGCATTGCGTTTCCAGAGCTGCTATATTTGGCAGAATGCAACCCCACCGCGCTATCACCACGAAACCACAATTTGTCGGCTGAGACTTGCAGATAGTCATCCGTCGTGCCATCCAGATCTAGGGTGGTGTATTCGATCTGCCCCTTGCCGCCGCAAAGCTTAATTACTGCATCTGTCGCATTCTTGCCAAGCTCGACCAATTTTTCTCCGTAACTTGCCAATGTGCTCCCTGCAGAATCTAGAATATTAAATGCAGTAGAGGTGATTTGCGTACGGAAACTGCCCCATGAGCCGCCAGAACGATTACCAAGCTGCACGCCATTAGCAGCATCATATGTTAAGAAATTGGTTGCTGTCTTGGATGCATCAGAGAGGTCAGTTCCGCCAACGGATATCTCAAGTTTGTAACTCCCATCCGAAGCTTTGTAATACTTAAGATAATTCTGTGAATCACCCACCGCCAGTTGCCCATCCTTTCCAAGATAAATTCCTCGAGTAGTATTGTCTACAGACTCCTTCACACCCGAATATAACGCATCACTGGTAATATTGAAGCCACCAATAGTAGCATCAAATGCCACCAGATCATCCACGCTAATTTTAGTCGCAGTGATCGATTTTGCAGTAATGATGCTGCCATTCAAACTATTGTACTGAGTCTGCTCTGCTTCTATGGATACCCCGTCGGTATTGAGCTTATAATACAATCCATTTTGACCTTTGATGACCAGCTTATCTGCTACGACCGTATTACCCTCAATTAGATCGCCTTTGATTGTTACGCCAACAAGGGTACCAGTAATCGTTCCCTCGCTGACTGTTACGTTCTCAATCAAGCCAGACTTGGAATACAGATACTCCATAGCTGCTTTGCCAATGTTCGAGAAGTCAATGTTCGCATACTTCGCGCTTAGATCACCAACATCAAGACTATCAATCTTAGCGTCCACGGCTTCGAAGTTTTTGGCAGTGGCAGTCTCAAATGCCCCGTGTTTAGCTTCGAGGTTATCTACCTCTGTATTGGTGGCAGTTAGATTAGATATAGTTGCATACTTAAGATCTGCGTCATTGGCGGAGAGCTTATTGGTTTTTAGGTTATCTACCTCTGCATTGGTGGCAGTTAGATTGGTTATAGTGGCATACTTAAGATCTGCTTCGTTAGCGGAAAGTTTATCAGTCTTTAGGGTCTCAATGTCAGCCTGCGCTTCGGTCAATTTACCTGTTATGACCTTATTGTCCTCCGTCACAGCATCAACATTATCACTTATGTCTTGAACATTATTGCTTATATCTTGAACATCGTTTGTTCTAGCAGAAGGAGATGTCACATTACCAGTGACTATAGCAGTATGATTTTTAATCAAGACTGTTACACGATCGCCGTCCTGCGTATCTGTGGTGGTAGATACCGGAGTTAATACATCGTCTGGTGAGCCATCGAGTCGTACATAAGTTGAATCACCGTTTTTAGTAATGACTCCATAAACCGTAGTCTCGTTTTTCGGCTTCTCAGTATTATTTGTAACTTTAGCAAACTCCGATACTAATTTTTTCGACAATTTCATTCTATATCACCTCCATAGATTAGTAGTGTAGACCGCAGTTTCGGTTACTTTGCAGCCCGCACTACAGTCAATGGATTGACTAATCACTTTTGCCTTTACGTCAGTTATGCCCGAACGAGCATAATTAAGGCGCACACAGTCATTAAGTCGCACTGGACAATACCCATGCGAATAAGTTACAGTGCATTCCAGCGTGGACAACTCACGAAGGAGACGCTCGGCATATTCTCGTATTTGATTTTCTGTAGGGTCGCCATACAAATCGGGGTTGGTCACTCGATGGACGATTTCGCGCCCACGTTTAACTGTCGATATTGGACTATTCGGATCGTCGTTCACTACCCGAGCGTAATACATGCCGTTACCAAGGTCATATCGGTTAGAATACACCACTTCGACAACATTCGGGATACCATACAGGTCCCTATCAAATGAAATGTCCGGATAAAGAATCGAACTGTTGTCATCAGTGTATGTCCAGACAGGTTGTAGTGAGGCAGTGGCTTGTACTGGTAAGAAAAGTATTCTCCCCAATTCATCCAGACCGAATGTGTACCGGGCATTGGCTATCAGATCTGCCGAAAACGTTAACCAGGTGTCCTCAGCATTTGCGACAAAATCGTCGTATAACGTCGTTGAACATGACGCTTTGATGACGGGCGCCCTAGCATGCTCTCTGCATATACGATACGCGGCATCCATGATGTTATCGCCCTCGAGTAATGAATAACCAATTGGCGGAAGGTTCTCCTTCAATTCAAGCAATGGAGTGTAAGCGTCTATCGAGTTTTCTTTTGTCTTTCCATTAAATTTCCACGACGGCGTCTGAATCAAAAATGTCCCAAGCGGTTCCTTATACGTAATTCCATTTTGAGTTGCTATGAGGTACACCCGAATGTAGCATTCACCCACTGGATCCGCCATACTAATGTTTGCGGAGCCGAGTGTCTCGGTTTCTGAATCACGATCAATTGTACAGCTCAGAACATTTTCGATTCGTTTAACGTCCTTCCAAGTGTTAGGGTCGACAGTATAATACTCATACGTTTGCTGCATTGATGACAGCCAATCGATCATATTACACGCCCCCTTCTACTCTTTTAATTGAAATGGATACTGGAATAACCACAGCTTTATGGTTGATGTTAAAAGATACGTCAACGTTTGCCCAATAGCCACTGCCGGAAGGCTCGCGTATGTAGACGTCGCCCATCCAATTTTGCAGACGGCGCAACGTGTAAAGTGTCTCTACATCAGACTTCGGGATATCGGTCTTCCAAGTAGATGCGACACCAAGTTGAGTCCCATAATAAGTAATCGGGTGTTCTCTGCCGATATATTCAACTAACTCGACGTCGCGGCCATTGCTATCGGATACATCGATGTTGTACGGAAGACGGAGCATTGACCCAGACCACGTTGGAGACGCCAGCGTGTCATCGATTGTCGCGTCGAAGTCGGACCATGCCTCATCCCACTGAATAATTGCAGCTTTGCCGCCAACTGGTTGCGCAGGAGCATCGTAGTATACGACCTGGCCTGTAGTTGTAGACGTAGCCACGATCCTATACCTAGCATAATCCAGAGCAGGATGCGGATCGCTGACAAACATATTTTTAACGTTTTCGGCACCGCTAATAATCTCGGTGAATTTGCCGTCATATTCACGTCGATAAACTGCAAGAGTCACATTTTTCACGAATGTACCATTCGCATCCGTATAGAACGGGCTTATGGCGGTTACATAGTTAGTTGTGTCAATGGCAATTTTACAGTTTAAATAATACTGTTCATCCGACCATCCAACAACAAACGTCCGAGACGAGTCGGCGGTCAGCCCCGAGTTCATGGATACCGTGCAAGTCACCGTGTAACTAGCGTTATTCTCTAAACTAATATTACTTGCAGACAGCGTCGTCGACAGTTCGCTTGTATTATCGAAGTACCTGGAGTATAATGTTTCACCTTTTCTTACATGCTTTTTATTGCCGAGAGTGTCAACAGTCTCGTAGGTGCCGTTGGCCGTAACCGCAAGGTGATAACCTATTGCTCTCTGACTAGTTGGCCCAGCCGTCGCTTTAATTTTTATAGGAAAAGAAGTAAGCGTGGTGAAAGATTTGCCAGTTGCGTCTGTCATGGTAAGGGTTAAAGTTGGAGGGGAGTAAACATCAACGGTTCTTTGCACGGACCAATCGCCGTATTCATTAGTCACTCCGGCAGTTCTGACGCGCCATAGAATTTTACCCCCCTCGAGGTATCCAGCTGTGTTAAGTGTATAAGAGCTGGTTTTGTCTTTCTCGTCTTCTGCTGTTGAATTTTGTATCGTGTATGTCGTTGCGGTATTGTTGATAGTAATCTCAAGTTCTGCTTTTGTCTGGCTAGAGCCGTCTTCGGAGTTGTGGACCCAATATAGGATCAGCGGCTCCCCTGTGACAACAGTCGTCGTTGAAGACCAAGTAGTAGGAGCCGCTGGCTTTTTACCAACGACTACTGAACTAGCCTCAGACCATGGCGATTTACCAGTTGAATTAACAGCTCGAAGTCTAAAGAAATATGTGTCGCCATCGTCAAGACCGGTTTTCTCGTAGCGGGTCGTTTCGATACCTGTTATGCTCTGCGTCTTATCCGAACTATCGAAATAGTCAATCTGAGTCGCATATTCAATGTCGTAAGACGTCGCAGTATTTACCGCGTCCCACTCCAGATATACAGAAGTCGTAGTTTTTGCTATGCATTTTGTAAATCCGGAGGGGGCTAACGGTATTGTACTGACATTACTTGAATATTCAGACCACTCGCTGTACAGATAGTCGGTAATAAACGGCATGTTTTTGCTTCCCTTTTGGGATACTCGGCAGCGAGCTTTATATTCGCTACCAGCATCAACATAACAAGAATACTCAACATGACCGTTCGTAACATCAGCCTGTGCAGTCTTGAATACGGTTGCATTGTCTTTAACTATCTCAAACTGAATTAGTGACACACTGGAATCTAAATTGTCCAGAGAAGCGGTAAGTAGATAATCTTTTAGCGTAATGCTAGGGGCCGATGGGGCATCCGGAACATCAATAAACGTATAGGTATGCTCAGTTGACCAATCAGCGGTCCAGTAATCAGCCTCATAGCTGCCGCTTTCAGTTTTTACCGTGTATGTCTCGGATATAGGCTTTACGATAAACCGAACGCATATGGCGTTAGAGGGTGCAGTATAGGTGGATTGCTCCCTGCTGACTTCACTGTCATTGCCAATGAACCAGATATAATCGCCGCCAGAATGGTTATCAGTGGCATAATACCATCGTACATTGTAACCTTTTGTATGCTCCCAGCTCCAAGTCCAAGTCGCATATATAGTTCTATCGGTACCTGCCTGGAGGCCAAAGTTAGTTATAAAAGCAGTCGCCATATATTACACCCTCCTTCCAATTTTAGCATAGCGCACAAGCGTCTCAACAGCATCGGTAACGTTGGAGCCATCGTCATAAGTGACTCCGTTAACGGTGTTATACGTGTTGCCGAGTCCATCAAGCTTATCGCGCAGTTTATTAATCGCTAAGACTACATCATCGTTACTACCATTTTGACGCATCGCATTCATCCTAGAGCCAATTGCATTAAGATTCGACTGAACCCCCATAGTCTGAGCGCTATTGAACAGTCCGTTGATAGCGTCAGCACCTGTCTGAACGTCGCTGAGGTCAACTACCGGGCGAATCGTCGGCTGCGCATCTATATCCCCGTTCAAAGCATCAAGCACTGTAGACATGGCACTTCTCGTAGCATTTATCGCCGAAGAGGCCATATTTGCAGCAGCATCAGTGACTTTGTCATCGTACATACCGATGCCGATCGCAAAGCCTTGCGGCACATAAGCGCCGATCCGTTTAAACACTTTAGACGGAGACTTGATTTCCAGCTCTGCCTCTGCCGCTTCTTTTGCTTTCCTAGCCATAGCCCTAGCCTTAGACTCTGCTCGCCACGAATTCTCGCTAATGCCATTGCAGAATCCCATAACTAAATAAGCACCGGAATTATAAAATCCACCGTAATAACTACGAATTTTATTCGATGCATCGGAAAGGCATGCCGACACAGCAGAATTCACCGAAGACTTTTTGCTAACGATGCCAGAAGCCAGCTTCGCCATTAAAGTCTTGCCAGCCGTATCGAACAATCCGGCTTTAGAAACTATAGTTTTCGCTATGGAAGCAACTAGATTAGTAGCCGTCGAACCGACAGAAGATGCCCTAGAAAGCATTCCCTTAAGCAAGCCATCAATCATGTTAGCACCAACAGCTGTTAACTTGTCAGTTGCTCCAGAGAACGCTTCCACAACCGCGGAAATATTAACACTGGCAAGCTTATTTATAGCCGAGGTGAACGTGCCAATGCCACTTGTATCCAATCCGGCCAAACTAGTGATGAAGGTCTTCAGTCTAACCGCAGAAGAAATAGACGACGAAACGGCTGCAGCATCTATACCGGCAACTTTGTCTGAGTACTCCTTCATAGCAGAGCCTATGGCGTTCGGCTTGAAGTTTTCGACGCCGCTTGCATCAAGACCAGCCAAACTAGCTATCAGAGTCTTAAGTCTCATAGCGACTGATACAGTTGTTGTAACTTTGCCAGCATCTATATCGATGACTTTTTTACCGAACGTAGCCATGGTTGTGCCAAGTTGCCCAATTCCAGTAGAAAGAACATACAGTCCGCTTGTGTCAAGTTCTGCGCATTGATTGGATAGTGTCTTGATCCGGTTAGCAGCGGTTATTGCGGTATCCATGTGGCCAGTGTCAAGTTCTGTGACAGTGGTTGAGAAGTCAGACATGGCATGGCCAAAGGCTTTTATCTTCGTACCAAAATTGCCGATGTCTTGCTCACCAGCTATCGTCTGTATCCAACCGCCAGATTTCGGAAGAGCCTCTTGCAACTCATTCATTTTGAGGCCAGCTTGTTTAAGAGATTCGATGGCCTCAAGATTGATAGCGAAACCTTCCTGACTTACCGCAGCATTTATCGCTGCCATGCAGCTAGCAAAGGCTACGCATGCTGCTCCGAATGTAGCCAGGTCTTGCTCACCAGCTAAGTCTTGTGCTATTCCTCCGGTTCTCGGCAGAGCAGTGTTCAGATCATTGAATCGCTCGCCAGCTACAACCAGCTGCGAGATTTTCTCTGACTGGACAACAAATCCTTCTTGGCTTAGTGCAGCGTTTATCTCTGCCATACAATTGGCGAAAGCTACACATGCTGCACCAAAAGCGGCCAAGTCTTGCTCACCAGCTAAGTCTTGTGCTATGCCGCCAGTTCTCGGCAGAGCAGTGTTTAGTTCAGCGAACTGTGTACCGGCAGTGATTAACTGGGAGATCTTCTCCGACTGCATAGCAAATCCTTCTTGACTTACCGCAGCGTTTATATCGATCATGCAGTTAGCAAAGGCTCTGCATGCCGTACTGAATTTCTCGAAGTCCTGCTCGCCGATAATGTCCTGTACAAACCCGCCACTTTTCGGAAGAGAATTGTTAAGGGCCACAAATAATTCCCCAGCGGACACTGCAGCCTGGACTGCTTCAGCGTTAATTTTGCCAGTTATTTTGTCAGAGAACTCAACAACTGCTGAACCGAAAGCACCAAGCTTTGTCTTTATGCTCTCGAAATCCAAAGCTGAAATACGAGTGGTATCGCATTCGCTTAGGGTTTGAATCATTGTAGCAACATTCGAGGCAGCCGTGACAGCATCGGGTCCGACACCCTGGATTACATCGAAAGTAGCCTTGGCACCTTCTCCGAATGCCTTCAACTGTTCACCAACAGTGCCAAGCGAGCCTTGCCCCAGAGTAAAGATGGACACCAACCCAGTTAAGAAATCGGCAGCGGTCAACAGCAAAATAGCTGCTGTCAAATACCCAGCACCAACTATGGCACCAGGGCCAATTGTGCTAACTGTGTCGATGAAGGGTTTGACATTCGTCATGAAGTCGGACAGGGCTTGACCGATAGCAGGCAGCAGACCGATAGCAGCATTCGCTACTCCGGTTATAATGCCTCCTATAAATTCGCCAATCGCTTGACCCATAGTTTTCATCACGGCGATAGTCCCCTCGGGGTTCATCGCAGAAAAGACCGCCAGAGTCGCCAAAATCGCAACCATAACGCCAAGAACAATGAGCAACTGCTTAGCGCCCACTACAGCACCGGCCATCATTGACGCAGCCGCAGCCATAATAAAGCATGCCGCGGATAGCGACAACAGTAGTATACTCAATGCGCTCGCTACCTTTAGTGCAACATCGATACCCGTAACGCCGCAAAGAATTCCAATAGCAGCCGCGACCGCTGCTAAAACAAGTATCATTATGCCTATGCCCGGAAGTGCAGCAGTACCCAACGGCCCCACAATAGACATTATGCCTAACGAAACGCTCATAGCCAGCATCAGTATGCTCAATGCGCCGGCCACCTTAAGCGCGGCGTCGATATTGGTGATACAAGAAAGGCCAGCAATCAAGAGCCCCAATATGGTTACGACGCCAATCATGATGGCTATACCAGGAAGCGCAGCCACACCCATAGCCCCAGCAGTTGACATTATGGCCAGTGAAGCGCCAAACGCCAGCATCAGGGTGCTTAGTGCGGCCACCACCCCTAAGACAGCAGTGGGATTCAAACCTGACAGCACCCACAACACGGTTGTAAGCGCCCCTACTACTGCGATCATGATGATAAGTGAAACGAGAGACGCGCTGGCTCCGGCAGCTAATTTCGTCATAAGACCAAATATAAGCATGAGAGACCCAATAGCAGCAGTGGCTCCAGCCAAATCGCCATCATCTATAAAAGACAGAGCGACAACGGCTGCTGCCATAACGCCTATCGCGACCGACATCGCAACTAAGTTGCCCTTAATATTCTGGACTCCTCGTGTTGCCCAAATCATTGCGGCCATAATCAAGCCTAGCTCACTAACTACTCTAAGTCCTTTTTGCAGGTCTTCTTCACTGACATAACTCAGTAATACGCATATTGCTGCAAGTATGCCAATAGCCGTAGCCATGCCAAGAAGGTTTCCGGCAATCTTAGCGCTTTCTTTTCCAGCCAGTCTAGAGATAAGAACAAGCTCGGCAATAACCAACACAAAATGCTGCATTACTTTTATTCCATGCGAAACTGCCTCATCATCTAGTTTAGAAAGAATCAGAAGCGTGCCGGCCAGGATAAGCATCGAGGTGGCCATTGCCGCTATAGTTCCACCGAACTTAGCTGCCTCCGTCCCTGCAAGTCTGTTGACGAGAGCCATTTCAGCCATTAAAACCACGAACAGCTGCATTACGGTTATGCCTTTTACGATGTCTTCTGGCTCCATGCGTTTAAGCATTTTCATGACGATAACCATGATCCCCATAGCCACAGCCATCGCCAGAAAAGAACTACCATTGCCAGTCTGGCCCGCAAATCGATTCGCAAGACCCATCTCCATGCAGAGCACTGCGAACAACTGCATCACGGCAACACCAACTAAAATGTCCCCGGTATCCATATGACTAAGCATTTTCATGACAATGGCCATTATGCCTAGCGCGACCGACATTTGTATCATCATGCTGCCAAAATGGCTAACGTCCTTAGCATATCGTGAGATTACGCCCATCAACCCTAAGAAAATGATCATTCCGATGGCTATCTCAAGAAGGGCTGTCATGCCACGGTCTGCTTCTTCCGCGCTCATACCGCCAATCATTTTGACGACATTCGCTAGCATAAGCATCGCAAGACCAATCTGAATAAGACCGGTTTTCAGTCCATCAAGTGCAGCGCCATTTTTTGTTATAGATAAACTGGCTGCAGTCATTTTATCTAC
>ERZ1106963.464-NODE-464-length-59706-cov-11.047074_pt1 | contig 59706 bp, 54 predicted proteins | sample MGYA00403681_ERZ1106963 | MGnify/ENA primary metagenome ERZ1106963 (study PRJEB35170, sample SAMEA104062407) | human gut metagenome | biome: human gut; feature: human-associated habitat; material: faeces | place: Denmark | collected 2012-05-03 ...
ATGGCGAAGCCATGTACACCGCACCCACACTGCGCAGCGCGTGCAGTCATTCAAGCCCAAAGCTGCCAATGTGCGGGGTCAAGGGGCAGAGCCCCTTGCGTTCTCTTGGGGGATTTAAAGGGGGGCCATTCTCTCACGTGAGAGAATGGCCCCCCTTTATTCGCACCCCTGCGCGGCGCAGGGGAATCCCCTCCCAGCATGGGAGACAATCATTCGAGAATGAGCTTTTCCAGCTCACTCGCATCATCGGCGATCATCTTCGCGCCGGCTTCGATCACAACTTCCCTCGAGCGGAAACCCCAGCTCACAGCGATGACGTCCAGTCCGGCGTTCAGCCCCGTCTGCACGTCCACTTCGGAATCTCCGACGAACACCGCGTTCTTTTTTGCAATTCCCAGCGCTTTTAGCGCCGTCTCCGCCATGTCGGGGTACGGCTTGCAGCGCACGCCGTCGCTCGGGCCGACGGCAAAGTCCATCCGGTCGCCGAAATACTCACGGCTCAACTTCTGCACCGCGCTGTCCGGCTTGTTCGACACGACCGCCAGCTTGATGCCCTTTGCCTTCAGCTCGCTCAGCATGTCCAAAAGTCCGTCATACACCCGTGTTTTGATCTGGCAGTGATCCTGATAGTACGCGCGGTACGCCGTCAGCACCTCCATGATCTTTTCCTCGCTCGTCCCCTCCGGCACGGCGCGGCGGATCTGCTTTTCCGCCCCGTTGCCGACAAAGCGCCGCATCTCCTCAAGGCTCCGCTCTGGATAGCCCATCTGCCGCAGTACATGGTTCGTGCTGTCGCGCAGGTCCTCCAGCGTATCGAGCAGCGTCCCGTCCATATCAAAAAGAACCGCTTTATAGCTCATATTCTTCCTCTTTTTTTATTTTGTTGCCTTATTATAATCTGCTTCATGCACAAAGCGCAACCCCGTTTTTGCTCATATCTCTCCGTCTGCCCCCTTGCGCCCCCTCTTCTCCTCTGATATAATTATTAAATGATTTTATAGATAAGGAGCGCTGTCATCATGCATGAACTGGAACGTCTCTATCATATCCACTGCGCCAAGGGTGAAGTCGGCCGCTATGTGATCCTGCCCGGCGACCCCGGCCGCTGCCCCTCCATCGCCGCACTGTTCGACGATGCCCATCTCGTCGCGCGCAACCGCGAATACACCACCTACACCGGCACGCTGCTGGGCGAAAAGGTCTCCGTCTGCTCCACCGGCATCGGCGGCCCGTCCGCCTCCATCGCCATGGAGGAGCTGCATCAGCTCGGCGCGGACACCTTCATCCGCACCGGCACCTGCGGCGGCATTGACTTAAACGTCAAGTCCGGCGACATCGTCGTCGCCACCGGCGCCATCCGCTACGAGCACACCTCGCTCGAATACGCGCCCATCGAGTTCCCCGCCGTCGCCGATTTCGACATCACCCTCGCCCTTCGTCAGGCATCCGAAGAGCTCGGCTACTGCACCCACACCGGCGTCGTCCAGTGCAAGGACAGCTTCTACGGCCAGCACTCCCCGGAAAAGAGCCCCGTCTACTACGAGCTTCTGCAAAAGTGGGAGAGCTGGAAGCGCCTTGGCGTCAAGGCAAGCGAAATGGAGTCCGCCGCAATGTTCGTCGTCGCCTCCGCGCTCGGCTGCCGCTGCGGCTCCTGCTTCCACGTTGTCTGGAACCAGGAGCGCGAAAAGGCCGGCCTCGATCAGGACATGAGCGAGGACACCTCCGCCTCCGTCAAGGTCGCCGTCGAAGGTCTCAAGAAGATCATCCAGCGTGACCGCGAGCTCGCCGCGCTCCCGAATCACGATCAAAAGCTGCTCGAAAAGAAAGAAAAGGGGCTTCTCCATGAGTGATAAAAAGGTCATCGGTATCCTCGGCGGCATGGGTCCTCTCGCTACCGCCGACCTCTTTCAGAAGATCACCCTGCACACGGCTGTCTCCTGCGATCAGGACCATCCGCGCGTGTGCATCGACTCCAATACCAATATTTCCGACCGCACGGCAGCCCTCCTGCACGGTGGCGCCGACCCCGTCCCCGAAATGGTCAAGAGCGCGCAGCGCCTCGAGTCCATCGGCGCGGATCTTCTCATCATGCCCTGCAACACCGCGCACAACTTTTATGACGCCGTCGCCTCGTCCGTCTCCATCCCCGTTCTGCACATGATCGCCATCACGCGCGACGCGCTCAAGTCCCGCGGCGTCAAGTGCGCCGGTCTCCTCGCGACCGACGGCACCGTCCAGACCGGCATCTACCAGCGCACGTTCGAGGGCAGCGGCGTCGAGCTCATCACCCCCGACAACACCGAAGATCAATCCGCCGTCATGGACATCATCTACAACGGCGTCAAGGCCGGCGACCTCACGCATGACGCGACCGCCTTCCGCGCCGCCTGCGAGCATCTTCTCGCGCGCGGAGCCGAGGTCCTGATCCTCGGCTGCACCGAGCTCCCCCCCGCGTTCGACATCTATCATCTTGATTACCCCAATGTCGACCCGACGCTCGAGCTGGCGCTCGCCGCCGTCCGCGCCGCGGGCTGTGAAACCAAGTGAGGGCGCGCGCATGAGCTACGCCGATCAGGTCTTCCGCGCCAACTGCCTTGACATTCTCCAAAACGGCGTGCGCGACGACGACCTCACCGTCCGTCCCCACTGGGAGGACGGCACCCCCGCCCACACGATCAAAAAATTTGGCCTTGTCAACCGCTACGATCTCCAAAAGGAGTTTCCTATCCTCACCCTGCGCCGCACGTACCTCAAAAGCGCGGTGGACGAGCTCCTCTGGATCTGGCAGAAAAAGTCCAACAACGTCCACGACCTCTCCTCCCACATCTGGGACGCCTGGGCGGACGAAACCGGTTCCATCGGCAAGGCCTACGGCTATCAGCTTGGCGTCAAACACCAATACAAGGAGGGTATGTTCGATCAGGTCGACCGCGTGCTCTATGACCTCAGACATAACCCCGCCTCGCGCCGCATCCTCACAAGCCTCTACAATTTCGAGGACCTACACGACATGAACCTCTACCCCTGCGCCTACTCCATGACCTTCAACGTCTCGAACGGCACGCTGAACGCCATCCTGAATCAGCGCTCGCAGGACATGCTCGCCGCCAACAACTGGAACGTCTGTCAGTACGCGGTGCTCGTCCACATGTTTGCCCAGGTCTCCGGCCTCAAAGCAGGCGAGCTCGTCCACGTCATTGCCGACGCGCACATTTACGACCGCCACATCCCCATCATTGAAAAGATGCTCTCCGAGCCGGAGCACCCCGCCCCGCAGTTCACCCTCGATCCCGCCGTGACGGATTTCTACGCCTTCACTCCCGACAGCGTCCGGCTGGAAAATTATCAGTTCAGTCCCTTTGAAGACAAGATCCCCATTGCCGTCTGAGCGTTCGCGTCGGCAAAATTTATAGAGAAAGCCATGGAGTTGATACTATGACCGCAATCGTCTGCGTTTCCCAGAGCTGGGGCATCGGCCGCGACGGCGCGCTGCTGTTCCGCATCTCTGCCGACCACAAGCGTTTCCGCACCCTCACCGTCGGCAAGACCGTCATCCTCGGCCACAAGACCCTCGACACCTTCCCCGGCGGCAAGCCCCTCAAGGACCGCCGCAACATCGTCCTCTCCCACCGCGACCTCGACGTCCCCGGCGCGGAGATCGCCCACTCGTTTGACGAGGCCGCCGCCCTCGGCGGCGACGACGCCATCGTCATCGGCGGTGCCAGCGTCTACATGGCGCTCCTCTCCCGCTGCGACCGCGTCTACGTCACCAAGGTCGACGCCGACCCGGACGCCGACAGCTTCTTCCCCAACCTCGACGACAATCCCGACTGGCGCATCGAGTCGGAGAGCGAGACCTTTGAGGAAAACGGCCTCAAGTTCCGCTATGTCGACTATGTCCGCAAGTAAAAAGAGGGGCCTTGGCCCCTCTTTTTTTGCGCCCTAAAGGGCATGCGGAAGCAGCGCCAGCGGCGCTGCACGGGAAAAGGGGGCTATTCTCTTTCACGAAAGAGAATAGCCCCCTTTAAATCCCCCAAGAAAAAGGTTTCGATTGGCAGTCTGAGGCTCGAACAGCCTTTATGCCTCCGGAATGCAAATACCTGCGCGCGGCTTCGCCGCGTTTGGTGTTGCTATACGACTTGACTCTCTCCTATTATCCGCTACCGCTCTGCCTGCGATTCGGTAGCCTTACGCAATTTCCGTCTACTTTGGATTTGTACGATCTTGCTGCTGCCTGCCAAGGCGGCATTGCTGCGCTCGCCGCGGTTATGTCAGCGGTGATATTCCAGCAGATCGCCGACGGTGCAGTGCAGCACGCAGCAGATGCGGGCCAGAATGTCAAGGTCAAGTTTTTCAACGTCACCGCGATACCACTTGTCGACGACCTCAAAGCGCACACCGATCTTTCTTGCCAGCGTGTTGCGGTTGATGCCGTCACTGTCCATGCGCTCCTTTAACTTGAGCCGCACGTTTCCATACTCTTCCATTGTGATGATACCGCTGTCAGCCATATTTTTCACCTCAACGGTATACTATGGTGATAGTAACGTCTTGACTATTCGCTTATTTATAGTTACTATTTATATAGTATTTCAAAGGAGGATATGATTATGCTGACCTACAAAAACCTTTATTGCTCCCTGGTTCGCAGTATGAGCGAAGCCATCGACCTCTACGATGAGGGAAAGGGCATTCTCGCCCGCGAAGGCCTGAAAAAAGCCCTGTTGGACGCAGAAGACCAAGTCATTTCCCACGACATCATCCCCGACGAACCCATCAGCAGCTCCCACCCAGCAGAAGACTGAAAAGCGCGGCGAGCGCAGCAATGCCGCGCCCGCAGAAGAGTCCGCCGCCGTTCTCCCGTCACTCGCGCCTCACGATAGTAAGGCGCGGTTGCAACCAGTAACGAATCGCAGAAGCTTCATGGCGAAGCCATGTACACCGCACCTGATTCCGCAGGCTGAGCAGCTCTTCAAGCCCCAGACCGGCAATGTCGGGAGTCGAGGGGCCCTCCCCTCGCGTTCTCTTGGGGGTTCAAGGGGGCCATTCTCTCACGCGAGAGAATGGCCCCCTTTGCCGCACCCCTGCGGGTACGCAGGGAAAAGCACGCAGCGCCGCCGCGCTGCATCACGCGCAGCGGAACGCTTCCACAGCCGCCCCATCCGCGCAGCGATACAGCCGCCCGTCCTTGGCGTAAAACGTCTCATTCCCCTCGTCGCATTCGACGTTCCATCGCAGACGCCACACTGTCTCGGCTCCGTTTTCGTCATAGCCCTGCCAGCCGAAGCAGCTGACCTCGTTCAGCGCTTTCACGTTCTTTCCAAGCCGCAGTGTCACCGTGCAGTCGACGATCTTCGCGTTCGGATAGTCCTTTTCCGCGTCCGCCGCAACTTTCTCGTCACCGAAGACGACCTGGGTATTCCATATCTCCGGCGCGTTCAGCGCAAACGCCGTCGGCACACCGCGGCCGATATACCCGCCGAGCGCCGTCACCTTGTAGCCGTGCACTTCATCGGGAATGACGATCACCGCGCCGTCGCTCCCATCCCAGTCAACGTCCGCCGCAAAGGCTTGATGCGTCACCAGGTTGCGGTAGTAGCGCTGCCCGTCTGTGTCTGTCCAGTCCGCCGCGCGGTATCCCTGCGCACCGGTCAGCATCCATAAGAGGACTCCGACCGCCGCGGCGATCAGCGCGACCGGCAGCGCGATCGCGCCCATCTTTCCGGAATGTTTCTTCTGCATGACAATACTCCTTTCTTCATCCTTGCAAAGGGTCTTTTCATTTCCATCCAAGTTGATTATAATAGACAGACACCGCATTTGTAAAGGGGGTCCACCGCATGGCGACGCTCAACACCGATATCCGCTATATCAAGGGCGTGGGCGAAGCGCGCGCCAAGTCGCTCGCCAAACTCGGCATCACCGACCTGCGCTCCCTCCTTTCCTACTTTCCCCGCGCCTACGACGACCGCCGCGCGTACAAGAAGATCGCCGACCTCATCCCCGGCGAGAATGCCTGTGTCTGCGCCGTCATCGCGGGCGAGCTCAAGCTCTCGCGCATTCGCAAGGGGCTCGACCTTATCAAGCTCCGCGCCGTCGACGAAACCGGCGCGCTTGAACTTACCTATTTCAACCAGTCCTACCTCAAAAACACCTTCCATACCGGCGACGCCTACGTCTTCTTCGGCCGTGCCGAGGGTACGCCGAGCCGCCCGCAGATGACCAATCCCCTCTTTGAGCGCGAGGGCGCGCACCAGATCACCGGCCGCATCATGCCCATCTACCCGCTCACCGCGGGCGTCAGCCAGTCGATGCTCTGCAAGGCCGTCGAGCAGGGCCTTGCCGCCTGCGTCGACGAACTTCCTGACATCCTGCCTGAGGACGTCCGCCTCGCCTACCAGCTCTGCCACACCCGCTTTGCCTACGAAAACATCCACTTCCCCACAGACGACGAAGCCCTCTCCGCCGCGCGCCGCCGCCTTGCGTTCGAAGAGCTTTTCCTGCTCGCGCTCGGCCTCAAGCTCCTGCGCGAGCGCCGCACGTTCGTCGCGGGAAAACAGTGTAAAAGAGTCGACCTTTCGCCCTTTTTCACCTCTCTCCCCTTTTCCCTCACCGGCGCACAGCGCCGCGCCATCGGCGATATCGCGCGCGACCTGACAGGTCAGCGCCCGATGAACCGCCTCGTGCAGGGCGATGTCGGCTCGGGCAAAACGATGGTCGCCGCCGCCGCCATCTACATGGCCGCAAAAAATGGTCTCCAATGCGCCCTCATGGCCCCGACAGAAATCCTTGCCGAGCAGCACTATCGCTCGCTCGCCCCGCTTTTGGAGCCTCTCGGCATCCCCTGCGCGCTGCTCACCGCCTCGACCAAGGCCAGGGAGCGCCGTGCACTGAATGAACGTCTCCGGTCCGGTGAACTCTCCCTTGTCATCGGCACGCACGCCCTGCTCTCGCCCGATGTACAGTATCAAAATCTTGGTCTCGTCGTCACCGACGAGCAGCACCGCTTCGGCGTCGACCAGCGCGCCGCGCTGTCCGCCAAGGGCGACGACCCGCACCTTCTCGTCATGTCCGCCACGCCCATCCCGCGCACGCTCGCGCTGATGATCTACGGCGATCTCGACGTCTCCATTCTAAATGAGCTCCCCCCCGGACGGCAGAAGATTGACACCTTTGCCGTCCCGTCGAGCTATCACGAGCGTATCTACGCTTTTTTGCGCAAGCTCGTCGCCGAGGGCCGTCAGGCCTATATCGTCTGCCCCATGGTCTCGGAAAACGACGAGCTCCCTGATGAGCGCAAGGCCGTCACCGCCTACGCGGAAATGCTGCAAAAAGAGGTCTTCCCCGACCTTCGCATCGCCCCCATCCACGGCAAGATGAAGCCTAAGGAAAAGGACGCCGTCATGCGCGCTTTCGCCGCGCATGAGATCGACGTGCTCGTCTCCACCACCGTCATCGAGGTCGGCGTCGACGTGCCGAACGCCGCGCTCATGCTGATTGAAAACGCCGAGTGCTTCGGCCTCTCCCAGCTCCACCAGCTGCGCGGCCGCGTCGGCCGCGGCCGGCACAAGTCCTACTGCGTCCTTGTCTCCGACAACAAGGGTGAGGAAAACAAGCAGCGTCTCAAGGTCATGTCCTCCACGAGCGACGGCTTCGCCATCGCGGAAGAGGACCTCAAGCTCCGCGGCCCGGGCGACTTCTTCGGCTCCCGCCAGCACGGCCTGCCGTCGCTGCGCGTCGCCGATCTCTCGTGCGACTTATCCCTTCTGCACGAGACGCAGTCCGCCGCCGAGCAGCTCCTCGCCGCCGACCCCGCGCTCAAAAATCATCCGCTGCTCAAAGCCCGCGTCGAGCTTCTCTTCGAGCTCAACGCCGATGCCATGAATTGAAATAAAAAAGTCAGGCCTGCTGGCTTGACTTTTTTACGCTTTGTAGTATGATTAGTATAACCAATCATACTTTAGGAGGTTGATTTTATGGAAGTACCTCAGGGCAAGCACGCCTGGATGGTCAAGATCGGCGAAAAGGGCCAGTTTGTCATCCCCAAGGAAGCGCGCGACATTTTCGGCTTTCACCCCGGTGACGAGCTGCTCGTCCTCGGCGACGACGAGCGCGGCATCGCCATCCTGCCCAAGGCCATGCAGCGGGAATATATGCTGCGCATCTTTTCCGAAATGGACAACGGGGGCGACAGCAAATGAGCAAGATCGTCTTTTTCTGCATCCCGGCCTACGGCCACACCAACCCGACGCTCGGCGTCGTGCGCGAGCTCACCGCGCGCGGTCACGAGGTCCGCTACTACTCCTACGAACCCATGCGCACGCTCATCGAAGCCGCAGGCGCGCAATTCGTCGCCTGCGACCCGTATGACTGCGAACAGCACCTCACGCCCGCCGACGGCGCGCGCGTCGGCAAGGACATCGCCTTTTCGACGCACATTCTGGTCGAGACCACCCTCGCCCTCGACGAAATGGTCTGCGCCGACATGCGCGCTTACGCGCCCGACTGTATCGTCGCCGACTCGATGGCTGTCTGGGGTAAGGCCGTCGCCAAAAAGCTCGGCATCCCGTTCATCTCCTCGACCACGGCCTTTGCCTTCAACCGCTATTCAGCCAAGGTCATGAAGCAGAGCGGCGGCCAGATGCTCAAAATGATGCTCGCCATGCCAAAGATCAACCACGATCTCCAGCGCCTGCGTGACCGCGGCTATCCCATCAAGAATATTCTCGACATCATCCAGAACGACGACCGGACCGACACCATCGTCTACACATCGCCCGAGTTCCAGCCCTGCGCCGACACGTTCTCAGACAAGTACGCCTTCGTCGGCCCGTCCATCCGCCTCGCGACAGAAACTGTCGAAAAGGTCCACGATGTACTCATCTACATTTCGATGGGCACAGTCAACAACGACCTCCTCCCCTTCTACCGCGCCTGTATCGCCGCGTTCGCGGACTCGCCCTATCAGGTCATCCTCTCCACCGGCGAGCAGATCGACCGTTCCGCCCTCGGCACACTTCCCGACAACATCACCGCCCTCCCCCACGTCGATCAGATCGCCGTGCTGCAAAAAGCCGACGTCTTCCTCTCCCACTGCGGCATGAACAGTGCGAGCGAGAGTCTCTACTTTGGCGTGCCGCTCGTTCTCTTCCCGCAGACGAACGAACAGGGCGGCGTCGCCGCCCGTGTCGCCGAACTTGGCGCGGGCCTCAAGCTCGAAAAAGCCGACGCCGCCTCCATCCGCACCGCGGTCGACGCCGTTCTGCAAACACCGTCGTACCGCGCGAATGCGCAGAATATTCGTGAGAGCTTCCTCCGCTGCGGCGGCGCGAAAGCAGCGGTGGATAAAATTCTTTCTGTCGCTGACAGAAGATAAATTTCCTGCGACCGCGCAGGGAAACGATTACGGGGGATATTCTCTTTCCTCGGAAAGAGAATATCCCCCTTTAACCCCCAAGAGAAAGGGATTAGATTGGCAGTCTGGAGCTCGAACAATCTTTATGCCTCCGGAATGAAAATGCCTGCGCGCGGCGTTGCCGCGGTTAGTGTTGCTAATACGATTTGACTTTCTTCTATTATCCGCTGTTGCGCAGCCGTTGGCGGCTCTGACGCCTTACGGATGCGGCACACCCCTTGCGGGTGCCGCTCTGCCCATCTTGTAGGAGTACAACTTAATTTCCGTCTACCGCCAGTCTCCTCAATGCGGCGAGCGAAGCAATGCCGCATTCGGCACGCAGTCTGCCGCCGTTCTACCGTCACTCGCGCCTCACGATAGTAAGGTGCGGTTGCAAGTGCTAACGAGATGGTAGGGATTCATGGCGAAGCCATGTACACCGCACTTACATTGCACAGCGCGTGCAGCTCTTCAAGCCCCAGGCCGGCAATGTTGGGGGTCGAGGGGTCCTCCCCTCGCGTTCTCTTGGGGGTTCAAGGGGGCCATTCTCTCACGTGAGAGAATGGCCCCCTTACTGCGCACTCCCGCACGCTGCGGGAAAACCAAAGACGCAGCCCCTTCGGGCTGCTCCCCCTTCCGCGCCCGCCGGGCGCCCAAAACCGCGCTCGCGCGCTTATCTTGCAAGCGCGGAACCACGTTCCGCTTTAAAAAGCGGCAGGAACGCGCTGCATTCCCACCCCTCCTCCCAGCGGCGCAGGACACCTTCTCCGTCATTTACCTCGAAGGTAAAAACGATCGCATCCTCCGTCTGCGCGCTTACGCGGTAGGTAAGCGTCACCGCCGTCATCTGCCATGGGGCGGAGCGCGCCATCGCCGCGCGGCAGGTCTTTGCGGCATCTGGCAGCAATTTCTGCTCGCAGCGGGCAAAATAGGCATCAGCGAGTGTGCGGTAATAGCGGTCGAAGCGCTTCTCGCGCCGGCTCTCCCCTTTTGTCTGCGGCAGCGTCAAGCAGGCGGTCAGGACGGTGATGTCCTCCCACTGCCAGCTTTTTTCCTGGGCAAAATCTTCTCCCAGCGTCAAACACGGATGCTCCTTCATGCGCTTCCTCCCCGTTTTTTCATTTGGGGCAGTCTATGCCGCTGCGGCCAAAGCGGTGCGGCGCGAGAAAATGCGGGCGCGGCACTTTACTAATTTCGCACTCTCTGCTAAACTATATGGGATATTTGCAGAAAGGAAGGCGACGGGCATGAACAGCTACGAAGCTCTCGCCGCGTCCTACGACGAGCTGACCGAGGACGTGGAATACGAAAAGCGCGCGGACTTTGTCGAAAAGCTCTTTCTGCGCGCAAAGCGCCCTGTCAGGTCGCTGCTCGACCTCGCCTGCGGCACGGGCACGATGACGGAGCTCTTCGCCCGCCGCGGCTACACGGTCACGGGCGTCGACTATTCGCCCGAGATGCTCGCGCAGGCACAGCAGAAGCTCGCCGCGATCAATTCCCCGCCGCTGCTTTTGTGCCAGTCGATGCCGCAGCTGCGACTGCTTGACAGCGTCGACGCCGCGATCTGCTGCCTCGACAGCATCAACTATCTGACGCGTCCGCGCGACGTGCAGCGCACATTCAACCGTCTGCATGACGCCATCGCCCCCGGCGGGTCGCTGGTGTTCGACGTGCACGCCGTCTCAAAAATGGAAAAACTCGACGGCGAGGTGCTGCTCGACGAGCGCGAGGACGTGTTCTGCCTCTGGCACACGCGCTACCGCAAAAACGTCAAAATGCTCGACTACGAGGTCGACCTCTTCCGCCTCCAGCCGGATGGCGCGTGGGAGCGCGACTTTGAAGAGCACCACCAGCGCGCCTACACGGTCGAAGAATTGACCGCGTGGCTCGAAGAGGCCGGTTTCACGGCCATCCGCACGCATGGCGAGCTCAAGCTGCGCCGCGCGAACGAGCGCGACGGCCGCATTTACTTCAGTTGTATCAGAAAGTGAGGAACCATATATGGAAGCACAGAAGGACTGTCTGGTCCGCGCCATCTCGAAAGATGGCTTTGTCAACGCTGTCGCGGTCTACACGCGCGGTCTGACCGAACGCGCCCGCCAGATCCACCACACCTCTCCCGTCGCCACGGCGGCGCTTGGCCGCGCGCTCGCGGCCTGTTCGATGATGGGCAACGCACTCAAGGATAACGGCGCAAGCGTCACGATGCAGATCAAGGGCGACGGCCCGCTCGGCACCATCCTGACCGTTTCGGACTCTGAGGGCAATGTGCGCGGCTACGTGCAGAACCCCGCCGTCGATCTCGCCCTGCGCGAGGACGGCAAGCTGGACGTCGGCACCGCCGTCGGCCACAGCGGCACGCTGACGGTCATCAAGGACCTCAACATGCGCGAGCCCTATGTCGGCACGGTCGACTTGCTCGGTGGCGAGATCGCCGAGGACGTGGCCGCCTACTATGTCGAATCTGAGCAGGTGCCGTCGGCCTGCGGCTTGGGCGTTCTCATCGACCGCGACCGCAGCGTGCTCACCGCGGGCGGCTATCTCATCCAGCTCCTCCCCGGCGCGGGTGAGGACGTCATCACCAAGGTCGAGGGCGGCATCTACGCAGCTCCCAGCGTGACGAATCTCTTAAAGGAGAATTCTGATCCTGCGGTGCTGCTCAAAACGGTGCTGTCTGATTTTGACATGGAGATCCTCTCCGTCGATCCGATCGAATACCGCTGCTACTGCTCGCGCGAGCGCACGGAGCGCGCGCTGCTGTCGTTGGGGTCAAAGGAACTTGAAAAGATCGTGGACGAGCAGGGCTCTGCTGAACTCACCTGCCAGTTCTGTGACAGGGTGCAGAACTTTACCAAAGAGGATCTGACCGCCATGATCGCCGATCTGAAAAAGCAGGGAAAGTAATGCATTTCCCTTTTCAAAAAGTTTTTTGAAAAAATCAAAAAATAAGGTTGACACGGCAGGGGTTATTCTGTATAATAACCCTTGTCGTTCGCCGAAACGATTATTTCGAGTGGGGAGCATAGCTCAGCTGGGAGAGCATCTGCCTTACAAGCAGAGGGTCACAGGTTCGAGCCCTGTTGTTCCCACCATAAATTCGGCCAGGTAGTTCAGCTGGTTAGAACGCCGGCCTGTCACGCCGGAGGTCGAGGGTTCGAACCCCTTCCTGGTCGCCATTCATCAGGCTGCAATAGCGGCTTGATATGCCTCGGTAGCTCAGTTGGTAGAGCAGCGGACTGAAAATCCGCGTGTCGCCAGTTCGATTCTGGCCTGAGGCACCATTTGCGGGCGTAGCTCATCTGGTAGAGCGCCACCTTGCCAAGGTGGAGGTAGCGAGTTCGAGCCTCGTCGCCCGCTCCAAATGAAAAAGGAGCAAAGCATTTGCTCCTTTTTCCATACGGTGACATAGCCAAGTGGTAAGGCAAGGGTCTGCAAAACCCTCATTCCCCAGTTCAAATCTGGGTGTCACCTCCAGAAGTTAGGATTTCAAACAGAAGTGTTTGGAATCCTTCCTTTTTATATTAAATTAGTCGCATTTTTGTGTTTTTCAAATACCGGTTTTCTCTGAAAATCGCCCGAAATACCCGTTTAGGGGAAAGGGTCTGTTCTTTGGAGGACGCTATGAGAATGGTCAAAATGAAACCAAAGCCCATGGATTTGGAAACCGCGATGCAAAAATTCTTACTGGTCAAGGAATCACAGCACACAGGCGAAGAAACGATGAAGGACTACCGAAATTGCCTCGCTCGGTTCTTAGCCGACAGCCACAATAGCTTAGACTATCCCCTGCTCGAAAGCGATGTGCTGACATTTTTTGCCGCAATCCCCGACACCTCCCCTGCCCGCTATAATAAACCGTTCCAGAACATCAACGCATTTCTGAATTGGGCGCTTGAGCAGGAGCTTATTGAAAAGAATCCCATCAAGGTTCATAAGCTCCATAAGCGGCGGGACGATGGAAACATCAAGCCTCTCCCCGTGGACAAGCTGCAAGCCTTTCTTGCTTCACTGGACAAGTCTACCTACACAGGTCTCAGGGATTATGTGATTTGTATGCAGTGTTCATCAACGAAGGAATCCCGCAGGCGGAGCGTCTGGCAAAGCTTAATGCCATCGCTATCAGCCTGATGAAGATTCTGACGGAGGATCACAGAATGCTGCAGTTCAACGAGGCGAAAGAAATAGAATCATAAAAATAAAAAATCCCGTGCAATAAATCGTCCTTTCCGTGCATTACACGGATGACAGGAGAAAAAAGCCCATGCTCAGTATGCTGATGACAACCGAATATGCGCCGCCAGAGGATCGACACGAGCTGCAGCAGTTGCTGATTCACATTGCCGGCGGTGAGCGTGAAGCTCTTGCGGAACTGTACCGGCGCACGCGGGCAGCGGTGTACGGCTTAGCGCTTTCCTACCTCAAAAACGCGCAGGACGCGCAGGATCTCACACAGGATGTCTATGTGCAGGTGTGGGACTGCGCAGCGCAGTACCGTTCCACCGGCTCGCCGATAGGGTGGCTTCTGACCGTATGCCGCAACCTCTGTCTGATGCGCCTGCGGCGCGAAGAACGCCATGCCGCGCTCAGCGAGGAGGAATGGGACGCCATTCCCGCGCAGGAGTACGGCCTAGACGCCGACGAGCGCGCACTGCTGCAAGGCGCGTTGGCAAGCCTTAGCGATGAGGAGCGGCGCATCGTGCTGCTTCACGCGGTCACGGGTATGAAGCACCGGGAGATCGCGGCGCTGCTGGAGCTGCCGCTTCCCACCGTCCTGTCGAAATATCACAGAGCATTGAAAAAGATGCGAATTTTTCTGGAAGGAGATGACGCCCGATGACCAACGAAAAAATGGAGCAGCGTCTGGCCGCGGCGGTCGAAAAGACCGCGCCAAACGATGCGAACGGCGTTCTCTCTCGCTGCGAAGAGCGGAAAGGAACGGTAATTCCCATGACAACAAAGAAAACGACGAAGAGAAGATGGACATCACTCATTGCCGCCTGCCTTGCGGTGATGCTGCTCGGCGGAGGGCTGTTCTACCAGCGGGCAAACGCGGTGGCCTCCGTGGTGTCGCTGGACGTGAACCCGAGCATTGAGCTGAAGGTGAATCGAAGCGAAAAGGTGCTCGTCTGTACGCCGCTCAACGAGGACGCGAAAGCTATCCTTGCGGATATGGGCAACGGCGCGGATCTCAAGGGCGCGAAGCTCGATGTGGCGGTGAATGCCATCGTGGGCAGCCTTGTGCGAAACGGCTATCTCGACAGCATTTCCTCCGCCATCATGATCTCGGTGGAGGACAAGGATACCGCTCGCGCGGAAAAACTCCAGCGCGAGCTGACGAGCACCGTGGACGGTGTTTTGCAGACAAGCGAATCGAGGGCGTCCGTCCTGACGCAGACGCTGACGCAGGACGCGGTCCTGGAGCAGCAGGCGCGGGAAAACAGCATTTCCACCGGAAAGGCGGCGCTGGTGAACCGCGTTCTCACCATCAATCCGTCGCTCAAGTTTGATGTGCTGGCAAAGCTCTCGGTCGAGGAACTGAAGGATCTTGCGGAAGCGGGCGCGCCCGCCATGCCCATCGGCAAGGATGCCGCCGCCTACGCTGCGGAGCAGTATGCCGGGACAACAGCGCTCGACTCCGTCACGGCGGAGGTCGATTCCGAGCTCGACGAATCCCCCGCGCACTACGAAGTAGAGCTGCAAACGGCATGGGGCGAGTTTGAATATCTGGTGGACGCCTATACCGGCAAGGTGCTCAGCGGGCAGAAAGATTTATTGGCTGCCGTTTCCGCATCGAATGAAACGACGAAGCCCTCTGGTCAAAAGCCCGCGCCGTCCGGAACGGTGCAGGATATCGGCTACGCCAAGGCAAAGTCCATCGCCCTGAACCATGCGGGCTTGAGTGAAAATCAGGCGTATGACATGGACATCGAGCTGGACGACGAGGACGGAACGCTCGTCTACGAAGTCGAGTTCAAGTCCGGCAATATGGAATATGACTACGAGATCGATGCGGCCTCCGGCACGATCCTCAAGCACGAAGCGGAGCTGGACGACTGATACGATTATCAAGGATTGATTTAGAAAAATATCCGAATGGAAGCCGCCTGACAGAAGTTAGGATTTCAAACAGAAATGTTTGGAATCCTAACTTTTTATATTAAATTAGTCGCATTTTTGTGTTTTTCAAATCCCGGTTTTCTCTGAAAATCGCCCGAAATCTCCGTTTAGGGGAAAGGGTCTGCATTTTTTGCTCTGTTTTCCCTTTGATTTTCCCTTTACAGCAAATCGATCAAGGCCTGTGCTGCTTGGCACAGGCCTTGTTTGTTTTCTTCAGAATACCGCCGTCAGCAGCATGTAGTAGCCGCAGGCGATGAGGACGGTGAGCAGAAACAGCGGCAGGAGCTTTTTGACCGTGGCGAAAAATGTGACGCCGAAATAGTCTGAGATGATTGCCGTGCAGATGTGCGTGGGACTCAGCTGGCTCGAGGCGAAGCTGACGTTCATCAGCAGCGCCAGCAGAAATGCGCCGCCGTCAGGAATCATGGTGTAGGCCAGCGGGATAAAGGCCGCTGCCGCGGCGCTTGAGCCCGCGACCAGCGTGCCGAACGCGTACAGAATCACAAGCACCAGAAATACCGGAATGGGTAAATGCTCAAAATACGTCGGCAGCACATCGATCACGCCGCTGAGGACCAAAAGGTCCTTGAAGACATACGTCATCGTGATGCCAAGCAGCGATTTCAGGCCAAAGCCCTTGACGACCGCGTCACGCACCTCCTGCGCGGAGAATTTTTCGACCAGCGCGTTGACAGCCGCGACGACGGCTACAACTGCCCATGTCGGCAGCGAAAACACGATGATCACCGCGATTGCCAGCAGCAGCGACCACAAGCTCCGCAAGAGCAGGCGTACGCACTCTTTCTTGCTGCGTCCCGTCTCGCCGACTGTGCGCGGCACGCGGCGCAGATAGACAAGATAAATCGCCAGAAGCGTCAGCAGCGCCATCGGGAGCATCCATACGAAAAACGATGAGATTGAAATGCCGCTGATGCTGCACGCCACGATAACGCCCGTGAACGTCGGCACCATAGCCTCGGGAATGTGGCGGAGGTACGTGGCGACCGCCGCCTTTTCATCGTTTTTGAGGTGGTCGCCCGCCATCGTGTCCACCATGCCGCCGCAGATCGTCACGGTGGCGGGGCCCTGCATCAGGCCGATGAACATGCAGGCAAGCGACGTGTTGAGCCTCGGGTCGCGCATTAGTCCGTTCATCGCCCGCTGCGCATCCTCGAACCAATGGCGCAGGTCAAGCTCGTAGACGAGCACGGAGATCACATACATTGCAAGGTTCACTGACCAGACGTCCCAGCCCGTGAGCGTATGCATTACTGTCTGCCCCGTCGTGGCGAGCGGCAGGCGGAACATCACGATCATCAGGAGTGAACCAAAAATCATCGCAAGATAAAGGGGCAGGCGTTTGTTGAGCAGGGCGAGGATCACCACAAAGATGATCAGAACTTTGATAAGTGCCATGGTGCTGACTTCCTCTCTCCATTTCCCGCGCAAAGCAAGAAAAAGGCCGGGCGGCCACTTTTAGGGTACCGTCCGGCCAAAATGTTATTGCGTAGTGCCTTAGTGCTTCTCTCAGGCCTTCTGCTCTCTCGGCAGCAGGTGGATAGCGTGCTTCGGGCAATTGGGCGCGCAGATGGTGCAGCCCCAGCACTTGTCCACATCGTAGTGCACCTTGCGGTTTTCATCCTTGTAGAACGCGCCGAAGTTGCAAATCTTCGTGCACTTGCCGCAGTTGACGCACTCGTCCTCGTGCCAGTCGATCTTCCAGTTGGATTCGGGATAGACGAGACGGGAGCCGGCCTTATACCGTCCCTTCTACCGCCCGTACTACGTCGCGTTCTACGGCGAGATGAAGATGGGCAAAAAGGTGCGCTACATCGCCATCGAGGCCGACGGCTACAAGACCGACAGCTCCCTGTAAGAGAGCGAGCCCCACATTTCAAGAGGTACGATCCGATATGAACACTGTTACGCTTGGCGGCACCGCCACCATCAACGACCTCGTCAGTGTCGCGCGCTTTGGCGCGAAGGTCGCGTTTTCCAAAGAATATGAAGAGCGCGTCAACCACTGCCGCGCCCATGTCGACCGCTTCAGTCACGAGGGCAAGGCCATCTATGGTCTGACCACGGGCCTTGGTGACAACTGGAAGAAGTTCATCCCCGAAAAGGACCGCGAGACGATCCAGCGCAACAACATCTACGCCCACACCTGTGCCGTCGGCGAGCCCATCGCCGAGGAGTGCACGCGCGCGATGATGTTCGTCATGCTCTGCCACTTCGGCTCCGGCCACACGGGCATCCGTCTTGAAACGCTCGCGCTGATCCGCGACATGCTCAACGCGGGCATCAGCCCCGTCGTCCCCAGCCACGGCTCTGTCGGCTATCTGACGCTCGAGGGCCACATCGGCATGGTGATGATCGGCGAGGGCAAGGCCACCTATCAGGGCGAAACGCTTGACGGCGCAGAGGCGCTCAAGCGCGCGGGACTCAAGCCCGTCGTGCTTTCTTCCAAAGAAGGCCTTATCCTGCTCTCCGGCACCACGTCCGTCACCGCGTTCGCGTCGCTTGCGATCTATGACGCGCAGACGACGCTCGCTATCGAGCTCAACTCGTCTGTCGACAACCCGCTCATCTTCGATGAAGAGGACGGCGGTGCGGTCGCGCTGATGGGCTGCAACGCCGACGGCACCTATGCCGGTATGGCGTCCGACAGCCTCTGCATCGCGATCACGGATCTGTGCAAAATGAGCAACAGCCGCATCGACCGCCTGCTCAACAGCTTGGTGAGCGAGCTGCCGGCGTTCCTCAACAAGAACGCCGACTTCAACAACGGTCTCATGATGATCCAGTACGCCTCCGCGGGTCTTCAGGGCGAGCTGCGTATCCTCGCGCACCCCGCCGTGGTCGACAATCTGACCACCTGCGCCAACCAGGAGGACTATGTCAACATGGGCTACAACGCCGCCAAGAAGGCCTATGACTCGATGCACCTCGCCAAGTATATCCTCGCCGCCGAGCTCATCTGCGACGGTCAGGCGCTCGACTGCTACGAGGATAAGCGCTGTGCCAAGGGCACGCAGGCTATCTACGACCTGCTCCGCAGCAAGGTGCCCGAGATGGACAACGACATGCCCCTCACGCCATATCTCGAGGCCGTCGCCCAGCAGATCATCGACGGCGCGTATATCCGAATCGTGGAAGCAAGCGTCGGCGCGCTGAAGTTCTAAAGGAGAATGCCATGATCGAGCACGAACACGTCCATGAGCACAGCCACGGGCACCCCCATGTGCACGGGCATGTCCATGACCCCGAGCAGACGAAAAAGATCAGCAACCGCCTTGCGCGCGCCATCGGGCACCTCGAATCCATCAAAAAGATGGTGGAGGACGACCGTAACTGCTCCGAGGTGCTGATCCAGCTCGCCGCGGTGGAGTCCGCCATCCGCTCGACCAGCCGCCAGATTTTGCGCAACCACATGGAGACCTGCGTCACCGCCGCCATCCAGCAAAATGACGAGGAGACGCTCTCCGAGCTTTACCGCGCGATCGACGAGCTTCTAAAATGACAAGTGAAAAAACGTCCGGCTGAATATCAGCCGGACGTTTTTTATTGGAATGTTCTTCCTTTTGCATAGCGGGCAAAAATGCGCGCAAACTAAGCGCGGCAAACGCCAAAACAATTTTTTGGGAGGACAAATCCATGACCGATCATACCAATAACGGCTGCTCCTGCACGCCCAACACCTCTATTCGCTGCGCCGTGACCAACTGCGCCAACCACTGTAAGGACGCCCAGTACTGCGGTCTGAACGCCATCCAGGTCGGTACGCACGAGGCCAACCCCACCATGGACCAGTGCACCGACTGCCAGAGCTTCAAGAAGCAGTAATTTTTGCAGCCGCCCCTCAGGCGGCCGCTACATAGCATCAAAAAGGCGGTGACAGCATGACGGAAAAGGGTAAATACCGCGTCTGCGGCGCGCTCGCAGGCACGGTGAACGGCTTATTCGGCGGGGGCGGCGGCATCCCGCTCGCGTTTTTGCTGCGCTCGTGGGCAAAGCTCTCCGACAAGACGGCGCTTGCGACCTGCGTGGCTGTCATCTTCCCGTTCTGCCTTGTGTCGGTACTCGTGTACGCGTTCCGCGGCGCGCTGCCGCTCGGAGAGGCGCTCCCCTACCTTGTCGGCGGGCTTGCAGGCGGATGGATCGGCGGCAGGCTCTTCAAGGACGTGCCGAACACATGGCTCAAGCGCATTTTCGCGCTGTTTCTGCTCTATGGCGCGGTGAGGTACCTTCTGTGACGGACTGGCTCTTTCCCGCGCTCTGCGGGCTTTTGACGGGAATCCTCTCGTCCTGGGGCGTCGGCGGCGGGACACTGCTTCTTTTATGCATGACGCTCTTTTTCGGCGTGGAGCAGCGCACAGCGCAGGCCATCAACCTGCTCTATTTTCTGCCAACCGCGGGCATCTCGCTCTTCGCGCATCGCAAAAACGGATATCTCGACAAAGCCGTCCTGTGCGCGGCCATCCCGACCGGCACGCTCTGTGCGCTCGCCGCCGCGTTTTTGACGACAATGGTCGACAGCAGCGTCTTCCGCAAGCCGTTCGGGCTGTTCCTGCTCTACGCGGGGCTGTCGATCCTCTTTGAAAAGAAGAAAAACAGCAAAAAAGAAACGCCGTGACTTTTGTCATGGCGTTTTCGATTCTATTCAGATGCGCAGCGCCGTTTCCAGCGCGATATAGAGCTTGCCGAGGTCGTGGTTCGCGCCGCGAAGATTGGCGACATCGTAGCCGCTCTCCTCCAGCACGTCCCCCGCCTCGAGGAAGTTATAGAGCGATAAGCCGTAAAAACTGCACACCGCCTGCACACCGGCGAGCTCCATCTCCACGGCGAGACAGCCCTCGCTTCTTCGCTGCGCGACGAGGCCCGCGGTCTCGCGGATCATGGCGTCCGTCGTCCAAACCCGCCCCGCCACGTGCGGGACGCCCAGCTCGGTAAAGATGGCCGAAAGCTTCCGCACGTTCTCGACCGTGATGTAGTCGGACGGTGCGGCGAAATAGTACGAGCAGCCCTCGCCGCGGTAACTCTCCGTCGGGACGATGAATTTGCCCCTCGTCGCCTCCCGATTCAAGCTCCCGCAGGAACCGAACATCACGAACTTCGACGCACCGACGATCCAGCTCGCCTCATAGCACTCCGATGCGGCAATCGCCGAGCCGATGCCCGAGAGGTAAAACGCGATGTCCTTTCCCTTGTAATTCATGCGGTAAATGGGGATATTCCCGTTGCACGCACCGATCAGGCCGATCTTTTCGCAGGGAAAGGCTTCCAGCAAATGCTGATAGATCTTTTGCGAAAACAGGATCAGGCACGTTTCGACAAGGTGCTTTTGCTCACCGTAAAAGTCCCGCAGGCTGATGACGGGCTCAGTCGCATTGTCAAAGCAGTCGGTGATCATACGCTTTACCTCTGATTCGTCAGCTTTTCGAGCGCGTCCTTCGCGGCCATCTGCTCGGCTTCCTTCTTGCTGCGGCCCGCGCCCTTGCCCACAGCGCCGCCGTTGAGCAGCACTTCAAAATAGAACGTCTTGTCATGGTCGGGGCCGCTCTCACCAAACAGGCGGTAGGAAAGCGTCTGGTTCGGCGTGCGCTGCACGAATTCCTGTAAAATGGTCTTATAGTCGCGGCGCTTTTCCTCGGCGACCTCCTCGCGCTCGGTATCGAGCAACACTCGGTGGATGAGCGCGCTGGCCGCGCTGATGCCGCCGTCAAGATACACCGCGGCAAACACCGCCTCGGTCGCGTCGGCCAGGATAGACGGACGCGTGCGGCCGCCGCAGCTCTCCTCGCCGTTGCCGAGCTTTAAGTATTTTCCAAGCTCCAGGCGCTGCGCGACCTCGTGCAGGCTGTCCTCGCACACGAGCAGCGCGCGGATGCGCGTCAGCTCCCCCTCCGGCGCGGTAGGATGCTTGGCAAACAGATACTCCGCCGTCACAAAGCCGAGCACGCTGTCACCCAGGAATTCCAGGCGCTCGTTGCTGAAAAAGTTTGCGCCGCGGTGCTCGTTGGCATACGAGCTGTGGCGCAGTGCCTCTTCGAGCAGCGCCGGATTTTTGAAATGATATTGCAGCTTTTCTTCCAAGGCCTGCATGGTTTTTCCTCCTGATAAAAGGACGCCCCGCGCAAAGCGGGGCGGCTTTTTTCTTCTTAACCGAGCTTCGTGCTCAGGTAGCGCACGCAGTCGCCCACCGTCTTGAGCGAGGTGAGCTCCTCCTCGGGGATCTCATCGAGCTCAAACTCTTCCTCCATGGCCATCACCAGTTCGACAAGATCCACGGAGTCGGCGCCAAGATCTTCCTCAAAAGAGCTGTCCATCGTGACCTCATCGGGGTCGAGCGCGAACTGCTCGACGATCAGCTTCTGCATCGTTTTGAAAATTTCTTCGGGGCTCATAAGTCTTATACTTCCTCTCACGGTTTTGGTTCTTCCAAATGATACGGCAAAGGCACTGTACTGTCAATACCCATTTTGCCGCTTTTTGGCATTCGCGTTATTCTGCCTTCTGTTCAATACGCATCTTGTCGATATTTTGCGCGATGTCGTCGATGATACCGCTGCGCGCGACCTCCATCGCCTGACGGACCGCATTGCAGATACCGACCTCACTCGCGCTGCCGTGCGCCTTGACGACCGGCTTCGAGATGCCGAGCAGCGCCGTACCGCCGACCTCGTTCGCGTCGAGCATTTTCTTGAAATCGCCGAGCTGTCCCTTGAGCAGCAGCGCCGCCAGCTTCGTGCCGGTGCTGTGCATCAGCATTTCCTTCAATTTGATGGAAAGAAGCTTGCCCGTGCCCTCGATGCTCTTGAGCATGATGTTGCCGCTGTAGCCGTCGGCGACGATGACGTCGCACTCACCGAGCATCGCTTCCTTGGCCTCAATGTTGCCGGTGAAGTTGAGATGCCCCGCCTCGCCCGCTTCCTTGAGCTTCTGATACGTTTCGCGGCGCAGCGTGTCGCCCTTGCTCTCCTCCGCGCCGATGTTCAAAAGACCGATGCGCGGATTTTCGACGCCGAGCACTTTCTGCGCGTAGTAGCTGCCAAGATACGCAAATTGCAGCAGGTATTCGACCGTGCACTCGGCGTTCGCGCCGCAGTCGATGAGTACCGCCTTGCCCTTGGCCGTCGGGATGGTCGGCGCGAGCGCCGCGCGGCGAAGACCCCGGATGCGCTTGACGAGAAGCGTCGCGCCCGCGAGGAGCGCGCCCGTGCTGCCCGCGCTGACAAAGCCGTCCGCGTCGCCGGCATGGAGCATATTGAGCCCCACGGTGAGGGACGAATCCTTCTTGTGCTTAAAGGCCGTCGCCGGATCGTCGCAGATCTCGACCACCTCGGTCGCGTTGGCGATCTCCATGCCCTTGGGGAGCTCCTTGCAGCCGCACTGCTGCAGGGCCTTCAAAATTTCTTCCGTTTTTCCGGTCAGGACGATGTCCACGCCGTACTTCTCCTGCGCCATCAGCGCGCCCTTGACGGGCGCGAGCGGGGCGAAATCGCCGCCCATGGCGTCGACGATGATCTTCACGGGGTCACTCTCCTTTCCTGTCACTCAGCACGCCCTCGCGCATCGCGTCGATCTTTTCAAGCGAGCGCGCGGCGAGCTGCGCATTTTTCACGCGCTTGCCGCCCTTGATGCGGTAGCCCAGCGGCGGCATGATACCAAAGTTCACGTTCATCGGCTGAAAGTCCGAGACCGTCGTATCGCTGATGTAAAGCCCCAGCGCCCCGATGGCCGTCTCGCGTGGGAAATCGACGGGCGGTTTGCCTTCGAGTCTTCTTGCCATCTCGATGCCCGCCAGAAAGCCCGAAGCCGCGGACTCGATATAGCCCTCCACGCCGGTCATCTGCCCGGCAAAGGCGATGCGGTCATCCGCGATCAGGCGATAGTAGCGGTCCAGCATCCCCGGCGAGCGGAGATAGGTGTTGCGGTGCATCACGCCGTAGCGCACAAACTCCGCATCATGCAGCGCGGGGATCATCGAAAACACGCGCTTCTGCTCGGGAAAGCGCAGATGCGTCTGGAAGCCGACAAGGTTATAGACGCTGCCCTGCGCGTTGTCGCGCCGCAGCTGGACGACGGCATAGGGTTCTTTCCCCGTCTTCGGGTCTCGCAGACCGCGCGGCTTGAGGGGGCCGTAGCAGAGCGTATCGTGTCCGCGGCGCGCCATGACCTCGACGGGCATGCAGCCCTCGAAGACGTTTTTATCCTCAAAGCCGTGTACGCTCGCTTCCTCGGCGGTCGTGAGCGCCTGCCAGAAGGCATCGTACTCCTCCTCCGTCATCGGGCAGTTGATGTAGTCCGCCGTCCCCTTGTCGTAGCGCGAGGCAAAAAACGCCGAATCCATGTCGACGCTCTCAAACGTCACGAGCGGCGCGGCGGCATCGAAAAAGTTCAGCGTGTGCCCATCGCCGATCTTTTCGGCGATGGCGGCGGCGAGCGCGTCGCTCGTCAAGGGGCCCGAGGCGATGATGACATTCCCCTCGGGGATGGCCGTCACCTCGCCGGGGACAACCGTGATATTGGGATGCGAACGGATCTTCTCTGTCACGAGCTTTGAAAAACCGTAGCGGTCGACCGCCAGCGCGCCGCCCGCCTCCACGCGCGTCGCGTCCGCGCAGGCAAGGATCAGCGAATCGAGGCGGCGCAGCTCCTCTTTGAGAAGGCCGACCGCGTTTTCGATCTGGTCCGAGCGCAGCGAATTCGAGCAGCAAAGCTCGGCAAAATCCGCCGTGTGGTGCGCGGGGGTGGTCTTTTCGGGTTTCATTTCATGCAGCGTCACGGCGATGCCGCGCTGCGCGAGCTGCCAGGCAGCCTCGCAGCCGGCAAGGCCGGCGCCGATCACAATTGCTTGCATCAGTTCTCTTCTTTCTCCGCGGTCTTTTTGGCCGCGGACTTGGCGGTCGCCTTTTTCGTGGTCGCGGTCTTCTTTGCCGCCGTCTTTTTTGCGGGCTTTTCTGCACCATCCTCGGCTGCGGCCTTCTTTGTCGTTTTCTTCGCTGCGGCGGTCTTCGTCGCGGTCTTCTTGGTGCTCGCCGCTTTTGTGCTCGTTTTCTTTGCGGTGGTGCTCTTCTTAGCCGTCGTCTTCCTGGCGGCGGTCTTCTTTGCCGCGGTCTCTGCCGCATCGGCGGCTTCAGCGCTCTCCGCGCCCTCTTCCGCGGTCTCGGTGGTCTTCTTTTTCACATAGCCGCGCTGGTCTTCCGGCACAAAGCGCGAACACGCGGGGTTGATGCAGTACGGGCGCTTAAAGCCCTTGCCCGCCTTTTTGAACATCGTCTGGCCGCACTCGGGACAGTCGTCCTTCGTCGGCACATCCCAAGTCATGAAGTCGCACTTCTTCTCGGGATCGCTGCTGGTGGAGAATTCGCAGGCGTAGTACGTGTACTGCTTGTTCGTCTTCTTGCTCACGCCGGTGCGCTTCATCATGCGCCCGCCGCACTTGGGGCAGCGGCCCGGCATTTCGATGACAAGGGGCTTGGTGAACGTGCACTCAGGGTAGCCTGGGCAGGCCAGAAAGCGGCCAAAGCGCCCGCTCTTGATGACCATGTTGCGGCCGCAGACGTCGCACTTCTCCTCGCTGACCTCATCGGGGACCTTGAGTCTCACGCCCTCAAGCGCCTTCTCGGCGTTTTCAAGGTCGCGCTCAAAGCCGCCGTAAAAGTCGCGGATGACGTCCTTCCACGCGGTCTTGCCCTCTTCGACGGTATCGAGCTTTTCCTCCATGCGGGCGGTGAACTTCATGTCCACGATGTCGGGGAAGCGCTCTTCCATCAGGCCCGTCACCACCTCGCCGAGCGGCGTGGGACGCAGGTATTTTCCGTCCTTGATGACGTATTCGCGGTCTAAGATCGTCGAGACCGTCGGCGCGTAGGTCGACGGGCGGCCGATGCCGTTCTGCTCCATCGCGCGGATGAGCGTCGCGTCCGTGTAGCGCGCGGGCGGCTGAGTGAAGTGCTGGAGCGGCGTATATGCCTCGAGCGTCAAGCCCTGCCCCTCGACAAGCGGCGGCAGCGTGCCCTCCTTTTCCTCCTTGCTGTCGTCATCGCGGGATTCCTCGTAAACGGCGGTGTAGCCGGAGAATTTCAAGTTGCTGGCGCTCGCGTGGAACTCGTGTCCGCCCGCCATGATCTGCGCGCTCACGCTGTCATACACGGCGTTCGCCATCTGGGAGGCCAAAAAGCGGCTCCAGATCAAGCGGTACAGACGATATTGCTCGCCCGTCAGATCGCCCTTGATCTGCTCGGGCGTCAGGTTAACGTTCGAGGGGCGGATGGCCTCGTGCGCGTCCTGCGCGCCGGCCTTGGCCTTGTAGTGGCGGGCGGTCTTGGGATAGTAGCTCTGCCCGTAGCGTCCTAAAATAAACGTCTTCGCTGCGGCGATGGCCTCTTCGGAGATGCGCAGCGAGTCGGTACGCATGTAGGTGATGAGACCCACCGTGCCCTCGCCCGTGATGTCCACGCCCTCATAGAGCTGCTGGGCGATGGCCATGGTGCGGCGCGGCGTCATGTTGAGCTTGCGCGAGGCCTCCTGCTGTAAGGTGGAAGTGGTGAACGGCAGCGACGGGGAGCGCTGCTTGTCCGTGCGCTTGATGTTCGTCACAGTAAAGGACTTGTCGCCGATGTCGGCAATAATGCCGTCCACCTGCTCGCCGGAGGCCGGCTCGACCTTTTTACCGTCCTTGCCGTAATAGTGCGCCTCAAAGGTCTTGTGCGTCGCCTCGTCGGTGAGGTCGGCGTCAAGTGTCCAGTATTCCTGCGCCTCGAAGGCCTGAATTTCCTTTTCGCGGTCGTCAACCATGCGCACAGCGACGGACTGCACGCGGCCCGCGGAGAGGCCGCGGCGGACCTTCTTCCACAGAAGCGGGCTCAGCTGATAGCCCACGATGCGGTCGAGCACGCGGCGCGCCTGCTGCGCGTCGACCAGGTCCTGGTCGATGGCGCGCGGCTCCTTGATGCTCTCGGAGACGACCTTTTTCGTGATCTCGTTGAAGGTCACGCGCTTGGCCTTTTCATCGTCCAGATTCAAAAGCGCTTTTAAGTGCCACGAGATGGCTTCGCCCTCGCGATCCGGGTCCGTTGCAAGATACACGGTGTCGCTGCTCTTGGCGGCCTTTTTGAGCTCGCTGATGAGCTCCTCTTTTCCGCGGATGGGCTGATAGACAGGCTCGAAGTCGTGCTCGATATCAACGCCCAGCTTGCTTTTCGGCAGGTCGCGCAAATGGCCCATGCTGGCCTTGACCTCGTAGTCTTTGCCGAGATATTTTCCAATGGTTTTCGCCTTTGCCGGAGACTCGACGATCACCAGATGCTTTTTTGCCATGAATGTTATTCCTCCAGTAGTGTGACGGTCAAAGAAAAATGCTTGCCGCTGCCCTGCTCGACGTAGCCCTCAAGCTCCATCATCGTCAGCGCGGAAAGAACACGGCGCGTGGGGATCTGCGTCTTTTCGATCAGATCGTCCACCTGCAGCGCGCCGTCTTTCAGCGTGCGCAGAATGGCGATCTGGTCGTCGGTCAGCCCCGCGTCGTTGGTTTTCAAATTCAGTGTCGGCAGCGACAGTATTTCCTCCGCCGCAGCCTGCTTGGCGCGCGCTTGCTCCTCGCGCGCCTGATAGCCGAGCGTACGCGGAAGCTCCACGCGCTCGCCGAGTATTTTATGCGGATAGATGGCCTCGTACTCGCGCAGCACATCCCAGCTGTCGGTGATGAGGCCCGCCGCGCCGTCCGCGATCAAACGGTTGCAGCCGCGGCTGAGTGGCGCGTCGATCGGACCGGGAACGGCGAAAACATCGCGTCCCTGCTCAAGCGCGGTATTCGCCGTGATGAGCGCGCCGCTCTTTTCCGGCGCTTCGACCACGATGGTCGCGAGGCTCAAGCCGCTGATGATGCGGTTTCGCACGGGAAAATGCCACGCCTCGGCCGCCGTCCCGGGCGGATACTCGCTGATGAGCGCGCCCGAGGCCGCGATATCGCGGTACAGCCACGCATTCTCCGCCGGATAGACGACGTCGAGCCCGTTGCCGAGCACGGCGATGGTCTTTCCGCCCGCGCGCAGCGCGCCGCGGTGAGATGCGCTGTCCACGCCCGCCGCCGCGCCGGAGATCACGACCGCGCCCTGCTTGCACAGGCCGTAGGCGATCTTCTCCGCCGCTTCGATGCCGTAGGGCGAGGCCTTGCGCGTGCCGACCATGGCGACAGCGACCTCCTCGTCGATAACGGGGAGCTGGCCTTTGACATAAAGCAGGCACGGCGGCTCAAAGATATTGCGCAGGCGCATCGGATAGTCCGCGTCCTGCATCGTGAGAAGCCGCAGCCCCAGCCGCGAACACGCGCCGAGGATACGGTCGGCGTTTTCCAACGATTTTTCCGCGAGCAGTGCGATCTGCCGCGGCTCGATGCCCTCGACGAGGCGGTACTCGTCCTCGTCGGCATAGTAGACGTTCTCCGGCGTGCCGAAATAGTCGAGCAGCAGAAGCTTTGAGCGGTTTGTTAGCCCCTTGACCTCCGAGAGCCACACCCAGTATTTAAGGCCCGCCATGAAGAGCACCTCCTTGTTTGTTTCAGCGATACATCTCCCACAGAACGACCGTCGCCGCGATGGCCGCGTTGAGCGACTCGCAGCGCGGGCTCATGGGAATTTTGAGCGTTTTGGCGCACTCATCCAGCATTTGCTGCGACAGTCCACGCCCCTCGCTGCCGATGGCGACAGCGGCTTTGGACAGATTCGCGTCAGACAGCGGCACAGTGTCCTCGCGCAGTGCCGTGCCGTAGAGCGGGACGCCGCTTTTACTGAGCAGCGCGAAAAGCTCCTCCGGCGTGACGCTGTACGCCTCGCGGCGGAAGATCGCGCCCATCGTGGCGCGCGCCGTCTTGGGATTGAAGAGGTCGGCGCAGGCGTTGACTAAGAACACGCCGTCGCACTCAAACGCGTCCGCCGTGCGCAGGATGGTCCCCACGTTCCCGGGGTCCTGCACGCCGTCCAGCACGAGATAGTGCTTACCCGCAAGCGTTTCGGGCAGCTTCGTCTCGGGAAGCGCGACCGTAAACAGTGCGCCCTGCGGCGTCTCCATCGGGCTCACCGAGCGCATCAGGTCTTCGCTCACGCACACGGCGCGCACGGTATCGGGAAGCGTTGGAATCTCCACACCGTCGGAGAACACCGCCGTTTGGACCGGCGCGCCCCACTTGAGCGCTTCGTCCAAGAGCTTTGTCCCGTCGCAGAGATATTCGCCGCTCTTTTTGCGGTAAGACCGGGAGGAAGCGAGCTTGCGCAGGTGCGTCATCAGCGGATTCTGCCGGCTCGTGATGGTTTCCACGTTCATTTTTCCTCTTCCCTCCCAGTTTCTTATTTAATATGTATCACACTATATTATCAACTGCCGCCCTTTGTCAAGCAAAAGAATCTTTTGCACCGTTTCACTTTTGCGCGGATCGGTGCGCCGCGGCTTTACAGCTCGCCCCCTTTTGTGGTACACTGAGTGTGAAATATCACGCAGCATGACTGCAAGGAGGTACCCCCAAATGGAATCTGCCAAATCGCGTTTTCTGCGCTATGTGACCTATTACACCACCTCGGATGAATTCACCGGCACCTCGCCCTCTACGGAGCGGCAGAAGGACCTCGGCCGCGCGCTGATGCAGGAGCTTGAAGCGCTGAAGCTCGAGGACGTCCACATGGACGACTGCGGCAACGTGCTCGCAACGCTCCCCGCGAGCGAGGGCGTGGACGCGCCCGTCATCGCGCTCATCGCGCACATGGACACCGCTCCCGACGCTTCGGGCGAAAACGTCAAGCCCCGCCTCGTGCGCTACGAGGGCGGCGAGCTGAAGCTCAACGGCACTGTCTCCCTCACCGAGGCGCTCTGCCCCGGCCTTGAAAGCCATGTGGGCGAAGAGCTCATCGTCACCGACGGCACGACGCTCCTCGGCGCAGACGACAAGGCCGGCGTCGCCGAGATCATGGCCGCGGTCGAGACGATGATTGAGAAAAACGTCAAACACGGCGAAGTGCGCGTCATCTTCACGACCGACGAGGAGATCGGCAACGGCGTGGACGGGCTCGACGTGCAGGAGCTCGGCTGTGACTACGGCTACACCGTGGACGGCGGCCCGCTCGGTGAGATCGAATTTGAAAACTTCAACGCCGCGTCCGCCGTTCTGACGGTGCACGGCGTCGGCGTCCACCCCGGCAGCGCCAAAAATGTCATGATCAACGCCGCGACCGCAGCGATGGCCTTTCACGCGATGCTGCCTGAGGACGAAGTGCCGGAGAAAACCGACGGCTACGAGGGCTTTTTCCACCTGACCGAGATGAGCGGCAGCGTGACCGAGGCGACGCTCCGCTATATCATCCGCGACCACGACCGCGAGCGCTTTGAAGAGAAAAAGGCGCTCTTTGCCGACTGCGCCGCGCGCCTCGACGAAATTTACGGCGACGGCACGGCCGAGGCCCAGATCAATGACAGCTACTACAACATGAAGGAGAAGATCCTCCCCCACTTCCACCTCATCGAGCGCGCGGAAAACGCCTTCCGCGCCAACGGCGTCGAGCCGCAGTGCGTACCCATCCGCGGCGGCACGGACGGCGCGCGCCTGTCCTGGGACGGACTGCCCTGCCCCAACCTCTCCACCGGCGGCTACAATTACCACGGCGTGCGCGAGTGGATCCCCGCGGACAGCCTTGAGGCCATGACGAACGTGCTCGTCACGCTGACGGAGAGCTTTGCCGAATGAGGCAATCGTTATCGTAACAAAGAATTGGAGTGATTTTGTGATGAATCCTGTCGAAAAGCTCGCACTTTTGCGCGCGGAGATGAAAAAGCGCCACTTGGACGCCTACGTCGTCGTGACCGATGACTTCCACACCTCGGAATATGTCGGCGCGCACTTCAAGGCGCGCGAATTTCTCTCCGGCTTCACCGGCTCTGCCGGTACGCTCGTCGTGCTGCCGGACGCCGCCGCACTGTGGACGGATGGCCGCTACTTTTTGCAGGCCTCGCAGCAGTTAGAGGGCAGCGGTATTGAGCTCATGCGCATGGGCCAGCCCGGCGTGCCTGAGATCCCCGCGTTCCTGCGCGACCACGTTCCTGAAAACGGCTGGATCGGCTTCGACTCGCGCACGATCAGCAACGACTTCGCCCGTTCGATCGGCGAAAAGACGCGCGAGAAGCACATCCGCTTTGCGGGCGGCGAGGACCTTGTCGACCTTGTGTGGGCGGACCGCCCCGCGCTCTCGTGTGAGCCGGTGTGGGAGCTGGACGTAAAGTATGCAGGCCTGACGCGCAGGGAAAAGCTCGCAATGGTGCGCGGCAAGATGAAGGAGATGGGCGCAAGCGTGTTCGTCATCCCCTCTCTCGACGAAGTCGCGTGGCTTTTGAACCTGCGCGGCAACGACGTGCTCTTCACACCTGTGTTCCTCTCGTATCTGCTGCTTGAGCAGGACAAGGCCACGCTCTGCGTGCAGAGAGAGGCCGTAAGCGCAGAGATCGCAGCACATTTGAAATCTGACGGCGTAACGCTCGCCCCCTATGACGACATCTACCGCCTCGTTGCGGCGCTGCCCACGGGCACCCGCGTACTGCTCGACGGCGAGCGCGCCAACTACCGCATTCTGCAAAGCGTGCCGGAGAGCGCTGAAGTCCTCGACCGCACGAGCCCCATTCAGCTGATGAAAGCGGTGAAGACGCCCGCGGAGCAGGAGAACGAGCGCCTTGCCCACATCAAGGACGGCGTGGCCGTCACGCGCTTCATCTACTGGCTCAAGCACACGATCGGCAAAGAGCCGATCACCGAGCTCAGCGCGTCGAAAAAGCTCGAATCTCTTCGCGCCGAGGGTGAGCACTATCTTGAGCAGAGCTTCGACCCCATCCTCGCCTACGGCGCGCACGGCGCGATCGTCCACTACGAGCCGACCGAGGAGACCGACATTCCCATGGAGCCGCGCGGCCTCTGCCTCGCCGACACGGGCGCGCAGTATTTGGAGGGCACGACCGACATCACCCGCACCATCGCGCTGGGGCCGCTCACGGACGAGGAAAAGCGCATCTACACGCTTGTCCTGCGCGGACACATACAGCTGGGCGCGGCCAAGTTCCTGCACGGCTGCATGGGCGAAAACCTTGACATGCTGGCCCGCACGCCGCTGTGGGAAGCGGGCCTCGACTTCAACCACGGCACAGGCCACGGCGTGGGCTTCGTCCTCGGCGTGCATGAGGGCCCTGAGCGCGTACACTGGGATGTGAAGCGCCAGAAGCGCCACTGTGTCATTGAAGAGGGCATGATCTTCTCGAACGAGCCGGGCATTTACCTTGCCGGCAAGTTCGGCGTGCGCATTGAGAACCTCGTCGTTGTACGCGAGGCTGAGGTCAATGAGTACGGCCGCTTCCTTGCGCTCGAACCGCTGACGCTCGTGCCGTATGACCGCGATGCGATCGATCTGTCGCTGCTCTCGTCGCGCGATGTGGAGCTTTTGAATGCTTATCACGCTAAGGTCTTTGCGGCGATCTCGCCGTATCTGAGTGGGGATGAGCTGGAGTGGCTCAAGGCGGCCACTGAGCCAGTGCAGTTCTGCTGAACAGTATAAAAGGCAGCGCCGATGGCGCTGCACGGGGCAAAGGGGGAGATTCTCTTTCAAAAGAGAATCTCCCCCTTTGCCCCGCGCAGTCCCATGCCAATGGGACATCTCCCGCGCAGTGCAGGGCATATCAACGTCTGCCCTGTTGCTTCGCGTTCAAATACAGCACCGCCTCGACCACTCCCCCGCCGACGGCGAGGGCCTTGTCCGAGATCGTCGTGCAGTACTCCGGCTTACAGCGCGGGTCCACGTCGCCAGACTTCATGCCCTTTTTGACGGGGACGCCGTCGTCCAGCACGCCGCGCAGCACACCGCTGATGGTACACTTCATCGGCTGACCCTCGACAAAGCCGATGGTCTCGCCCTCCTCGACCGTGTCGCCGATGCGGTGGACGGCAGTAAAAATGCCGTCGCACGGCGCGCGCAGCACGCGCTCGCCCGCAAAGCCGCCGATGAGGCCGGGAATGTTCGTGTTCGGCAGTGCGCTGCCGGAGTAGATGACGCGCCCGAGCGTGTGGCCGCGCATCGTCTCGACGACCGCGTGGCAGTCCTCCCCCGCCGTGAAGCCGGGGCCGACGCCCACGACGATCGGCGCGTCGTCGATCTTCGTGCCGAGATTGCGCTTGGCAAGAATCGCGTCCACGAGCGCGTCCGGCGCGAGCTCCTCGCGACAGGCGCACTCAGGGTCGGCCAAAACAGGCAGCGAACCCTCGCGCAGCAGCTTCTTCGCCTCCGCGGCATTCTCCGCGCGCACGGCGCGCAGGCCCTCGACCGTTGTCTCTCCGTGGACGATGGCATTGGAAAACGCCACCGTGCGGCGGATGGCCGTCGGGCGGGCGAGGTCGGTCATCACCACGTCGATCCCGCAGCGCCACAATCTCATGGCCGCGCCGCTCGCGATGTCTCCTGCGCCGCGAATCAATGCAAGCATACATATACCCCCTGATGCAGACTGCCCGCGATGACCGGGCAGGAAAATTCATTTGCCATGGCCTGCGCCGCTTCATAATCGGCGGCAGACTCCACCTTGTTGATATAAACGCGGTCGCCGTAACCCTCGGCGTTGACGATGCGCGCGGCAAGCTGCGGCGTGACGACCGTCTCCTCATCCACGCCCGCGAGCTGCGCGTAGAGCGCGCTGCGGTGGCAGGTCTCGCGGATGGTTTTGCCGACGCCGTCGATGCCGATGACCATGATGACACGCTGCGCCTCCTCCGGGATCACCGGCTCATGGGAAGCGTGCGCCTTGAGCGGCAGGCGCTTGGCACCGTCCGCCTCGACAAGCACAAAATCCGCAAGCTGCGCCAGCGTGCCCATTGAGAGCCACGGCGCGCAGAGCTTGCCGCTCTCCGCCTGCGAGGCAACACAGACGATGCCCGACCGCTCCAATGCCGCCGAAACGGCGGCCTCGTCCGCATCCAGCAGCGTTTCATACTGCTTCGGACGGCAGATGTGCGTTGTGGTCGTGATAATGACCTTACCCTTTTTCGAAAGCTCCCCGGCGAGCGTTTCCATCAGCGTCGTCTTTCCGCCGCCGCCGATGATGGCCGTCACGCCGCGGCCGACGTGCAAAAGCGGTGCGATCTGCATATACACACCCTCAGTGCCGCTGTCCGGCGAGGCGCGCGCGGTGCTCGATCATCTCCGCCGCGATGCTGATGGCGATCTCCTCCGGCGTCTCAGCCAGAATCGGAAGGCCGATGGGCGCGTGGACGCGCGCGATGTCCTCTTCGGTATAGCCGTCACACTTGAGGCGCTCACGCGTCTTGGCGACCTTTGTGCGGCTGCCGATGCAGCCGATATAGGTCGCATCGCTCCCCAGCACCTGGGAGAGGATCTCATAGTCCGCCTGATGGCCCGGCGTCATCACGACGGCATAGTCGTTCGCCGTGAGCGCCACCTTACCGGAAATATCGGAAAAGCTGCCGAAGATGACCTCACTCGCCATGGGATAGTTTTCTTTCTTCGCAAGCTCCTCGCGGTTGTCGTACATCACCACGCGGAAGCCCACCGTCGCCAGCACCGGCACGAGCGCGCGGCCCACATGGCCGCCGCCGAAGATATACACGCTGCCCGCGTGGCACAGCGGCTCGACATAAATGCCGTCTTTCCACACAGCCTTGGCGGAGAAATAGTCTACCTTGTCCTGCGGGATCTCCTCGCGCGTGACAACGTGGAACTCGTTCACGCCGTCGCCGTCAAGAGACAGCAGCAGCCAGAGGTCGACGTCTTTATCGAGCATTTCGCGCCAGCGCTTGAGCACCGCGACATCCGCGGTCTGCTCGGGCGCGAAAAACTGGAAGTAGACCGTCACCGCGCCGCCGCAGATCATGCCCGTGCTGGCCACTTCACTCGGGTGCAGGTTGTAGGACTTGAGCTCGTTGCCGCCACCGTTTTTGAGCGCGTCCTGCGCGCGCTGGATGCTCAGCCGCTCCACTGCGCCGCCGCCAATCGTGCCGAGCACGCGGTCATCTTCAAAGACAGCCATCTTCGCGCCCGCGCCGCGCGGCACAGAGCCCGAAGACGCCAGAATGCTGCTCAGCACCACACGCTCGCCGCGCGAAAGGGCCGCGAGCATTTCATCAAGAATCGCTTTCATAGTTTCATGCTCCTTTGCAGAGAATCACGCTGCTATTATGCACTGCATTATAGCAAAGCGCCGCGGCAAACGCAAGCCGCGGCGCATAAAAGTCGCATTGATCGTTATTTTCCATTAAATCAGGGGCGCGCATATCTGGCGCGGCTCACTTGCTGCGCTCGATGCGCTTGAGCTCGCCGAAATACTTGTCGTGCGCCTCCTGATAGGCGCGGTTGAAGACCGGGTCTTTGCCCTGGTGCAGCGCCTGAATATAGTCGTGGTGGTTGTTCATGATGTGCTCATCGAACATCGAGAGCGTGAAAACGCCGACATTCGAGCACTGGTCGGCGATGCGCTCCACATTGACGAGGATATCGAGAAACGTGAGGCCCGCGTACACCGTGCACTGCCCGTCGCGCACGCGGCGGATGTGATTGGCACGCAGCGTGGCGACAAGGTCGTCCACGACCTCCTCGACCGGCTCGATGTGGCGCGCGGCCTCGTAGTCCGTGGCGGCAAAGGCCTTGTAGGTGTAATCTAAAATCTCGCCGAGTACCTCGCGCAGCACCATGAGCTCCTGATGTGCCGTGGGCGACAGGCTCGCGCTGCGGTCAAGGAACTCCTGCGCATTTTCCGTCAGGTTCACGGCGTGGTCGCCGATACGCTCAAACTCGCCGAAGCACTGGATATAGTAGTTGAGCATGTCGCTTCCGTGTCCGCTCGGCATGTGCGGCGACAGGCGGATGAGGTAGTTGTCCACATGGTCGGCGAGCTTGTCGATGTGCTCCTCGTTCTCGTTGATGACCTCGATCGTGTGGGCGTCGTACTGCTCGAGCACGCCCATCGCGCTCATCACGCCTGTGCGCGCAAGGCGCGCCATGGTAGTGATGGCCTCACCCGCGCCCGAGAGCGCGATGGCTGGAGAGGTGAAGAACTTTTCATCGAGCAGCGAAAGCTCGTGGTCGACATTTTCACCAAGGCGCACATCGTCCTTGACGAGCTTGCGCGAGAGCTTTTCAAACTGGCCGCACACCGGCAGCAGCACGATGGCCGAAACAAGACGGAACACCGTGTGCACATTCGCGATGCCGCCGGAGGAAAGCGCCTCGTCCCACAGGGCATCGAGCACACCGAACGAGTGCAGCAGCATCAGCCCCACGATCACGAGGATCGAACCGGCGATGTTGAAGAGGATATGGATCACGCCCGTACGCTTGGCATCGGCCTTCGAGCCGATGGAGCAGACGATGGCCGTCGTCACACAGTCGCCGATGTTGACGCCGATGATGATGGCGTAAACGGACGAAAATGTCAGCGCGCCGGTCGTAGCAATGGCCTGCAAAATACCGATGGTCGCCGACGAACTCTGCAGCAGGAACGCAACGCCCGCGCCGAGCAGGAAGCCGAGCACCGGCTTACCGGAGAGCTGGTAGAACATGTTGGCAAACGTCTCAGATTCCGACAGCGGGCTCACCGCCGCGGTCATGCTGAGAAGGCCGGTGAAGAGGATGCCGAAGCCCATCGCGATCGAGCCGATGGTATCGGACTGGCGGGTCTTGACCGCCATTAGAAAGAGGATGCCGATAATCGCCGCAAGGGGCGCGAGCGTCGAGGGCTTGAAGAAATTGAGCAGCGATGTCTCCGATGCGTTCACGTCGAGAAGGCGAATGATCTGGCCCGTGATCGTCGTACCGACATTCGCGCCCAGAATGACGCCGATCGACTGGTGCAGCGACATCACACCCGCGCCGACAAGGCCCGACGTCAGCACGATCGTCGCTGTAGAGCTCTGGATGACCGCCGTGACCACAAGGCCCAGCAGAAAGCCGACGAGCGGATTGTTCGTCACCTTTTCCATCGCGCGCTTGAAGGCATCGGACGAACCTTTTTTCAGTCCGTCGCCCATCAGGCGCATGCCGTACAGGAACAGCGCCAGACCGCCAAAGAGGGTGATCAAGTTGAAAATCGTCATAAGCGTTTCAAACCTCTTCTTCTGTATTATGCCGCCGCGCGGCGCAGGTTTCGGGCTGTAAAATACCCAACTCTCACCAGATACTATTTTATCAGGTGAGGGCAAAATTGCAATCCTTTTCCCAAGATTTGTTACAAACAGCAAAAATGATTTATCCCTTGCATTTTTGTGTGCGCGTGGTACAATATTTATAGACAAAAAAAGGAGGCTTTCAACCATGTTGAACGCAGGCAACCCCATCGGCGTGATGGACAGCGGCATCGGCGGTCTCACCGTCGTGCGCGAATTACAGCGCATTCTCCCCGGCGAAGATATCATCTATTTTGGCGACAGTGCCAACTGCCCCTACGGCAACAAGACCTCTGACCAGATCTTCGAGTTGAGCAGCCACATGCTCCAGTTCCTCGGCGACAACGGTGTCAAGTGCACTGCCATCGCCTGCAACACCATCTCCACCATGGCCGACCGCCTGCGCCCCTGCTTCGACTACAAGATCGTCAGCATCGTGGAAGAAGCTGCCAAATACGTCCTGCGCGAGCATCTCAAGAGCGTCGGCCTCATCGCGACGGAGTTCACTGTTGCCTCCGGCAAGTACGCCGAGCTCATCCATGAGGGTGATCCCGAGTGCAAGGTCGTCGGCAAGGGCTCTCCCCTGCTCGCGGCACTCGTTGACCGCGGCGACTTCAACCAGCACGACATTAACACCGAGATCCGTACGCAGGTCGACAACATTCTCGCGCGCGAAAAGGTCGAAAACCTGATCCTCGGCTGCACGCACTATCCCATCGTGGAAGAGAACTTCCACGAGTGCTATCCCGAAATGCACCTCATCAACCCCGCGCTCGAGCAGGCAAACGCCGTCAAGGCATACCTCACCGAGCAGAACGCGCTCAACCCGCAGAAAAAGGGTAAATTCGTCATCTGCACGAGCGGCGACCCGCAGGTATATGTCAACGTCGGCAAGCGCCTCGGTCTCTTCGAGGCGAGCGAGCTGAAGGTCGTCCACATCTAAGTTGGTCCAAATTGAAATGAAAAGCGGAAAGTCACAGGACTTTCCGCTTTTTTGTGCTGTCTGATGGACTTTTTGCATACCTTGTGGCGAGGTGGTCTGTTTTGAATACATTTGAGGCCGCGATTTTGCGCGATTTCGGCGAGCGGGAGGACTTTGAGCGCGTGCTCACACATGCGCTGCGCCGCGGCTGCGGCGGTCGCATCCTGCTCTCGCTGATGGCGGACGGCTCACTCCGGCTCACCGGCACGAAGGACCCCGACATCTCGTTCGGCGCGGTGCTGCTCGACCTGACCGCGCCGGTGGTGCCGTGCAGCGAGGAGTCCCTCGCCCTGCGTGTGCAGGTGATCGACTGGCGGAGCTGCGCGAGATGCTATGACGAAGCGCTCGCGCAGCGATCTCGCCATCCCCTGCCGTAGCTGCCGCCATCGCGCAAAAACTGCCCGCCGCAAAATTGCGGCGGGCAGTTTTGTCCTTTATTTCAGGCAATCCAAAATTGCCTGCACAGTATCCTCCACTGTGCCGTTGTTGTCGACGATGTGGTCGGCAAATCTTTCGTAGCAGGCCTTGCGCCTGTCGTACATCGCCGCAAGGTCGCCCGCCGAAAGAGGCCTCCCCTCGCGCGGCAGCTGGTCGATATCACGCTTCAACCAGAAAATGATGCCGTTCTGGTGCAGAAGATCGTAGTTTTCCTCTCTCGTCACGCAGCCGCCGCCCGTGGCGATGACCGCTCCCGAGCGCTTGCCGAGCGCGGCAATGGCCTCGCTCTCGAGCTCTCGGAATTCCGCCTCGCCGTGCTTTTCGATGAGCTGGGCACAGCTCATACCGTTTTTCTCTTCGATCTCGGCGTCGCTGTCAAGCGCGATGCGGTCAAGCTTCTCAGCAAGGCGCGCGGCAACGGTGCTCTTGCCGCTGCCGGGCATGCCGACGAGCACGATGTTCTGCATCTCAAGGCTCAGCTTTTTCCAGATGCGCTCGGTCTCGCTGTCGGGGATGTCCCTGTTTTCAAAGACCTCCGCCGTGCGCTTAGCCTGCGCGACGAGCATGTAGAGCCCGCTCATATAAGGAATGCCGAGCTTTTCCGCCTGCAAGACAAACGCTGTACGCGCGGGGTTGTAGACGATATCGAGCACACCCTCGAGCTTCGGGAAGAGCGACAGGTCGACGGGCGACACGCCGCAGTTCGGGTACATGCCGACGGGCGTGGTGTTCACGATGACCTCCGCATCCGCGTGACGATCCAGATTGTTGTAGTTGTCCTCCCCCTTGCGAGAGATGATGGTCACGCTGCGCGCGCCCATCTCCTCGAGCACGGCACAGACCGTCGAGGAGGCGCCGCCGGAGCCGAGCACGAGCGTCTTTTTGCCATCGATCTGAACGCCGCTCGCCCTGACCATACCGGCAAAGCCGTAGGCATCGGCGTTGTCGCCGTACAGCGTGCCATCCTCGCGCCTGACCAGCACGTTCACACTCTGGAGTTTTTGCGCAATGGGTGAAAGCTCTGCGCAGTACGGGATGACGGCCTTTTTATAGGGAATGGTGACGTTCATGCCGTCAAAGCCGCCGCCCGTCAGAAATTCGCCGAGCTTTTCGGGCGCGACCTCATAGAGCCGGTATTCATAGTCCGCCAGCTCCGCGTGGATAGCGGGCGAATAGCTGTGGCCGAGCTTTTCACCGAGTAATCCGCAGCGCTTCATTCAAACCACCTCACTGTAAGAGCCAAGATACGTGAACTCCTCGCACAGCTCGGGCAGCTCGCCCATGAGCTGGGTAAACTGCGGGGTATAGACCGAGGTTTCAAGGTCGAAGTAAAACATGAACTCGAAGTTGCGGTCCGGCATCGGGCGGCTCTCGAGCTTGTTCATGTTGACGCCGAGCGCGTTGAAACGCGAGAGCACCTTGTAGAGCGAACCGGGGTGGTGCGGCAGCACCATCATCAGGCTCGTGCGGTCTGCACCGGGGTAAATTTCGAGGTTTTTCGCAATGCAGATGAAGCGCGTGAAGTTATTGCCCTGATCCTGCACAGAGGCGGCGAGGCAGTCAAGGCCGTAGAGCTCTCTGCATGCGCGGGACGACAGCGCCGCCACATCGTCGCGGCCGGACTCGGCCACCATGCGCGCCGCCACCGCGGTATTTTCGCAGCGGATGACCTTCACATTGGGAAGCCCCTGTAAAAAGTGTGCGCACTGGCTGATGGCCTGTTCATGTGAGTAGATCTCACGGATGTTTTCGAGCTTCGCACCGGGATTGGCGAGAAGATTATGGTCAACCTTGATGCGCACCGAGCGCACGATGCGGAAGTTGTGCTGCGTCATCAAGTCGTAGACCGCGTTCACGCTGCCCGCCGTGCTGTTTTCCAGCGGCAGCACGCCGTAGCGGCAGAGGCCCTTTTCAATGGCGGAGAACACCGCCTCGAAGGAACTGAAAAAGAACGTGCTCGGGCGCTTGAAGAGCCTTTCGCACGCCTGCTCGGAATACGCGCCCTCCACGCCCTGACAGGCGACGGCGGCGTCCTCGGGAAAGAGCTGCGGCGTCTTTTCGATGGCCTCGGCAATTTTCGCGGGCAGATCCCCCTTCGTGCCGAGAAGACAGCTCTGGCGGCTGCGGCTCAGCTCGAAAATGAGGGAGTAGAGCGAGGAGACGTATTCGCGCAGGTCGTCCGGCGTTTTGTCCAGAATCTCGCGCATTTTCTCCTTCTCGCGGCGCGCATCGAGCACGCGCAGGCCGTTGGCCTTTTTATATTCCGCGATCTTTTCAGCGGTCTCCATGCGCTGGGCAAAGAGCGCGATGAGCTGATCGTCGATGCTGTCGATCTCTTTTCGATAGTCGTTTAAGTCCATGTTCCCTTACCTCATTTCCCTTTTGCGCGATAGATACGCATCATAGACCGCGATGGCGGCCGCCGCCTCCACACAGGGCACGGCGCGCGGCACGATGCACGGGTCGTGGCGGCCCGTGACGGCCATCTTCTCCGGCATCATCGTCTGCAAATTGACGCTCTGCTGCTCGCGCGCGATGGACGGCGTCGGCTTGAACGCCGCGTGGAACACGATGGGCATGCCGTTCGTGATACCGCCAAGAATGCCGCCGCAATGGTTCGTCTCAGTGATGATCTTGCCGTTTTCGACCGTAAAGGCGTCGTTATCCTCGCTGCCGCGAAGGCTCGCCACGCCAAAGCCCGCGCCGAACTCAACGCCCTTGACCGCCGGAATGCCGAAAACAGCCGCGGCGATGCGATTTTCCATGCCGCCGAACATCGGATCGCCAAGGCCCGCGGGCGCACCGAAAACCGCGCATTCGATGACGCCGCCGACGCTGTCACCAGCCTCGCGCGCCGCCGCGATGGCTTCGCGCATCTCCTCGCCGCGCGCATCGCTGACGACGGGGAACTCCTTGCCAGCAAGCGAGCCTGTCAGCTCTCCTTCGTCAGAAATGCCCGCAATGGAGGCGATGCGGCTCACAAGCGTGATGCCATCGCGCGCGAGAATTTGCAGGCAGATGCCGCCCGCGATGCACAACGGCGCGGTCAAGCGGCCTGAAAAGTGTCCGCCGCCCGCGCGGTCCTGATAGCCGCCGTATTTGACCTCGGCGGTGTAGTCCGCGTGACCGGGGCGCGGCGTGACAGCAAGATTCGCGTAATCCTGCGAGCGGGTGTTCGTGTTGCGGATGATGGCCGTGAGCGGCGCGCCGCAGGTATAGCCGTTCACAAGGCCGGAGAGGATCTCCGGCGCGTCGGCCTCCTTGCGCGGCGTCGACCAGACGTTTTTGCCCGGCGCGCGGCGATTCAGAAAGCGCTGGAGCTCGTCCAGATCAACTTTCTCGCCCGCAGGGATGCCCTCGACCGTCACGCCGATGGCAGGGGAATGCGACTGGCCGAAGATGGTCAAATGCAGATTTTCGCCGTAGGTGCTGCTCATAAACCTTCTCCTTTCAAGCTGCTAAAATCCTCCCAAAAGCGGGGATAGGACTTTGCCACGCAGCCGTCGTTGTCGACTGTGATCTCGCCCGTCGCGGCGCAGGCCGCCGTGGCGGCAGACATCGCGAGGCGATGGTCGTTCTGCGTTTCGACCGCGCCGCCGTGCAGCGCGGGAACGCCCGTGATGACAAGGCCGTCTTCTTTCTCTTCGACTTGTCCGCCGAGCGCGCGCAGGAGATCTGCCGTGCTCTTGAGGCGGTCGGACTCCTTGAGCCGCAGCCGGTAGGCGTTTTCGACCCGCGTCTCCCCCTCTGCGACCGACGCAACGACACTCAGCACGGGGATGAGGTCGGGGATGGGCGCGGCGTCGATCATCACGCCATGCAGCGCGCCGCGCCTGACCGTCACGGCGTCGCCGTGCTCCGTGACTTCCGCGCCGAACCGGCGCAAAACGTCCAGCACGCCGCGGTCGCCCTGCGAGGACTGCAAATTCAGCCCCTCGACGGTCACGCCCTCTTTCGACAGCGCACCCATGCAGAGGAAGAACGCCGTGTTCGACCAGTCGCCCTCGACGACCGTGCGCTTCGGCAGATGACATCTCTGCTGACCGGGAATCGCCCACATCGCCCCCATTTTGGGGATGGTCAGCTTGGAAAGCTGAAGTGCATCCTCCGTCATGGCGACGTAAGCCGCGGATTCCAGCGGGCCGGACACCATAAGAAGACTGTCTCTGATCAGCAGCGGCAGCGCCATGAGAAGGCCCGAAATATATTGAGAGGACACATTGCCTGCGATCGTATAGTTTCCTCCGATCAGCTGTCCACTGCAATACAGCAGGTCGCCGTCCTCGCGGAGCGTCATGCCATGCTCTTTTAAAACGCTATCCAGCGGGGCGAGCGGGCGCTGGGGCAGCCGCCCCTCGCGGTGGAATACCGCCTGCGCGCCGAGCGCGCCGACGATGGGCAGCAGGAAGCGCAGCGTCGACCCGCTCTCGCCGCAGTAGAGGTCGCAGTGCCCCTCGGGCACTTTTTTGATCGGAGAGACGAGAAAGCCCGTCTCCATTTCTTCAATTTTCGCGCCGAGCGCGCTCAGGCACTTCGCCGTGGCCGCGATATCGGCGGAAATGCCGTCGCAGACGACCTCGGTCTTCTCCTCGCCGAGCGCCGCGCAGATCAGCAGCCGGTGCGCCTGCGATTTGGATGCCGGGATGCGCACACGTCCCGTGCGCGCGCCGGGCGTGATAGTTCTCTTCATCGGATGCCACCGTCCTGCATCCAGTCGCGCAGGGCTTCGACGGGGATCGTCTCCATGCGCACCTGACCGATCTTTTCCGGCACGATGAGGTGCATCTTGCCGCCGGAAATCTTCTTGTCGACGAGCTCGGCCTCATAGAGCTTGTCGAGTTCGTAGCCCGTCTTGGTCGGCAGACCATAGCGGTGCAGAATGTCGAGCAGACGCGCCAGCGTCTCCTCGCCGCAAATGCCGCGCTTGACTGCCGCGCGCGTGACCGTCGCCATGCCGATGGCGACCGCCTCGCCGTGCAGAAGAGAAAAATCGCTGCACTGCTCCACCGCGTGACCAAACGTGTGGCCCAAGTTCAGCGTGCGGCGGCGGCCGAGGTCGTACTCGTCCGCGCCGACGATGTCGCGCTTCATCTGCACGCAGACCTCGATGACGTGCTCGTACTGCTCACGCACGGGCGTTTTGTAGAGTTCTTCAAAGAACGCTGCATTGCCGAGCATCGAATACTTGATGATCTCGGCGCAGCCGCAGCGGTACTGCTCCTCGGGCAGCGTTTCGAGCGTGTTGGGATCGCAGATCACGATGCAGGGCTGATAGAAGCTGCCCGCCTGATTCTTGCCCGTGGGCAGGTCGACGGCGGTCTTGCCGCCGACGGACGAATCGACCGCGGCCAGCAGCGTCGTCGGGATCTGGGCAAAGCCCATGCCGCGCTGATACGTCGCCGCGGCAAAGCCCGCGAGGTCGCCCACCACGCCGCCGCCGAGCGCAACGACCACGTCGCTGCGGCTGAAGCGGTGCTCACCGAGGAAGTGCAGCACATCGGCGTAGGTCGAGAGGTTCTTGCTCCCCTCGCCCGCGGGGAATGTGAAAGAGTGCACACGGTAGCCCGCCTTTTCAAGGGCCTTGACCGTGCGCTCGCCGTAGAGCGCGTAGACCGTGTCGTCCGACACGATGGCGGCCATGCCGGGGGCGCTGACCTCCCGGAGAAGCTCGCCCGCGCGGTCGAGTAAGCCGCGCTCGACCAGCACGTCGTATTCGCGCGAGGCCTTGATATGGATGCTTCGCATCAGCCGTCCACCTCTTCCTTTCTCTTCTTGCCCTCGTCCAGAAGTCGGATAAGGGTCTCTTCGTCGTCATGTTCCATGGCGGTCTTGTATTCGCTCAGGTGCTCGATGTAGCAGTCGATCTCCTTGAGCAGGAATTCCTTGTTTTCCATGAAGAGCTCCGCCCACATGTGCGGCGCGAGCCAGGCAACGCGCGTCATATCCTTGTAGCTTCCGGCGGAAAAGCCCTTGTGCTTTTTCGCTGTGGGGCTCTTGATGTAGGCGTTGGACGCCACATGCGCCAGCTGTGAGGTGAAGGCGATCATCTCGTCGTGCTGCTCGGCGGTTGTGACGGAGTAGCTCCCAAAGCCCGCGGGCGAGAGCAGGTCTTTCACATGGCTGAGTAATTCAATGTCGTCCAAGCGCGGCGGCACGAGCACCATCGGCGCGCCCACGAAGAGGTTCGCCTTGGCGTACTTGAAGCCCGAGAACTGCGTGCCCGCCATTGGGTGACCGCCAAGGTACGTAATGCCGTACTGCTCGGCGATTGGGAAGCACGCCGCGCATACCTTGCGCTTGGTGCCACAGCAGTCGATGACGACCGTGTGCTTGTCGATCTTTGCCGCGTGATTTTTGAGCCATTCGACCGCCGCCGCGGGTCGGACGGCCAGCAGGATGACATCGCACTCTGCCATCGTCTCGTCCGTCAGCGCCTCGTCCACCGCGCCGCTGATGACGGCGAACGACAAGACATCGCGGTCGATGTCGTGGGCGAGCACACGCTCGCCCGCCTCGTGGTATGCCTTGGCGAGCGAGCCGCCGATCAGGCCGAGGCCGACGATGCCGGCGGTCATTCTGCCACCGCCTCTCTCACGCGGCGCACAGCCTTGGCGAGGTCATCGTACTGCTCGGGGCGCAGGGATTGCGCGCCGTCGCACAGCGCATGAATGGGGTCGTTGTGCACCTCGATGATGAGGCCGTCAGAGCCGCAGGCGGCAGCAGCCAGTGCCATCGGGCGCACGAGGCGCGCAATGCCGGTCGCGTGGCTGGGGTCGACGATGACCGGCAGGTGCGTGAGCTCCTTGAGCATCGGCACAGCCGCAAGGTCGAGCGTGTTTCTCATGTAGTCGTCGTAGGTGCGAATGCCGCGCTCGCAGAGGATGACCTGCTCGTTGCCGCCGGCCATGATGTACTCCGCGCTCATTAAAAGCTCCTTGAGCGTGCTGGCGAGGCCGCGCTTTAAGAGGATGGGCTTTCTCAGCTTGCCGAGCTCGCGCAGCAGGTCGAAGTTCTGCATATTGCGCGCGCCGACCTGAATGACGTCCACATCCTCAAAGAGCGGCAGGTAATTCGTGCCCATGATCTCGGTGACGATGGGAAGGCCGGTCTCCTGACGGGCGATCTTCAGCAGCTCGATGCCCTCGGCCTTGAGGCCCTGGAAATCATAAGGAGAAGTGCGGGGCTTGAATGCGCCGCCGCGCAGCATGTTCGCGCCCGAGGCCTTCACGGCCTTGGCGACCGCGACGATCTGCTCTTCGGATTCGACCGAGCACGGGCCCGCGATCATGCAGAAGTTTCCGCCGCCGACCTTGACGTCGCCCACCTGCACGATCATGTCGTCGGGATGGAACTTGCGGTTGCAGCACTTGAAGGGCTCTGTCACGCGCTTGACGGAGTCGACGATGCTCAAACTCTCGATCAGGTCCATGTCGACGCGCGCCGTGTCGCCGATCAGGCCCAGCACGGTCTGGTACTCGCCCTCGGAGATGTGCACGCCAAGGCCCTGATTTTTGAGCCAGTTGATAAGCTGCTCGCGCTTGTCCTGTTCTGCGCCACGCTTGAGTACGACGATCATAATAATTTCCTCCTTATTGACCGTGAAATATCGCCACAACGAAAAAATGCGGCACAGGTCTAACCTGTGCCGCATCAAGCAATCTCTTTTCAGAGCCTTTTTGCATCTTTGCATCACAAATTAGCCTTACTACGAATCCATAGTAAAGTAATAATAGTATGCAAAAACGAAAATGCTCTTCATCTTGTGTTGTTTCTCCGTTCGTGGAACTTTGTTGGTCTCAGTATAGGATCCTTAACCGAAAATGTCAACCGACAAATTATACAAAACGGATGGGTTTTGCTTTACTCCGCTCAAGTGTTTTGACAACTTTCGCCATTCACACGTCCGCGCCCTCGGCCTTATCGGTCTCGCGGCGCTCTTCGATGGCCTCTTTCAGGATGATGTCCTTGACCTTCATCAGTCGGATCGTGTTGGCACGCTCGTTTTCATCGAGCTTCATCGTGATATACTTGATGTTTTGCTGCATCTGCGGAATTTTGACGTATTCGAGCGCGTTGACGCGCCGTCTCGTGCGCTCGATCTCGGCGGCGAGCAGCTGCGTGGCCTTCTCGACCTCGGCAAGGCGGAGCAGGTCGGGCAGAATGTCGCCCAGCTCGCGCACCGCGTCGTCGAGCTCGCCGCTCGTCTGGGCGAAGCCGTACGGATAAATATTCCCGCCGTCCTCGCTCGCGAGCTTGAACTCATAGCGCGGCACCTCGACGCTCATCACGTTCTCCGTGCCCGTTTCGAGCGAAACGCTCTGCTTGGGGCACAATAGCGCCTGCTCAAGCATTTCCGGCGACATCAGCGCGCTCGCCACGGTGAACGAGCCGTAGGCCTTCGTGAGCGACTGCTCCACCTTCTGCCGCAGCGCTAAGTCCTCGCGCACGACCTCCATGAACTGCTTCATCAACTCGTCGCGCTTGTCCTTGAGAAGTTTGTGCCCACGCTGGGCGGTGCGCAGCCGCCCCTTGAGGCGCGTGAGCTCCATGCGGGTGGGATTAACAGTGGTCGTAGGCACTTTTCTCCCCCCTTACTCTTCCTTTTTGAGATACTTGTCGATATACTCCGGTTTGATGCGCTTGAGCTCGCTGCGCGGCAGAAGGGATAAAAGCTCCCAGCCGAGGTCGAGCGTCTGCTCAATGGAGCGGTTCTCGTCCGTGCCCTGCGCGACATAGCGCTTTTCAAACTCGTCGGCAAACTTGGCGTAGAGTAAATCAGTCGGGCTCAGCGCCGCCTCGCCGAGGATCGACATGAGCTCCTTGTTCTCTTTACCGGTGGCATAGGCCGCGAAGAGCTGGTTCATCGTGCCGGAATGGTCCTCGCGCGTCTTGCCCGCGCCGATGCCCTTGTCCTTGAGTCGGGAAAGGCTCGGCAGCACGTCGACCGGCGGATTGATACCGCGGCGGTACAGCTCGCGCGAAAGGATGATCTGCCCCTCGGTGATATAGCCCGTCAGGTCGGGGATGGGGTGGGTCTTGTCGTCTTCGGGCATCGTCAGGATGGGGATCATCGTGATCGAGCCGTCCTTGCCCACCTGACGGCCCGCGCGCTCGTACATCGTCGCAAGGTCGGTGTAGAGGTAGCCGGGATAGCCGCGGCGGCCGGGGACCTCCTTTTTCGCCGCGCTGATCTCGCGCAGGGCTTCTGCGTAGTTCGTGATATCCGTCAGAATGACGAGCACGTGCATACCGCAGTCGAAGGCGAGATATTCCGCGGCGGTCAGCGCCATGCGCGGCGTCGCGATACGCTCGACCGCGGGGTCGTTGGCAAGGTTCGTGAACAGCACCGTGCGGTCGATGGCGCCGGTGCGCTTGAATTCGTTGACGAAGAACTCAGATTCTTCAAATGTGATGCCGATGGCGGCAAAGACAACAGCAAAGTTGCTCTCGCCGTCCAGCACCTTCGCCTGTCGCGCGATCTGCGCGGCCAACTGCGCGTGCGGCAGGCCCGAGCCGGAGAAGATCGGCAGCTTTTGTCCGCGGACAAGGGTATTGAGGCCGTCGATGCTTGAAATGCCGGTCTGGATGAACTCGTTGGGGTAGTTGCGCGCCGCGGGGTTCATCGCAAGGCCGTTGATGTCGCGGTGCTCATCGGCGATGATCTCGGGGCCGCCGTCGATGGGCTGACCCATGCCGTTGAAGACGCGGCCCAGCATGTCGCGCGACACGGCGAGCTGGAGCGGGTGACCCAAAAAGCGGATGCGCGAATCGGCGAGGTTGATGCCCGCCGACGCTTCAAACAGCTGCACGACCGCGCGGTCGCCGTTGACCTCGAGCACCTTGCAGCGGCGCGTGCTGCCGTCGGAGAGGACGATCTCTGCCAGCTCGTCATACGTGACGCCCTGCACATGGTCCACGACCATCAGAGGGCCGGAAATTTCGCGGATCGTCTTATATTCACGGATCATTCTTCTTTCTCTCCTTTCTCAGCGATCGCGGCGATCTGCTCTTCCATCTCGACGAGCAGGTTCGCATAGGCGTCCTTATACTGGTCGGCGGGCACGCCCTTGGCGCGTCCGATCTTCTCGCGCGCGGGGATGGCGAAGAGCTCGCTTAAATTCCCGCCGCGCTCGGCGGCGCTCAGGCATTGCGTGTCGTACTGGCGGATCATCGCCAGCATGCGCGCCTGACGGTCGTACTCGGAATAGGCGTCGTTGTCGGCAAACGAGTTCTGCTGCAAAAAGTCCTCGCGGATCATACGCGCGACCTCAAGCGTGATCTGGTCCTTCGCGCTGAGCGAATCCTTGCCGACGAGCTGCACGATCTCGTTGAGGTTCGATTCCTCCTGCAGCATCGCCATGGCCCACTCGCGGTTTTCGAGGAATTCGTGTCCCAGGTGCTCGCTGTACCACGGGCGCAGGGAATCGAGATAGAGCGAATAGGAATTCAGCCAGTTGATGGCCGGGAAGTGGCGTCGGTAGGCAAGGGACGAATCCAGCGCCCAGAAAACCTTGACGATGCGCATCGTCGCCTGCGAGACAGGCTCGGAGAGGTCGCCGCCCGGAGGCGAAACCGCGCCGACGGCGGTCAGGCTGCCCTGCCGCTCGTCGCTGCCGAGGCATTCGACCACGCCCGCGCGCTCATAGAACTGCGCGAGGCGCGAGGACAGGTACGCAGGATAGCCCTCTTCACCGGGCATCTCCTCGAGACGGCCCGACATTTCGCGCAGGGCCTCCGCCCAGCGGGAGGTCGAGTCCGCGATGACTGCGACGGCGTAGCCCATGTCACGGAAGTATTCGGCGATGGTGATACCGGTGTAGATGCTCGCTTCGCGCGCCGCGACCGGCATATCCGAGGTGTTGGCGATGAGCACCGTGCGCTTCATCAGGCTCTCGCCCGTGCGCGGGTCGACGAGTTCCGGGAACTCGCGCAGCACGTCGGTCATCTCGTTGCCGCGCTCACCGCAGCCGATGTAAACGACGAGGTCCACGTCCGCCCACTTGGCAAGTGCGTGCTGCATGACGGTCTTTCCGCTGCCGAACGGCCCCGGAATGGCTGCCGTGCCGCCCTTGGCTACGGGAAAGAACGTATCCACAATGCGCTGGCCGGACTGGAGCGGCGTGACGGGCGGGTACTTCTTCGTGTAGGGACGGCCCACACGAACAGGCCATTTCTGGATCATCGTGAGCTCTTTCGTCTCGCCCTTGTCGGTCTCGATAACAGCGACGACGTCCTCCACAGTGAAGCTGCCGGACTTGATCTCCTTCACAGTGCCGCTCATCTTGGGCGGCATCATGATCTTGTGCAGGATCGACGGCGTCTCCTGCACCGTGCCGAGCACGTCGCCGCCGATCAGGTGGTCTCCCACCTTGGCGACAGCGGTGAAGTCCCACTTCTTCTCGCGGTCGAGCGCGGGGACCTCCTCGCCGCGCGGCAGGAAGTTGCCGCCCGTCTTCTGGCGGATGACCTCCAGCGGGCGCTGGATGCCGTCGTAAATATTCTCGATCAAACCGGGGCCGAGCTCAACAGACAGCGGCGCGCCGGTCGTCACGACCTCTGCCCCCGGGCCGAGGCCCGAGGTCTCTTCATATACCTGAATGGCGGCGGAATCGCCGCTCATCGTCAGAATTTCGCCGATGAGGTGCTGCTCGCCCACGCGGACGACATCCGCCATATTCGCTTCCGAAAGTCCCGACGCCACGACCAGCGGGCCGGAGACCTTAACGATCTTTCCCATAAGGCTTTTGCTCCTTTTTTACAAAATGTCCGCGCCGACGGCCTTTTCCGCAGCCGCGTGCACGCCCGCTGTGCCGATGCCGAGGCTCCCCTCCCTGCCCGGGATGAGGATGACGGCGGGCGAAACATCCTCGCGCCGACGCTCGATCTCCGCGGGGATCTGCGCGGCGAGGTGTTCGGTGATATAGATGATGGCGTAGTTCTCCTTCGCCATGCGGTGGAGGGCGGCTTTCGCCTGCTCGCCGTTTTCCGCGATGCAGGTGTCGAGCCCGAGGGCGCGGAAGCCCAAAACGCTGTCGCGCCCGCCGATAACTCCGATCTTATTCATGCTGCCGCCTCCCTTAGAGATAACTCATGCGCAGCCGCGCGCGGATGTCCTCCGCCGCGATGCCCGCGATCTTGCCGGATAAAATGGTGCGCACGGCGGTGAACTCCGCCTCTTTCGCGCCAAGATAGCCCGCCACGACCTCTGGGCCGAACGGCGTGCGCCGCGCCCGCTGCAAATAGGACATGAGCGCATCGTCGCACGCGCGCTCAAATTCCGTCAGGCCCCCGCCGCTGTCAAGCAGTTTGGCCGCGAGCTCGCCCGCGCTGTCAAGCGGCGTGCCGTGTGTGAGCGACGATAAATGATCGCCGCGCGCGCCTTTGAGCTGACCCGCCGGAATGTGTCCGCCCGGCAGCATCGCCGCAGCAAGCACATCGTCCTCGCAGCCCATGCGCCGTGCGCGCACGAGCGTACGCAGGTTGACCGCGTCGATCTGCAAGGCGACATAGTCCTTCAAAAACGTGCTGCCCGTCTCGCTTGCGAGCGCGCTCATCTCCTCGTAGCAGGCGCGATCGAGCAGCAGCTCCGCCATGCGGACATCGCCGCTGTGGCCCGCTTCGCTCTCCGCCTGCGCCATCGCGCGGCTCATCGCCGCGGAAACCGCGCTCGTCTCGCCGCGAAGCACCTTCTGCGCGTCGAAGCGGCCGCAGTCCATCGCAAGGCGGGAGACGTCCTCACCGGTGCGTTTGCTCTTGAGCGCGAGCTTTGCGTTGTGATAGTCGTACTTGATCTGAAAGAGCTCGATGATGCGCTTGTCCGGTGCCAGCACGCTCACCTCGCGGTAGAGCTCCCTGCGCGCCTTGGAGAGCGCGTGTTCCACATTTTCGAGCGTGCATCGCTCAAGCGGCGCGTAGCCGCATTCCAAAAGCGTCTTGTAGCTCTCTTCCGGCGTGGCGGCGTCGATCATCCGCTCGGCCATCGCCTGCGTCAGGAGCTTCGCCTCGCGCGCATGCAGCGCCGCGGAGACCGCTGCGTAGTCCGTATCCCGATACTGCTGCATCCGATCCCCTCCTTATTCCACGAAGAGGAGCTTTGCCGCGCCGCGCGCGGTCGTAGGTCTCGGCAAGCACTTCCTGCTTGGCGCTGAGCGTCAGCTTGCGCGTCTCCATCTCCGCCGCGGAGCAGAGGCGTTCGTAGCGCTCCTGCGCGGCGAGATGCGCGCGCTCGTCCGCCGTCTCGCGCTCTTTTTCCGCGCGTACGGCGCTCTCTTCGCGGATGCGCCGGAGCTCCCGCTCGGTCTGCGCATTCAGCTCGCTCAGCGAGCGCGCCGCATCCTCTTTCATGCGCGCGGTGATCTTTTCCATTCCGTTCATTGCGTTTCCGCCTTTCCGTAGGCGCGTCAGCCGATGTTGAGCAGCATCATGATCGACGCCAGCAGCGAAAGGATCGCGTAGAACTCGACCACGATGCACAGCACCATGCCCTTCGACCAGTGTTCAGGCTGGCGCGCCAAGATGTTGATCGATCCCGCGGCGACGCGGCCCTGCGCAACTGCCGAAATGCCGCCGCCGATGGCGATGGGCATGCAGGCCGCGAAGTAACGAAGGCCCTCCTGAAGGGACATATCCACATACGTCCCGTTGAACACGCCCATACGCATCAGGCACAGAAAGCCGATGACGAGGCCGTACAGTCCCTGCGTGCCGGGGATGACCTGCAGGATCATCACTTTACCGAATTTGCTCGGATCCTCGCAGAGAAGACCCGTGCCGGCCTCGCCGGCAAGACCCGTGCCGCGTGCGCTGCCCGCGCCCGCGAGGCAAACAGCAAGACCCGCGCCCAGCATACCGATGGCGCCGCCCGTCGTCAGTTCAAAGATACCCATTTTTTATCCTCCTTACGGTTTTTCCGTTTTTTCTGCAATTTACTGTAAATCGACATATTCCGTATCCAGCGTCATGGGGCGGAAGGGCTTTCCGCCGTCGACGTAGAACTTGTTGAAAAATTCCAAGCACTGCAATCTCAGATCGTGCACGTAGCAGCCGAGGAGATTGAGCCCGAAGTTCATCGCGTTGCCGAGCATCGAGATGATGATGAACGCGATCACGTTCCCCGGCATCGCCGCGAGCATGTTGAACACCTGCGCGATCACGCTGCCCGCGAGCATCAGGGCCATCAGTCGCGTGTAGGACAAAATGTCGCCGAAGTAGCCCGTCACGTGGTTATAGAGTGAGCCGAACACGCCCGTGAGCTTGCCCCAGCCTTTGCCCTGCACGATGGGGCCGAGCAGCACCAGCGCGCATCCGACATACAGCACCGCCGCACCCTTGCCGAGCGCCAAAAGCGCGATGCCGATAAACACGATCCACCACGTGATCTCCTCGAAAAAGGCGTCGAGGAACTTTTTCCGCTTGCACTTTTCGATCAAACTGATGGCCATGCCGGTGACGATCTGCACCATGCCGAGCGCCATCGAGCCGATCAGGATCATCGTCAGATCGTCGAGCGGGTCGAAGAGCTTCGGCAGCGCGAAGACCGTGCCGGGGCTGACGATGGCGACGAGCTGCGTGAGGAAATCGCCGAAAAATCCGCCTGTCAGCGCGCCCATGATGAACGTGCTGATGCCGCAGAGGCCGAGCAGGCTGAACAGCTCGCCGCTCGTGCCCTTGGGCCGGTATTTTTTGCTGATGATGACCGAGGCGATCATCATGAGTAAGCCGTAGCCCATATCCGCCATCATAATGCCGTAGAACAAAATGAAAAACGGCGCCATCAGCGGGTTCGGGTCAAGCGTGCCGTAGGCCGGGAGCGAATACATCTCCGTGACCATATTGAGCGGCCGCGTCAGCTTGTTGTTTTTGAGCTGCACCGGCACCTGCGGGTACTCGTCCTCTGTCGGCTCGCGCGTTTCGATCGCGCAGGTAAACGGCTCGAGCGCTTTTTCAAGCGCGGCGCAGCGGTCGGCGGGCAGCCAGCCCTCCAATAAGAAGACCTTATCCGTGCCGACGAGGCGGCTCTTCGCCTCCTCGCGCCGCAGCGCGATGGCCGCGCGGTCGCTCGCTTCCAAGAGCGCCTCCCGCTTGCCTCCAAGGCCCGCAATGCGCTGTTCGATCTCCTGCCGCTCTTTTTCGAGCGCAGCGAGATTTTCCGCAAGCGCCTTGTCGTTTTCCTTCGCCGTGCCGGTCATGCCGCGAAAGCTCACGGTCGAAAACCCGAGGTCGCGCAGCGCGCTCAGCGCCCGCTCCTTCACGCTCCCGTGACACATCACGAGAAGATATCGCAGCGACCTGTCGCTCGAGGCCTGCTGCCAGGTAAGAAGCCCGCCCAGCGAATCGGCCAGCGCTTTGAGCGCATCGTCCGTCACATTCAGGCCCGCCGTGCCAAAGAACACCGCAAGCGCGCCGTCCGCGCCGCCGAGCGGCGCATCGACCGTCAGCCACGGGGCAAGAGTCGCTCGCAGCGCTTCATTTTTCGTGCGCTCGCTCTCGATTTCGCCGAGGCGGCGTGTGTCCTTGTTGATCGTCTCCGCCGCGGTGCGGGCATTTTCCTCGCTCTCGGCGCTGAAAAACGCCGCGCGGGAAACGCCCTGCCGCTTGCGGAACATGCCTTTTTTCTCCGGCGCAAAGCGGTCGAGCGAGGCAAGCGCCGTGCGGTACGCACGCGACGCTTCCTGCGCGCTCATCAGCGCCTTGTCGTCGGGCTTGGCAAAGCCTGATTTCAGTGCCTCTTCGCTTCCGTCGATACTTGAGATCTCCACGCACTCCATGTCCTGCATGGCCTTGAGCAGCGCCTCGCGCTCGCTCTCCATGCCGAGGAGGCGGAGATGCTTCATTGCTACGATTGCCATTTGTCGTTCACAACCTCTTCCGCGATCCACTGCGCCGCACGCTCAAGGTTTGCGCGCGCCGCGCTCTGCATCTTTTCGCATTCCGTGCGCGCCTTGGCGAGGATCTTTTCCGTCTCCTCACCGGCGCGCTGCTCGGCCTCCGCCATCAGCTGCCGCACCTCCACGTCGGCGTTGCGGCGGCTGTCCTCGATCTCTCGGGCAGCGGCGCGCTGCTCAACGGCGATGCGGCGCTTGGCGTCCGCCTGCGCGGCGGCATACTGCACTGCAAGCTCTTTTTCGAGCTCCTGCACCTGCTGTAATTCTTCCATTGCCATGTTGTCGTTCACCTCTTTTAGCACTGCGGCGGGAAAATGTTTCCCGCTCAGCTTTTTCATATTATAGATTGTTTCAATAAATAAATCAATATTTATTTTTCAAATACGTCATGCATTTAGTGATCGTTTTGTGCATTTTTCTTTACAGCTTCTTTATAGCACACTTCGATACCCGAATCCATGGACACTCGCTACCTTTTGTATAGGAACGTACACCCTTTACAATTTGTTCACTTACTGGTATTCTGCCCGCTTTTGCCAAGGCAACGCGCGCCGCCGCACATTTTTTCAGGTGAAAAAAAGAAGCGAGAGAGATGGCTCGTCCATCTCTCCCGCTCAGGGATCATTCTCAATTTCTGCCCGCTTACAGGTCGATCGCGCCATCCTCCGCGGCGGCGTCGCGCAAAAGCGGCGCGCACTCGTCGAGGAAGCGCAGCACTTGCTGCTCGCAGCGGCCGATGTAGAGCTTGGGCTCCATGACCTGATCGAGCTCCTCGCGTGTCATGCCGAACGCGGGGTCGCCCGCGAGGCGGTCTAAGAGGTCGCACGGCTCGCCCTCTTTCATGCGGGCGGTCGCGGCCATGGAGTGCTGGCGGATCTTCTCGTGCAGTTCCTGACGGTCGCCGCCGCGCTTGACGGCCTCCATCATGATGTTCTCGGTCGCAAGGAACGGCAGATACTCGCGCAGCGTGCGCTCGACGATCTTTTCGTTCACATGCAGGCCGTTCGTCACGCTCTGGCACAGGCGCAGCACCGCGTCGGCGCAGAGGAAGCCCTCCGGCAGCGAGATGCGGCGGTTAGCCGAGTCGTCGAGCGTGCGCTCGAGCCACTGGGTCGAGGCCGTCATCGGCGCGTTGGCCGCATCGGCCATCAGGTAGCGGCTGAGCGAGCAGATGCGCTCGGAGCGCATGGGGTTTCGCTTATAGGGCATCGCGGACGAGCCGATCTGGTTCTTTTCAAACGGCTCTTCGACCTGGCGGTCGTGCTGGAGCAGGCGAATGTCGTTCGCCATGCGGTAGGCGCTCTGCGCGATGGAAGAGAGCACATTCAGAATGCGGCTGTCGGCCTTTCTCGGATAGGTCTGGCCGCTGACAGAGAAGCACTTTTCAAAGCCGAACTCCGCGGCGATGCGGCGGTTCATCTCGTCGACCTTGTCACCGTCGCCCTCGAAGAGGTCGACAAAGCTCGCCTCCGTGCCCGTCGTGCCGCGGCAGCCGAGGAAGCGCATCGAGCCGATGACAAAATCAAGCTCTTCAAGGTCCGAGCGGAAGTCCTGCATCCACAGCGTCGCGCGCTTGCCGATCGTCACGGGCTGCGCGGGCTGATAGTGCGTATAGCCGAGCGTCGGCGTGGCGGCGTATTCGCGGGCAAATGCCGCAAGATTCACCATCACGCTGAGAAGCTGCCCTCTCAGGTATTTGAGGCCGTCGCGATAGAGCACCAAATCGGCGTTGTCCGTCACATAGCAGCTCGTCGCGCCGAGGTGGATGATGCCGGCGGCGGAAGGCGCCGCCTTGCCGTACGCGTACACATGCGCCATCACGTCGTGGCGCACCTCGTGCTCGCGCTTTTCGGCGACCTCGTAGTCGATGTCGGTGATGTGCGCGGCGAGCTCGTCGACCTGCTCCTGCGTGATCGGCAGGCCCAGCTCGTGCTCGGCGCGGGCAAGCGCCACCCACAGTCTGCGCCACGTCTGGAAGCGCATGTCGGGGGAAAAGAGGTGCAGCATGTATTCGGACGCATAGCGGGACGAAAGCGGGGACTCATAAATATCCTTGCGCATAGGGTTCTCCTTTTCTTTCTCAGCGGTCGCTGTTCGTATTTTATATAGAATGAAGCAAAGTTGCAATAGAAAAGTAAAGAGGGGGCCTTCGTCCCCTCTTTACTTTGATGTGTCAGCGGATGATGAGGCTCTCGCGCTCCGCGCCGACGGAGACGAAGCCGATGTGGCAGCCGATGGCCTTTTCAACGTATTCGACGTAGCTGCGGGCGGCTTCGGGAAGGTCCTCCCAATTACGCGCGCCGGAGATGTCGCACTGCCAGCCGGGCAGATACTCGACGACGGGCTTGGCGTCCTGCAGCAGCACGGGGAACGGGAAGTCGTCGGTCTGCTCGCCGTTTAATTCATAGTGTGCGCAGACGGGGATCTTGTCCATGTAGCTCAGGACATCGAGCTTCGTCAGGGCGATGTTCGTCGCGCCCTGCGTCTCCACGCCGTAGCGCGTCGCGACCAGATCGATGGGGCCGACGCGGCGGGGTCTGCCGGTCTTCGCGCCGTACTCCGCGCCCGCGTCGCGCAACTGCTGCGCCCCTTCGCCGAACCACTCGCAGACGAACGGGCCCTCGCCCACGCAGGAAGAGTACGCCTTCACCACGCCCACGACCTCGTCGAGCTTCGCCGTGGGAAGGCCCGAGCCGACGGGCGCATACGCCGCAACGGCGTTCGAAGAGGTGGTGTAGGGATAGATGCCGTAGTCCAGGTCGCGCAGCGCGCCGAGCTGGGCTTCAAAGAGGATGGACTTGCCCTCCTTCTGCGCGTTTCTCAGGAAACGGCCGGTGTCGGTGATGTAGGGCTTGATGGCGCCGCAGTAGGTGTTGACCCACGCCATGAGCTCGTCCATCGTGTAGCCCTTTGCGCCGTAGATCTTCTGGAGCATCAGGTTCTTCCACTCAAGAAGGTCGGCAAGGTGCTCCTTTAAGTGCTCGGGGTGCAGGAGCTCGCCCGCCTGCACGGTCTTTTTCTGGTACTTGTCGCCATAGAACGGCGCGATGCCTTGCTTGGTCGAGCCGTACTTCTTGTCGGCAAGGCGCGCTTCCTCGAGCGCGTCGAGCTCGCGGTGCCAGGGCAGCAGCAGCGACGCGCGGTCGCTGACCTTCAGATTCTCCGGCGTGATGATAACGCCCGCGGCGCGCAGCGTCTCCATCTCCTTGAGCAGGTTTTCGCAGTCCAGCGCCACGCCGTTGCCCAGAATGTTGACAACGCCGTCGCGGAAAATGCCGCTCGGCAGCAGGTGCAGGGCAAACTTACCCTTTTCATTCACCACAGTGTGGCCCGCGTTGCCGCCGCCCTGATAGCGGACGACCACGTCATAATGGTCCGTGAGGTAGTCGACCATGCGGCCCTTGCCTTCATCGCCCCAGTTGATACCTACGATCGCGCAATTTGCCATTGTATTGATCCTCCGATCCGGAGCGGGCCCGCTCTGCGAGTCCTGCTCAAATTTTTCAACCGAGTTATTATAGTCACATTTTCCACCCATGAAAAGAGTTAATTTTGCATAGCTATCATTAGCATTACTTATGTCTTGTTGATTTTTGCGTCAAATTGAAATAATGCGCTATTCCGCTTCATTCAAGGTGTTTCGTCAATAGTGTCCAAAGTTGGGGCTCTGATATTGTTTCCTTTTTTCAGCACTTAGGACTTGCAATGCTGAGTCTCATGTGCAATAATTAGTTTGCTGTTATGAAGGTCACCACAAGATATAGTGTTATGTAAAGGACATACCAAAAGAAGAGGAGACGGGAATACATGAGAGTTATCAAGCGCAACGGCGCAGAAGTAGAATTTGATATCGTCAAGATCATCGCCGCAGTGACTAAGGCTAACGACGTTGTGGACGAGGAGGCTCGCATGACGCCCGTCCAGATCCAGCGCATCGCCGAGAGCGTGGAGTTCTCCTGCCAGAGTCTGGGCCGCGCACCCACGGTCGAGGAGATCCAGGACTTTGTCGAGCACCAGATCATGGCGCACGGCGCGTTCGAGGTCGCTAAGCGCTACATCACTTATCGCTACAACCGCTCGCTCGTGCGCAAGAGCAACACGACGGACGACAAAATTCTCTCCCTCATCGAGTGCAACAACGAAGAGGCCAAGCAGGAGAATTCCAACAAGAACCCCGTCGTCAACTCCACCCAGCGCGACTATATGGCCGGCGAGGTGAGCCGCGATCTGACGAACCGTCTGCTCTTGCCCGAGGATATCGTCAAGGCGCATGAAGAGGGCATCATCCACTTCCACGACACGGACTACTACGCCCAGCACATGCACAACTGCGACCTTGTGAACCTGGAGGACATGCTGCAAAACGGCACCGTCATCACGGGAACCCTCATCGAGCGCCCACATTCGTTCGCGACCGCGTGCAACATCGCGACGCAGATCGTCGCGCAGGTCGCCTCGAACCAGTACGGCGGCCAGTCCATCTCGCTGACGCACCTTGCCCCCTTTGTCGACGTATCGCGCCAGAAGATCAGAAAGCAGGTGCTCGCCGAGGTCGAGGCCCTCGGCGTCGACCCCACGGAGGACAAGATCACCGAAATCGTCGAAAAGCGCCTGCGCGAGGAGATTCGCCGCGGCGTGCAGACCATCCAGTATCAGGTCGTGACGCTTCTGACCACGAACGGTCAGGCACCGTTCATCACCGTTTTCATGTACCTCAACGAGGCGAGAAGCGAGCAGGAAAAGCGCGACCTTGCCGTCATCATCGAGGAAATGCTCGAGCAGCGCTATCAGGGCGTCAAAAACGAGCAGGGCGTGTGGGTCACGCCCGCCTTCCCCAAGCTCATCTACGTGCTCGAAGAGGACAACATTCACGACGACTCGCCGTATTATTACCTCACACAGCTCGCCGCCAAGTGCACGGCGCGCCGCATGGTGCCCGATTACATCAGCGAAAAGAAGATGCTCGAGCTCAAGGGCGATGTGTATCCCTGCATGGGCTGCCGCAGCTTCCTGACGCCTGACCGCTTCACCGACGCGGGCGTCGGCAACATCGCGAATGCCGGCAACTATGTTCCCGGCAAGCACAAGTACTACGGCCGCTTCAATCAGGGCGTCGTCACGATCAACCTGCCCGACGTGGCACTCTCCTCCGGCGGCAACATTGAAAAGTTCTGGACGATCTTTGAAGAGCGTCTTGAGCTCTGCCACCGCGCGCTGCGTTGCCGTCACGACCGCCTGAAGGGCACGCTCTCCGACGCGGCGCCCATTCTCTGGCAGTACGGCGCGTGCGCAAGACTCAAAAAGGGTGAGCCCATCGACAAGCTCCTCTACGACGGCTATTCCACGATCTCGCTCGGCTACGCGGGCCTTTACGAGTGCGTGAAGTACATGACCGGCAAGAGCCACACCGACCCCAGCGCCACGCCGTTCGCCCTCTCCATCATGCAGAAGATGAACGACAAGTGCAAGGAGTGGAAAACCGCCGAAAACATCGACTACTCCCTCTACGGAACGCCGCTCGAGTCCACGACCTACAAGTTCGCCAAGTGCCTGCAAAAGCGCTTCGGCGTGATCGAGGGCGTGACGGACAAGGGCTATATCACGAACTCCTACCACGTCCACGTGACGGAAAAGATCGACGCGTTCACCAAGCTCAAGTTCGAGGCGCAGTTCCAGCACCTCTCCCCCGGCGGCGCGA
>ERZ1106963.484-NODE-484-length-58074-cov-14.117048_pt1 | contig 58074 bp, 64 predicted proteins | sample MGYA00403681_ERZ1106963 | MGnify/ENA primary metagenome ERZ1106963 (study PRJEB35170, sample SAMEA104062407) | human gut metagenome | biome: human gut; feature: human-associated habitat; material: faeces | place: Denmark | collected 2012-05-03 ...
CGAAGGACTCCATCGGTTGCCATCTTGATACCCATGAAGATGAAAAAGTAACCAATCCACCTCATATAATCACCAGACACCTGATAGGCCAACGCCGTTCCGTCTTTTCCTAAGAACAGCGAGGAGATCTGCGTGTGCAGCGTTTCAATGACGAGAAAGGCAAGAACGGCAAAGCACACGTCCAGCACCAGCGCCGCATGGTAGCCTTTTTTGATGCGTTGGGGTTTGCCTGCGCCAAGGTTTTGGGAAACAAACGGCGAAACCGCATTGCCGATGGATACAAAGATCAGCGAAAAGACATTCTCTACCCGCATCGTTGCCGCATACCCTGCCAGTGTCTGTGTGCCGAAGGGATTTACAGCTGCCTGTACGATCATCATACCAATGGACACGGTAGACTGCTGCAGAACCGACGGCACGGCAATCCGCAGCATAGAGCGCAGCTCCCGCCCGTCAAACCGCCGAAAAGGGCTTTGGTATCGCCGCATCCGGCTCAGGAAAATCAACAGTGAAAACACGGCGGAAATGCCCTGAGCAATCAGGGTTGCCAGCGCTGCGCCGAACACGCCCAGACCAAGCCCGGCAACCATCCAAAGATCCATAAAAATATTCAGGACAGAAGAAAAAATCAGGAGTGCCAAGGGAATTCTTGATTCACCGATGGAGGTGAACATGGTGGAGAGAATGTTATACATAAACAAGAACGGAAAGCCTGTAAAATAGACCCGCAGATACAGCACTGCCTCATCCAGAATGTCGGGAGGGGTTTGCAAGCCCCGCATCATCGGGTGGGAAAAGCATAAGCCAAAAACGCCAAGGACAATGCTCAGAATCAAAAAGCTGAGTAAGGACGTTGACACAATGGTTTTCATTTTGCCATACTCCCTGGCACCGAAATAGCGGCTCACCAGCACACCGGCTCCGACGCCGGCTCCCAGTGCCACACAAATGAACACATTGGTCAATGCTGCACAGGCACCGACAGCTGCAAGTGCAGAAGAACCAACAAACTGGCCGACAATAATGGAGTCGGCCATATTGTATATTTGCTGAAAAAAACTCCCAAGAATCATCGGCATTGCAAAAACCGTCAACGCTTTGAGGGGCGCATCGGTTATCAAATACTCATCTTTCGACATTCTCATATTCCTCCATGGTACTTGTATTCAGCGGGCCCATAGACGCGTATAAAAACGCCCTTGAAGCAGCTTTTCCGCTTCAATGGCGTTTCTATTGTTTAAGGGTTTTTGCCAAAGACCTTATCGAATACCGTCAGAATCGCCTGAATATCAATTGGCTTGGAGATATAACCATTCATTCCAGCCTTGAGCGCCTTTTCTTTGTCCTCTTCAAAGGCATTGGCGGTCATAGCGATGATCGGGATATTCGCTTTTCTGTTATCCGATAACGTCCGAATTTCCTGCGTGGCTGTATAACCGTCCATCTGCGGCATCTGAATATCCATCAGGATCACATCATACCGATCCGGTGCAGCAGATACCATTCGCTCGACGGCATCAATTCCATCCGGGATAGTGTCCACGTTCAGTCCCGCTTCCTCCAGGATCACGGTCGCAATTTCAGAGTTCAGGGCGTTATCTTCCACCAGGAGAACCTTCAGTCCCTGATAGCGTGAGCACTTCGCCGTATCCTCCTCACACACATCCGCGGGCAGCTTTTTCTGCGTGAGAACTGCACGGAGTTCAGACATAAAGAGTGGCTTAGAGACAAATGCTGTGACACCGACTTCTTTGGCCTCCTGCTCAATATCCGTCCAGTCATACGCCGTCAGAATGATGATGGGTGTATCCGGCCCAATGACTTTCCGGATACGCCGAATCGTTTCCAGGCCGTTCATGTCCGGCATCTGCCAGTCCACGATATACACCCGGAACGGGCGCTGCATGTCAATGGCCTCCTGCGCGCGGAATACAGCCTCCTTACCCGTGGTCGTCCAGTCTGCCGCCATATCGATCTCACGGAGCATTTTACACACACTCATGCAGGTATTCAGATCATCATCCACGACCAGCGCTCTTGCGCCCTGCAGTTCGGGAATGGGCTGATAGCTGACCGTCTGCCCGGAAATTTTGAAATCGATAGTTACGACAAATTCGGAGCCTTTTCCCAATTCGCTGTTCACCGTAATGGTGCCGCCCATCATATCCACGATGTTTTTGCAGATCGCCATGCCCAAGCCAGTGCCCTGAATACCGCTCTTGGTCACAGTCTGCTCCCGGGCGAAGGGGTCAAAAATATCCTTTTGGAACTCTTTGGAGATACCGATGCCGGTGTCCTTTACGCGGAAGGTATAGGTGGCATAACCGCTTTTCTCGCTGGGAGACTCCTCCACGCAGATGTCGATCATACCGCCCACCGGCGTGAACTTGATCGCATTGCCGACAATATTCAGCAGCACCTGATTCAAGCGAAGCTTATCGGCGATAATATCCTCGTGGGCGATATTCTGCGTGTCAATATGCAGATCGTGCTGCTTGGCGACCAGATTTCCCAGAATGATAGAGCGGAGATCGTGCATGATATCCGGCAGATGGACGGGGCCTTCATCGATCTTGACCACACCGCTTTCAATCCGGCTCATATCCAGCACATCATTGATCAGACTCAGCAGGTGCTGGCTGGAGGTGCTGATCTTTTTCAGATAGTCCCCTACCTGTGCCTGATTGTCAATATGGGTGGTCGCAAGGGCAGTATAGCCCATAATCGCATTCATCGGCGTGCGAATATCATGGGACACACTGTTGAGGAAGTTGGTTTTTGCCTTATTGGCGTGTTCTGCAGAAGCAAGGGCGCTGCGGAGATTCTGCTCCTGCTCGATCTCCTTTTCCTTCTCAGCGGTCACATCGCGGCACGCCAGCAATACCGCAGCAATGCCGCCATTTTTATCGAATTTTTGGGGAACGATAACCGCTTCCAGCCATATGCCATAGGTGTTTCTGACTGTGATGGTAATAGACTTCTTTTCCCCCAAACGCTCCTTGATGGTTCCCATATCCACAAAGGCAGCAAAGGCGTCCCGGTATTCCGGAGCGATCACCCTGCCGATCAGCGCAAGCCGGTCTTCCCGCCGCGCAAGATCCCGATCCGGTACGATGTCTCTTTCCCTGGGTGCCTTTATAATTTCCGTAAGGCCGGTCTCCAGACTGATCAGCACGATAGAGGAATATGCCGTGCCAAGGGCGGTAATGATCCGCAGGCGCTTCTGCGCCTCCTGAAGGGTCTGCTTCTCCATGTTGCTGCGGGTAAACATCATCGTCACAAACGCAAGAGCAGCCAGCACGGTATAGATGATCACAGCCATCAGCCGCCCAAGGAACACCTGACTGGAGGGGAACATGACAAACAGCGTATAGCTGCCCACGCTTTTCTGGCGCCCATACCATGTATGTCCGTCGGAGCTGACCTTAAAAATACCGTCGCTGTCAGGTTGGAAATTACCGCCGTACATTTCTCTGAAGGTATTCGATGCGATCCCCAGGAATTTCTGTTGGTTGGAGCTGACGACCTCATCCTCCGAGCAGACAACAATCACGCCATCCATCTGAAGGGGATAGTCGACAAAAAGGGAGTCAAGCGAGGTTCCGTCGCTTATAGCATCCGAGCGATCCTTTTGCACATAGGCCAGCAGCAGGCCGGGAGCATCGGAACGGGGAACTACGGCCAAATCGTACCATATGCCGGCAATATCCGTCTGCTCTGTATAGGTAGCTTCCGGGTGGTCCAGCAATTCCTGAATATAGCTCTTTGCCAGCGTACTCTCCCAGGCAGATGCAGGTACGTCCACCAGCGTACTGCTCATTACGGTATTCAGGTTCCGATCCAGAACGAGAACACCGCTCAACCGCTGGTCGCCTGCGAAGGTATCCAGGTCACTCTGCTCAAAGTCGGAATACTCCACCATATCCCTGCGAAGATTCTCCGTTTTGTCCAGCAGACGGACAAGGCTCTTAATGCGGTCGTTGGAGGTGTCGCTGTCATAGGTCACGATTCTGGCTTTGCTGAAGGAAACTGCGGAATCAAGCGCCGTTTCCAGCTTAGCCTTGCCAATGCCTGTGAATGCGCCCCAAACAAAGCCGCCTAAAACCACCAGCAGTGCCAGACGCAGGCAGGACATTCTAAATGATTTTTTATTTTTCATTGATGCCGCCTCCTATCACTGAGAAGTTGGCATCCAGACCGTATTTCTCCACGATTTTGGCAATGGTGCCGTCCGCAGTGAGCTCCTCGAACTGCCGGTTGATCTGCTGGATCAGCTCCATATGGGTGCCTTTTTTGAAGGCCACGCCAGTCTTGGAGATCTGGGGGCTTTCCGCCAGCAGGCGGTATTCGCCGCCTCCGGCTATCACCAGCTCATTGATGACTGCCTCATGGCCGGAAATTGCATCCACATACCCTTTGCGCATGGCAGCAAACATATCGTTCGCCGTTGAAAAAATATTGACCCGATAGACTTCCGGAAGCTCGGAGTCCGTTTCATGCAGGAATAAGGCAGCGGCTCTGGTAGTGGCCTGAACGCCGATCCTCTTATCGATGAGATCGTCAAAGGTGTAAATATCACTGTTCGTCCGAACCGCAATGACCTGAGGGGTGTTCAGATACGGCCCCGCCCACTGGTAGAGGTCTTCCCGGTCATTCATAGAGTAGCAGCTCCAGATGCAATCAATACTCCCGGCCTCAAGAAGATCGTTCTTTTCCTGCCAGGAAATAAACTGAAACTCCGGCTCATACCCAAGCCTGCGAAATACGATGGCGGCAAGCTCCACATCAATGCCCGCGTAATTGCCGTCCAGGTCGAGATAGCTGTACGGCTGATATTTGTCGATGCCGATGACGATTTTGGGCTGTTCCTCATTGGCTTTTCCGGCACCTTTGCTATGGCATCCGCTCAGGCAGCACAGCAGCAGAAAAATTGCCAGCGCACAGATACCGCTCTTAGTGATCGCAGTTTTAAACCTCATAGACTGTAGTTCCTCTTGCTTGCAGATCGCAGCTTTCGTTCATATTTGTGTCAATCCTCTTTTATCCGGTTGTATTGGGAACAAAGTGCAATCTGCTCGCAAATCGTTCTCTTTACCTTTTCAATTTCCAGCGGCTTTGTAAGGTGGGCATTCATACCGGCCTCTATGCACTGATTCGCGTCCTCCCGGAACACATTGGCCGTCATGGCAATGATGGGGATGGTCCTTGCGTCAGTTCGCTCCAAAGCACGGATCTTTCTTGTGGCGGTCAGTCCGTCCATCACCGGCATCATCACATCCATTAGCACAGCGTCATAGGTTCCGGGCTTTGCAGACTCAATTTCCTGAACCGCAGCCAGGCCGTTCTGCACGGTCACGACCTCCGCGCCGTTATCCGTCAGCATGAACTGGGCGATCTCGGCATTCAAATCATTGTCCTCCACCAGCAGCAAACGCAGACCTGCAATGTCCGCAGTGGCCGTGAGCTTCTCATGGACCGGTGATCCGTAGCGGTCCAGCTTAAACGGCAGCACAAATGTCAGCGTTTCACCTTGCAGACAGTTTTTGCCAGCTCTATGTAATCTGTGATCACGCCGGTCAGCTTGCCAGTGGTCTGGTTCAGAACGCTGACGCCCGTATCATTGTTCAAATAGCCGATCCGTATATCGCCGTGCTGTGCAAGCCATTCTTTTTCTTCGCTGGACAGGAATGCGCTGGTCTGTGCGGAAAAGTAGCGCTAATAAAGCTCATCCGTGTAAAACGGGTTATCATCCCGAATCCTACGCATGGCGCTGTCCAGCGTGTCCTTGATGTCCGGACGGCTTTTGCTGATCGCAAAATAGATATCCGACCTTCCAATGTTTGTCACAGGAGCAATAGCAAGCTCACCCCAGCGGGATTCTTCTATGGAGACAAAGCAGCTGTATCTATGAAATATTTGCCGGTTCCCTGCGGTATGGTTCATGCGCATACCCTCCAAATTATACTTTTCGCCGACGTCTGTCTGTGTCCACAGATCGTCGTTCCCCACTATATTCCTGTCAAATTCCGGTTGCAGTGGTATTTACGGTGAGTTTGCCACACGAGGAACAACGGCGTATCCTGCATGTCGTTCAGACCATGAATCGAAGATAGCAGCTCATTTGCATAGCTGATCTCTCAGAGCATACCACACTGTTATCGAAAAATAAAGTGGACAAATGAAAAATAGCAGGTTTTTTCTGCAAAAAACAATGGACACAGGCTGACCGGAAAATGGAACGGCAGAGAGAAGACCTCCGGGAGCGCAAGCTGTAGTATGCCTCTTCTGTCCCCGCCGTCCCGGTGCATCAGGACGAGCCACGCAAAAAATGCACCGCGCCTTGCAGGCGCGGTGCATTGCAGCGTGTCGAAAAAGTCTTTTCGCCCCGCTGACTAAGTTTTTGAAACTTTGAAAAAGTTTCAAAAACTACTGATTTCAATGGCAAGGGACACCCTTCTTGGGTTTCCCTCACACACCCTTCCTTACCGTTATCGCAAATATACCACTTTATCGACAGTCTCAAATGCACCGTGCCTTGCAGGCACGGTGCATTGTGTCCATGAACAGCAAATTTTCCATCCTCGCTTTTGGGGTAAAATGCGCGGGACGAAACGGCTCTCCCCCCCCGGTGGACGGGGCCCTGCATTCAGCCCCTGTGCAAAATGGCATCCATATCTTGCTGAGGAGCGGTGATAGGTCGCAGGCCGTAGGCATCCACCAATGTCTTGACCACCGTCTCCGAGAGGAAGGCGGGCATGGTCGGGCCCAGGTACATGTTTTTGATGCCCAGGCTCAGCAGTGTCAGCAGGATGCACACCGCCTTCTGCTCGTACCACGACAGCACCAGCGTCAGTGGCAGGTCGTTGACGGAGCAGCCGAAGGCCTCCGCCAAGGCCAGTGCCACCCGGATGGCGCTGTAGGCATCGTTGCACTGGCCCATATCCAGAATACGGGGCAGACCACCCACCTCCCCCAGATCCAGGTCGTTGAAGCGGTATTTGCCGCAGGCCAGGGTCAGCACCAGGCTGTCCATGGGCGTCTGCTTGACGAACTCCGTGTAGTAATTCCGGCCGGGATGGGCGCCGTCACAGCCGCCCACTAAGAATATATGCTTGACGGCGCCGGACTGGATGGCCCGGATGAGCTCCGGCGCGTGGGAGAGGACGGCGCTGTGGGCAAAGCCGGTGGTCAGCATATGGCCACCGTTGATGCCGCTCATGCTGTGGTCATGCTCATAGCCGCCCAGGGAAAGGGCCTGCTCAATGAGGGGTGTGAAATCCTTGCGGTTATTTTCGTCCCCGGAGATGTGCCGCAGGCCCTCATAGCCCACCACGGAGGTGGTATAAACGCGGTCAGCGTAGCTGGGCCGGGGCGGCATGAGGCAGTTGGTGGTGAACAGTACCGGGGCAGGAATATTATCAAATTCCTTTTGCTGGCTCTGCCAGGCGGTGCCGAAATTGCCCAGCAGGTGGGGGTATTTTTTCAGTCCCGGATAGCCGTGGGCCGGGAGCATCTCGCAGTGGGTATAAACGTTGATCCCCTTCCCTGCGGTCTGCTCCAGCAGCTGGTGCAGATCCTCCAGATCGTGGCCGGACACTACGATGAAGGGGCCTTTTTTGATATCCGTTGGCACCCTCGTGGGCACAGGATCGCCAAAGGTGCCTGTGTTGGCGGCATCCAGCAGCGCCATGCACTTGAGATTCACCTGCCCGAACTCCATGATGAGGGCCAGCCACTGCTCCACGGTGTGCGCCCGGTTGATCTCACACAGGCCCTTAATGAACCAGTCCGTCACCTCCGGATCCGCATGCCCCAGATTCAGGCTGTGGTGGGCATAGGCCGCCATGCCCTTCAGCCCGAACAGCAGCGTGGAGCGGAGAGAGACGGTGTCGGTATCCCCCTTCCACAGCTGCACCAGCTCCCCGTCCCAGCCGCCCAGCTCCTGCCGCTGGGCAATGACCCGCTGGGTAAAGCGGCGGATGGCAGCGTTATCGAAATTGACGTTGGTGAGGGTGGTGAACAGGCCGTCCATCAGCAGGCGGCCGACTTCCCCGGTGCGGCGACCGCTTTTTTCCGCCGCCAGGGCCAGGCGCATCAGCTCATAGATCAGCTCATCCTGAAGGGCGGCCGTCTCCGGCTGCTTGCCGCATACGCCTGTGCGGACGCAGCCGGAACCACCGGCGGTTTGCTGGCACTGAAAGCAAAACATTTCTGACATAAACCCAAATCCTCCTGTAATATGATCGGAATCCGCTGTATCGCTATGGGCTATCATGCCCCGGCCGGAAAAAAATATGTTACAGTTTCAGGATTTTGGAAAATGCAGGGGCTGCGCCCACCGCATCCGGCCAAAAGTGACAAGGGCCGCTCTTGCAATCACGGAGAAAATATGCTATACTGTACCATCCGAAGAAAGGAGGTCCTCCATGGAGAAAAAAGGCGTCAAGATTGCCGCCCAGAATCGCAAGGCGTTCCACGATTATTTCGTGGAGGATCGCTACGAGGCCGGGGTGGAGCTGTTCGGCACAGAGGTCAAGAGCATCCGGGCCGGCACGCTGAACCTGAAGGATTCCTACTGCCAGACCAAGGAAGGGGAAATTTTCGCCTACGGCGTGCATATCTCCCCCTACGACAAGGGCAACATCTTCAACAAAGACCCCGACCGGCCCAAACGGCTGCTGATGCACAAGCGGGAGATCCGAAAGCTCCACGACCTGCAGAAGCAGCAGGGCTATGCGCTGATCCCGCTGTCGGTCTATTTCAAGGACAGCCGGGTGAAGATAGAGCTGGGCCTGTGCAAGGGCAAAAAGACCTACGACAAGCGCGAGGCCCTGGCCAAGCGGGACGCAAAGCGCGAGATGGAACGGGCGATGCGGGAAAAGAACAGATAGAAGGAGACGGAATATGGAAAACAATCCGATTGTAACCATTACCATGGAAGACGGCGGCAAGATCGTGGCGGAGCTGTACCCCGATGTGGCGCCACAGAGCGTGTATAACTTCATTTCCCTCATTAAAAAAGGATTTTATAACGGGCTCATTTTCCATCGCTGCATTTACGGGTTCATGATCCAGGGCGGATGCCCTGACGGCACCGGCATGGGCGGCCCCGGCTACTGCATCAAAGGCGAGTTCAAGGCCAATGGCTTTAACAACGACCTGCGCCACTCCCGGGGCGTTCTGAGCATGGCCCGGGCCCAGGCTCCGGACTCTGCCGGGAGCCAGTTCTTCATCATGCACAAGGACAGCCCCCATCTGGACGGGGAGTACGCGGCCTTCGGCATGGTCATCGAGGGTATGGACGTGGTGGACGCCATCGCATCGGCCCCCCGGAATATGATCACCAACAAGCCCAAAAAGCCCCAGGTGATGGCCTCCGTCACCGTGGACACCAAGGGCGTGGAATATCCGGAGCCGGAAAAGCTGGCAGATCCCTACGGACGTTAAATTTTGTATTCTGCCTGCGTGCCGGGAAATTTCCGGCACGCAGGGGAAGATATGTCTCCGCAGAACTGCGGGCGCAGAATATATGCGCGCAGCAGCCTGCACCCCCATTCTCGGAAAAGCCTTTGTTTTTTCGAGAGTAAATATACGGGGGCGTACCGGTTTCGACGGGGGTGTGGAGGCAGGATAAGCGGGCGGTGGCGCCTGGCCACCATAAAACGGGCAATTAAAAATGAACTGACAACACTAATACTGTTGCCGTCGCAGCTTAAGCTGTGACCGTCTGAACCGGAGAGGCCACAGGCCGGGGAAGGCGTCGTTTATGTGGCGTCCGTGCGGCGGGTAAGAGTTGCCCCGCCCACGCATCATGACTCTACTGAATCGCGTAGTCTGTTGTGTGCCTGCGCGAGGAGGGAATGCTGAAACATAACTGCGCCCGGAGAAGGTCCTGTTAAAGCTCTTTCGGACAGGGGTTCGACTCCCCTCGCCTCCACCATATACCCACCATATCTTGCGGTATGGTGGGTATTTTTATCTATATATTGTATTTATAAAATTTTGGTCGAAATATGGTCGAAAATTTATTGACAGATGATACAATCGGTGTATACTAGTACCCCCACAAGAAGGAATTAAAGGAGGCGTTCTATGGAAAAAAGGGACATTAGACGACATTGCAGCAGCACACAGGAGATAATCAGAAAATCAGAAAAAGACCGTGTATCCATAGAAAAGAATATTTACTACAAAAAAAGTCAGCGCAAGTACTATGTCGTTTTCTATTATGGTGTAGACCCTGAAACGAAGAAGCCAATTAAGAGAGAAAAAACATATTCATCAGAAAGGGAAGCCATTGCCGCCCGTAACGCATTTGAACGAGAGAAGCGGGCGGACATGGTAACTAAACCCACAAGAGACACATTGTTCACTTGCATTGACAACTACATTAAGGCCAAGGAGATCGCGGGGAGGGAAAAAGCCACATTGGCCGAGTACCACAAGTTTGAAAAGCATCTTCATGAATACAGCTTATTTGAGAAAAAGCCTGTCCAAACGATTACGGAACGGGATGTTATAGACTATTTGCTTTATTTGGATACAATAAAAAAGCTGGCCGCCAATACAAGACGAAAACACTATGATTTTCTAAAGAGCGTACTAAATAAGGCAGTCCGCGATCGCATTATACCCGCAAATCCAATAGCTTACTTGGACGCGCCACGAAAAACACCATCATGCGCAAAAGCTATGCCAGAAGAATTGTTTAAGCAGGTGCTATATAAAGCGCAAGGGACCAATGTAGAGGTTTTAATCATTCTATTAGCATTTGGTATGCGCCGTGAGGAAATTGCGGGGCTACGCTGGGAACATGTAAATTTCAAAACAAATACAATACATATATGCGAAGTTCGCACGGAGGTCAATGGCGTTGTAGAGACGAAAGTACCAAAAACCCGATCTTCAAACAGGTATATTTCTATGCCGCAGAGGTTTTTCGATGTGTTGGCAAAGATTAAGCAACGGCAAAAGAATCACAGCATGTCAATTAGGAATATGAACCATCTGTATGTAGTGGGCAAAGCGGACGGATCACCTTACAGTCCAAATTACATAAATGACCTGATGGTGGCTTTTGAAGAAAAGAATGGATTTCCGCACTACCGCCTACATGATTATCGGCATACAGCGGCAACACTCCTTCATGATGTAGGAGTGCCTATCTACGATGTATCAAAATTTTTGGGTCATGCCAGCATAGGAATTACCGCTGACCTTTATACCCATCAGAGCGATCAAACTAATGCGGCTGCGGCTAAAAAGCTGGATGAGATACTGGGCGGAAGTGAACCGGGAAAAACCGATAGCTAAATACTTGCAGATTTCATCCCTTTAATAGATTCACAAGTACAAAAAAACAAGGAGAAAATAGAAAACAAATCACTTTTATTTCTGAAAGAGGGCGAAAGCTTGATAGACTATGTATCACTTTACACGCAGATCAATATCCCAAAAGGGAACTTTTCACCACTTACATGGGCACTAATACATGGCGAGAAGGGAAGCTTCTTTTTTAAGAAGATGAGAACGATTAAGATTAAATACCACATTGAAACACGACGGTTTTCAATTACGGGAAAGCTCATCAATCTTTTTTATGACACACAGGTGCTGAATGTGGATGACATTTACGGGCGGGATATTGAACGCTTTACCAAAGAAGTGAATGAATATCTTTCCAGGCTTACAGGCGTTAAGATTGACATAAATGCTTTTACCGTGGCTAGGGTCGACTATTGCTTTAATGTGGAAACCCCGTTTGTTCAGACTTATCTGGATGTTCTTAACGGTGCTTTCAAAACAGTGGATACGGGGAAACGAATGAATTTTTCTGCGGAGAATAAGACTCCGGGAAGTGTTTATGTCAAAACGACTTCTGATTATAGGAAAAACACTCGGACAAACTATACCTTGAATTTTTATAATAAGGCTGAATGGATTGCAAATCAACGGGAACAAGGGGGCTGGATTAGCAAGGAAGATGATGGATTTGCCAAAAATGTGCTCCGCTTAGAAGTGCAGGTGAGTTACACACTGTTGAAAGCCATATGCAAAAAACATCGCATGGAGCGGATATTCAGGAATTTCTTTGCTTATGAAATGGCGTTTGAAACTATATGCACCGTGTATAGCCGAATTTTTCACTGTGATATGCAGCACGATTTCTACACCTACAAAACGGCCAAACAGATTATAAGCAACCGTAAAGCGCGGGCGGTCTTAGAACTAGCAGCGGAGCATCATACTGTTTCCACATCAAAATACAGTTATGCGGTTAGTCTTATTAAAAACAAAGGAATTTTTCCCTATGCGTTTATTCCAGCAAAGGTGGAGGTTGACTACCTGCCCAATCCGTTAAAACTTATTCAGGACAAGATTTCTACACAAATAAAGTGAGACAATGACAAGAAACAAGCCACGGGGATGTAATGTCCTCGTGATCTTTATTCTTTTATCCCCTGTGCCAGACGGTTTACCCTATCTTATAAGCGCTCAAAAAATCCGGTTTTGAAAAGATATTGTCAAAAATCCGTATATATCGAAAACAATTTATATATTTTTGAAAAACATCTTTATTGTTCGGGCGAAATATTGTATAATTTAGGTGTGTAAAACTCATTCAGCGTCGAAGCGCACTAAGAGAATGCCGTATATTTAAAATGGAGGCCGATAAATGAGCAATATTGAGTACCTATACAGATACACTTCCCTCGAAAGCCTTGCGTTGATATTGAAGTCAAGGCAAATTCGTCTTAATCCGCTGGATAAGATGGATGACTTGCAGGAACAAAAAACTGCAGATGTAGAGAATTTGGGAAAGTTTGTGTTTATCAGTTCTTGGACAGAAGAATCTGATGAGAGCATTCCCATGTGGAGAATGTACACCGATCCAAGAGCGGGAGTCCGAATCAAAATGAGGAAGAACCCATTTGTGTGGCACGGAACAAAAGGCTCGGATATTGTTGAAAAAATCGGTTTGCACGCAGTAGATATGAAATCGCTCAACGGAAAATTGCCCACATTTTTAGATATGTCAGAGCTAATGGATAAAGGATACTATTCAGTCCAAGCCTTTGGTGGAAAAATCCTCGAGCAGGTTACATACACGAATGAGATTGAAAAGCTGGAGCCAGTGATTTCTCATATTGAAGGCAACAAAATGACATTAGAGCTGAACAAATTGGGGCGGCATAAAAACACATACTGGTCATTTCAAAAAGAATGGCGGTATATTATGACATTTATCCCCTTTGATTTCAAATCTGATGTGGGAACAATGGAGTTGAAATTCAATCTGACAGCCAATAAATTATTGCACGGGATTGAAATTCCGCCATTCAGATTTTATAACCTTGATATTGCACCGGAGGCTTTTGAGGAAATGGAGATCACATGTAGCCCGCAAATGTCCGCCGGGAACAGGATACTTCTGGACACACTGGTAGAAAAATACAATCCGCATGCCACAGTTTGCGAAAGCGGTCTTTTAGGAAAGCTTTGACGAAAAAAAGAGGGTGTATTCAAATGGACAAGTTGCCGATAGGCTTAGTGGTCGGCATGAGCAAGCTGACAGTAGAGTCAAGCAATTTAGATTGGCTCACAAAGGAAAAAATGAAAACGGGTATTGATTGTGCTGCAGATATAATCAAGCAAGTCCAAAAATCTCAGGAAAGCATTTTTTCTGTCATGGGGTTTTCGTTAGATGAAATCAGCGCAATAAAGGCAGCAGCCCGAGAGTGCGGCCTTGCGCAGGTAACACTTTTTCCCTGTCCGGTAAACGGCATTCCAACTCCTTGCTTAAAAATGACAGGCGGAGATATCTCCTCTTTTAGCCGGGCGATTGGTCTGCCGAGCCTCGAACAAGCAAGCGTAAATGCAGATGAAGCGCAGCAAGAGGCGCTGATGAATCAATATGGGGTTATCCTATATTTGAAAAAAGATGATGTCACAAAGCCCAATCCATGCACCGGTACATCGCTATGCGATTAACTTTATTAAAAATAAGTGGATTTTCCCCTACGCCTTTCTTCCGGCGGGATTTGAGGTTGACTGTCTGCCCAATCCGCTGACGCTCATAGAGGACAAAATCACTACACAAATTAACTATGTTTAGGCAAAAAACAAGCCGCGGGGATGTAATGTCCTCGCGGCCTGTTCTTATCATCGGTGAATTTTTTCACTCAAGTTCACTCAGCGGGAATCTCTCAATATCGGTAATCCTTCTTTCAAATATCAGTATATGTTCATCACGGGTGCTATTGAGCCCAATGCCGCCGGCAGAAATCAGATTTTTTCCAAGTTCATTGGTATAAGCAGAAACAAGACGCCACCCATTGGCTCCAAGATGATTCAGCGCACCTATCATAGCTTCTTCATTTACAGAGCCATTACTAAACCAACCGTTCTGATCCTGCACCTTGATAACCTTGTACTCCCAGCATCCAGTACAAACCAGTTCTTCCGCTTTCTGTTGTGCTTGAATTTGCTTCTCCTTGCGGTGCCTTTCTTTTAACTTGCGCCCTTCCTGCTCCATTAAGGACAGAATCTGTCGGACTTCTTCTTCACTCTGCGAAACATCGTCATTATTCTGAGCAATACTTGGAGCTGACATTTTTGCCCCGCTATTTACTTGTGCTCTTGATGCGTAATACTGCTCTTCTTCTGGCGACAGATCAATGCCATTTCCGCAATTTAGGCACGCCCCCAATTCTTTCATTTCATCAGTAATGGTTTCTCCGCAAAATTTACACTTCATAGCTGCCCCCTGCAGTTTTATGAGCTTCTTTGTCAGTCGGGATAAAACAAGGATTTCCCGCTCCCGTCTATATCACAAAGATAATTTCCTTCCATAAGCTCATGCGCTGCATCCAGCTTTGTGTATTTGAGGCCGTTGCCCAAAAACTGAATATTCCCCAGCGCATCTTTTTCATGTCATTTTCTCTCCTCTTCTTGTCTCAGTTGTATTTTGATGACTTCCACGCCAAGTAAATCTTGGTATAAAATGCGACTTACCACATTTTTTTGCACCACTCGCACTTATAGTGCTTGTCAATAGCACTGGACGCCATTCCCCAAAATGCCACCGACATTTGCTTATCTTCCCATTTGGCATACCGAACCTTGTAATGCCCGCAATAAGGGCAGGGGTGCGTAGAATATCTGACTGTCCACGGTTCGCTGGCTTGCTGACTGGCCACAGCCTGCTGATACTCGTTTTCCAGCATTTTTTGCTTTCGTTCTTGCATTTCTTGCCTTCGTTGCTGGATTGCTTCAGGAGTCTTTTCCCTTGCAACTGCATCTTGCCTTGCAATTATTCTTCGCCTATATTCATCAAAGTCGGAACGGGCAAGCTCATATTTGTCTTTATTGTCTTCAAAAAAACCTATTCCGCATAAAATGACTATTGCACCCAAAAGTAGTCCTATAAAAATGTCAAAGAAACCGCCACCTATACACATAATCACAAAAAACGCTGCACCAAACAGCATTAGTAGAAATGGCCATATCAGGCTCAAAATAGTAGGCATTGGAATTTGTTCCATTCGCTGCTGTAAACGCTCATTCTCTGTAACGGAGTCCCTCAACTCTTGTTCCAGCTTCTGGATTTCTTCACTTGACAAGTCTTTTTCTTCTACTGAATCTAACGGTGCTGAACATTTTTTGCAAACTCGAAACATAGCATCGTTGACCACTCTGCACTTTGGGCAAATTTTAGCCCGCATACGCTCCCTCCTCTAAAGTTGCTGTTTTATTGTCAGCGCAAATAAACATGACAATTTAATATAAATAAATTATACTTTTATTATTCTGATAAGTCAATATAATTTGTTAGTTTATTATAATATCAATATAATCCTGCTAAACTACAAGCGGGTGATGCTTTATGGTAGATTACAAAATCATTGGCAGCAGAATTAAGAATTACCGGCAAGCTGCCAAGATGACGCAGGAGGCTCTTGCAGAATTAGTTGGCATTACAGTTGTGTATCTATCCAAAATAGAAAATGGCCATGCTCGCCCCACCATTGACTTGCTGGGAACAATTTGCGAAGTGATCTCTTGTGATTTGGGCAGCATATTCCAGGATGCCTCGCCATCTTCGTGCCGCTATCAAAACGAAATGGTGCTAGATCTTTTTAACCATTGTTCTCCGACCATAAAGCCCATTGCACTTAATCTATTGGAGCAACTTTCAAAACTTCCGTGACTTTCTCTGCACTCTTATCAATGTGCTTTTACTGATCCCTGTCAACTCCTCCACCCGCCGGTAGGTCATGCCGCTGTTTAGCAGCTCCAAAGCATGGCTGATCTGGGCGGGTTTATATTTGGGTGGCCGACCCTCCCGATACCCTGGCTGCATCCTCGCTACAGCTTTGCCGTTCTGTGTGCGCTCTAAAATCATACCCCGCTCAAACTCCGCAAAGGCAAGAAATACTGTTAGAATCAGATTCCCGGTCAGGGTGTTTTCAATCAGCCCGATATTCAGAATGTGTACCTTTACGCCTCTGGCAAATAGCTCTCGGACGGTCTGCACGCCCTCTATGGTGCTCCTGGCGAATCTGTCCAGCTTTGTAACGGCCAGGGTATCTCCGCTTTGCAGCTTATGAAGAAGTTCTGTAAAAGCCGGGCGCTCTACTGTCTTTCCGGTGAACGCTTCTGTAATAATCTCCTGGCAGCCGTATTCAGTCAGCGCCGCTGTTTGTTCCTCTAAACTGTTTCCGTCTCTGCTCTGTCCAGTGGTACTGACTCTTGCATACCCGTAAATCATATTTTTCTCCTTATTTATGGCGCCTACTTCTGACACCGTCTCAACCGTTGATTTCTCGTGCGGCAAGCTATGGTGCCATATCTGTTGAGTTATGACACCGGCAAGGGAAGATTGCTCCTCCCCTGCCGGTTTTTGAAATCTACACTTCAAGCATTTGCCGGTTGCAGTCCAGGCAGGCAATGTTGATCGCTTTTGTCGCTCTGACGGAGTTTCCGCAGCAGGGACACACATATTTTCTTGTACTGGATGTACGGGGTGTTGAGGTTCCTGTCGCGCCGCTATGCGCGCCCGTTCCCGTCATGTGAAAGCCGCCGTATTCATTCCGATTCAGCAAAATATCTGTCAGGTCATTGTTCAGCACAAACTCCAATAAGCCGTCACTGGGCGTAGTGTGAGACCATCCGTATTTGTCGCTGTGCTCCACACATAGGCCATGGCTTTCCGCGCACTCCTTGAATCGGCGGTTGTGGTAGGTGTTCCCTCTGCTGCAATCCTGCACGCCATTTTCGCAGTTGTAGTAATGCACCATCTCATGAAGCAGCGTGGCCGTCACTTCTTCGATGGGGCGAGAGAGTGTCCCTGCCCCAATGTTGATCTCGTGAGTTGCGCCGTTTTTGGATAGCCAGGTATCTTCCCGCAGCGAAAAATGCCCGTAGGCTTTTGGCGTGGATTGGATAGTGATGGTAGGTCTTGAAAGTGTACTTTCAAAATAGGCGTCATTCAATAGGTCAAATATCTTGTTAAGATACCCTGCCACGCGGTTATAGCTGGTTAGTTCCTTCATGTCGTTTCCTCCTTGATTTCGGAGAGCGGACACAGTATAATAACCATGCCCGCTCCTCGCGAGTTGGTGTGAAGCTCTTTGCCTGTGGCTTTGGTCGGCGTTCAGGCAAGGGGCTTTTCTCATGCAATGGAAAATCTTCTGCTAGTGATCTGCTTGGTGTACGCCTTGTACACGTCGGGCAGCACCTTCTTGAATGCGGTAGTGTCAAAGCGGGTGGTAAGCACCGAAGTCCATCGAATGATATACTGTCCCGCTTCCAGTTCCTCGGTGTCTTGCGTCAGCATCTCCTGCTTGATTTCATCCCGGACACTTTCCGCCTCCGTCTTGACTTCTTCCAAAAGCTCCTCCAGTTCCTTCAGCTTCTCCACCTTCATGACCAGATCATTGGTAGACATAGTTTCTTGCTCCTTTCGATTGATGCGGTTTTCCCGTCTGAATATAGGATAACGAATACTGTACCCAGTACGCAACAGGTAAAGCGCACAAACTTTGCAATGAACATTTGTGCGCCTTGCATACTGTACCCAGTTCGCTATCCGTGTTATACTATACCACACAGGGAGGTGGTCAAGTGGGAGGAAAAACTTCTAGTGAATCCAAGACGAAATACAATGCAAAAACCTACGATGAAATCAAGGTGAGAGTTCCCAAACATGAAAAGGAGCGGATTCAAGCCTTTGCGGCGTTGCAGGGCAAGAGCCTCAACAGGTTTATTAACGATGCAATCGCCAAGGAAATGAAGGCCGGGGGTGCTTAAAACCAAAAACTGTCTGTTACTTTATCTATATATAGGTATGTGGCAGGGTGTAATACCGACTAGAAATGCATATCGATGTTGTTTATAGATCACTTTCAAAAAAGCGCAAGCAACTCACTTCTAATTCCGATTATGAGAGAAAGCGTATCAAGTATCAATGCTTTCTGAATAGCTTTTGGGAAATATAAAAGGGCGTGGGAGAGAAAAGGGGTGATGTAATTTATGCCGCTTTTTTGCTTTTGAATAATGGGGGAGGAATTGCTGTGAAAAAAATCTGGATAACTATTATTGCAATTTTGACATTTGCTGCACTTGCTGGTTGTGTTAGTATGCTGGAGACAGAAGGTGATTCGCAAAACAAAGAGGACTGCACATATGACAATGTGATTTATGATACGGCGTTTTCACTGGAAAAAAAGGATGGCCTAAGAAGCCGTTACAATGCGTATATAATGTTTTCCGAAAGTGAAAAGAAGTTTGTGTTTTGCTTTCGACTTACTGCGGGAAAAGGAACAAACCGGTACTATGAGGGAACCTATGAGGGGAATGTTGGAGAAGCGATAATCCTGCACACAGAGAACGATTCGAAGTTGGATGGCGTAAATCTCGACTTCAGTGGTGGGAAGATGTACTATGATGACGATGAATACACATCCACTGATGTGACCACGGTCATATCAAAGGCTGAATTGTATAGATAGCGATATGCTAAGGTCGAAAAACTGGCGGAAAAATGAGAGTGCTACTTGACTGTTGCCGCGGATGAAAGTAAAATGTTTTCAGATTTGCAAGTGAGATTCGTGGGTAATAGGCGAAGAATCGGAATATTTTGCGGTTTTTATTCTGATATTTTTTGCAAGCAAATTGCTTTTATTTCAGAGGAGAAAACCTGGAATTGTTCGACTCCCCTCGCCTCCACCACAAAGGTACGGTAGCAATGATACAAATTGCTACCGTACCTTTTAATTATTCCATATGAAAATCCCTTGATATAAAGCCAAAAGCGAGGTTAGTGGGTTCAAATGTGAACCTGCCGACCTCGCTTTTTTCGTTTATAGAGTTTCCGAGCAAACGCTACCTCAGGAAAAAGTGAACCCGCTCTGCCTAACCTTTTAATTTTTCATAGAATAATTAAAAGGTTCGAGAAAAATTAAAAGGTTATTGAGATAGTATTCTACACACATAATCCACGTCGAGACGGTAGTATTGATGACGAGAACTGGCTCTCAAAAGGGCTGAAATAAAGGGATTTCGAGGTTTGCCCCACCAAAAACCGGCGGCGGCCCGGAATCCCTTTCAAACTTTTTTATTATCTAACCTGCACACCGAAAAAGCCGAAATGCGATGCTACGGGTTAGATAATTGCGTGGCGAGGCTACAGGTTGGACGTCTTCATTAAAACAAGTTAATTCATATCAATTCATATATGTTCATATAAAATCACTTGAATTTCGAGGACGATTATGGTATAATGGGACTGTAAAAGGTGTTTTGTAAGGAGGATTCCCTATGTTAGAACAAGAAGACAAATGGATTGGAATAGAGGAAGCCGCCGATTATCTCGGCGTTAATAAAGATTCCGTTCGCAATTGGATAAAGAAACCGGAAAGTGAGATTCCCGCCCACAAGATAGGAAAACAGTGGAAATTCAAAAAAACCGATCTTGACAGATGGGTAAAAAGCGGAAAGAGTTGCTTTGATCTCCAGGACAAATAATCCGGCTAATTCATCAGATTGCGATTAGGAGTGTAATACAACTATGAAAAACGATAAAGAAAATGGGATGGGAACGATGACATATATCGATTTCTTCTCAGGCTGTGGAGGCTTATCTTTGGGGCTTGGCCTTGCAGGTTGGAGAGGCGTTTTCGCGATAGAAAAAGACCCGATGGCATTTAAGACTTTTAGAAGAAATCTTATCGACGAAGATGCTTCACACAGACACTTTTATGCTTGGCCGGAATGGCTATCTAAAGAGCCTCATGCAATTGAAGATGTTCTCGAAGACGAGGGCACATGTCAGCACTTCAAGCAGCTTGCTGGAAAGGTTACTCTTGTTGCTGGAGGTCCACCTTGCCAAGGTTTTTCCGTTGCTGGAGCAAGAAACGGAAAAGATCCGAGAAACCTCTTGGTTTTTAAGCAGATTGAAGCTATTCGGCTATTAAGACCTAATTTTGCGCTTGTTGAAAACGTCGGAGGCTTTGAGAGAAAATTTGTGACACGACCGACGGAAGACGGGTGTATCAGTGTCGCAGAAGAAGCAATCCAGGAATTGGAAGATGCCGGGTATAATGTTGGGAAGGTAATAATCAACGCTGCTGAATATGGTGTTCCTCAATTGAGGCAGCGAGTAATCCTGTTCGCTATTTCAAAGCAATATGTAGGTGATATTGATTCCAAACGGCTGTTGGAGGATACTCTTGCACAAGTAGCAAAGGAGCAAAGAATGGAACTGGGGCTTCCAACAGACCGATACGTTAATATCGAGGAAGCGCTGAGCGATCTGGCAGGAGACGAAATAGTTGACGAACCAGAATTTCCTGGCTACAAAACGTGTAAATACCTTCCGCCAACAGGGGTCTATCAGCAATTGATGCGCAGGAATACCGATGGTTGGGAAATACCAACATCACATCGTTTTAATAAGCATAACCCAAATGTGATTGCTCTTTATGACTTAGCCCATAAAACACAGAAACCCGGGCGGCTAAGCAAAGAGTTTCTATATGAAAACGGTTGTCATTCAAACAAACGATTCGTTCTAAATTTAAAGGAACCTTGTTCTACTGTAACAACCGCACCCGAAGAATTAATACATTATAAACACCCAAGGGTAGTCACGCTTAGAGAAATGGCGCGAATTCAGTCTTTCCCTGACGATTTCACTTTCTATGGGAGATACACCTTAAATGGTCCCAGTAGAGGTGTTGATGTTCCGAGAAATGCGCAGATAGGAAATGCAATCCCGCCTTTGGCCGGTAGAGCAATTGGCAAGGCTATTCAGAAAATATCTCTTTTGATCGAATCCGGGGATTCGGCACTTGAAAAATACAGACCTCGTGCCGAATCCCAGTACAATCAAATGTCAATAATTGATTTGCTGAATAATTAAATTATTCTTGGTGAGAGTCCAGTTCGTTTGTGAGTAAATCCACTACAATTTGATCTGGACTTTCACCAATCATTTTTGCATAAATGCGCAATCTTTCAATAAGCGGGCCTGGGATTCTTAACGGTTTATACTTTTCGGGGAAAGCCCAACAACATAAAGAACAATCTTCTTTGCAGTCTCTACAAGCGGTACTCTTCATATTGTTGCAAGCATCACACAGCGGTTGCCAATTGTCTATATCATCGCCGCCGCCTCGTAAACGCGGTATTTTGTGATCCTGCTGAAAGCCATCTTCGTCAGGAGTTCTGCCGCAGGCAGCACAAATACCATCATATTTCCTCAAGATCACCTGCCAGCTGTCTTCGCTCAAATGTTGGCGGGGTTCTCTTTTTTCTGAAACAGTTAAATCTACAAGTTGATAGTCATTGCCCACTTTGATGATTCCTAAGAACCCTTCTTCGCCTTGTAATTCACGCATACGTCGGAAGGGATCCTGATAAGTTTTGCCGCGATACTTCGAGATAGCCTCTCTTATATCTTCTTTACTCACAATAGGACCTGGAATTCCATGTCCCTGAGGCCACAATGTCTCCAGGATTACTCTGTAGTACTCCTTGTTTGCCTTGCTTGGGCTGACAAACTCCGATGATACGGTTTCAATCCAAAGGTCTCGATCAACATTTGGATCGGGAGTGGGATTTGGTTCATAGGAAGGGCGGACATTATAGTCAATTCGTGCGTGGCTTTTTCTGCGGATGTTTTCTTCGTTTGCCATTATTCTTACTCCTTGTACAAATGAAATTCAGATTTCGTATAACCGCTGTCCAATGCCTTATAAAGGAAACGAGCGGCAATGGATGAATATGGTCTCCATTTTTGACACTTATTCTTTATGGACGATGGTTTAGTGTCATCTGTTTTATATAACCATCGATATGCCTGTAAGAAGGCTCCATCTTCAAAAGGTAAAACATCTTGCCGATTTAGAATAAAGATTAGGTACATCTTGGCGGTCCAGGATCCTATTCCTCTAATACTCGTGAGTTTGGACATGACCTCAGCATCTGTCATATCCGTCAGGTCGGCAAATACAAGAGTTTTGTTTACAACTGCGGTCGTTAGTTCCCTTATAAAAGAAACTTTTGCATTTGAAGTTCCACAATTCCGGATTGCCTCATCCGAAAGTCGACTAATGATATCAGGTGTAATGCTCCCATCGCACAGTGTCTCAAGGCGGCGATAAATTGCTTGTCCGGCTTTTATAGACATCATTTGCTCGATGATTTCATGAATCATATGAGAATATGGATCTTCGTTATGCGGTTCATAGGTAATGGAGCCTACCATACTGATGACCTTTGCCAACCGTTTATCCTTTTTACACAAATACTGGACGGAGGGCGTATTCATGTCGAGCGTAATTATTTCAGACATGATTTCTTCCTCCCGGGTTAATCATCTACGGTTTCAAGAATGTCCTCAATGTGGCAGTGCAACGTTTCGCATATTTTCAAAAGAACGCCGGTTGTGATGTTTTCGCCTTTTCCGAGTTTTGCGATGGATGCAGCGCTAACACCGGCGGCTTCTTTTAGATCCATTTTTGTCATGTTCTTATCGATCAGCAGTTTCCACAACTTGTTGTAACTGATTTGCATTTTGATACCTCCGTGTATACTCATTTCACATCGTTCAAGAATCCGTATCTGCCGGCTTCGAGTCCTTTGGTAAAGGTGATCACATTTGCGCCAGAGCCTTCGTAATCAAGGGCGGGAATGTGCATCATATTCTCCAAGATGATTATCTGGCCGTCATTTTGATGATTGATAAAGAACTTGAATAGCGCGGTTCTCATACTTTCCGGCGCGGCATCCGTTACGCCCTGATCAAGTCCAAGTAACGGTGTATCGATCACCACAAATCCGGGATTGTATTTAGCGTAAGCCTCCATGTACCGACGGAACGTGAATGCAACAATCGTATTGAGATAAGAGCAGTACCCTTGCCCGTGAATATCTGCCTTTTTGTGGCCGTTTACTTCAACATCAAAATCCTTCATGTTGAACCGCGCCGTAGTCAGGTTGTCATAGGCGCATTCGATCAAGGTGTCTTTCAGCATCTGATCAATCCGCTCCTGGAACTCATCACCAAAGTATTCTTTAGGATGATACTCGATCTGTGTTTCGTCCTCGCTGGGAAGCTCTCTCAAATCCGTTTCCCAACTGGAGGCAAAATCATCGATAACACTGAGTTCCTGCTTTATCTGAATGAACGCGCGGTAACCGTTCAAGGATTCCCGCAAAGCATCTGCCTTCGGCTGCAGTTCGTTTTCAATCATGGCCTCAATGCTGTCACGCTTTGCCTGTAGTTCCTTCAACGACGCCTCGATTTCAGCCTTTTCCGCTTCGAGGTCTTTTTCCGTTTCAGCCAGACCGTCCATTTGGAGGGTTATTCTGTCAAGTTCAGCCTGTGCAGAATCGATGTATGATTTCTTGTCCCGAACAGGCAGTTTGCCATCGCAGAATGGGCATACCTGATTCTTTGGAACGTGTCCCATCTCGACCTCGCCGTTAACGATAAAAGAGAGCCTCTTCACATCAGATACATACTGCGTTCTAAGGGCGGCATAGCGAGACTTCAAAAGATCGCACTCGGCGGCTCGGCTTTGCAACCGCAGAATCTGGCCGAGCAGTTCACGGCTCTGGTCAACGGCCGTGGAGATCTGGGTTTCCGTGCTTTGAAGACTGTTAATGATGTCCTGCATTGTTTGTTCGACATCGACACCATCGAAGGCGCTCAAACTTTCAAGCAGTCCTTTGCGCTTGTCCGTAATAGCCTGTATTTTCCTGTTGACATATTCTTCAACTGCTTTTTTCCGGGCGACTCGAATTTCCTTCTTGGTTTGAGCATCCGCCTCACCAAAATCCTGTCCCGACAACAGGTATAGCAACGCCGAGAGCAATGCAGTTCTGTCAGTAGCTTGCTCCGGTTCGATGATGGATTTCTCTTTGGCAATATCGGCTACATGGAAAAGCAAAACATGAAGGAATGTGCGCCAGGTCAGCCGTTTCTTTTCAAAATTCTTGTTCTTTATAACGAAGTGTTCACCCTCTATCCCGATTGAGTCCAGAAGCAGATCGCTCAATATGGGGAGAGGGTCTTTTTTATTTGTGTGTTTCAAATCGTATTTGCCGCTTTCAAAACCAGGAACGTCGGTGACAACATCGACCTGGTTTTTCCCCAAAGCACGTGTGATTGTAATATCGCCCTTGCCCGTGTGCAGGGAGATTTCAATGGTATCATATCCAAGGCTTTCATCAAAAGGTTTCGCCTTACTGCCAAAGCAGAAATCGATACACTTGATGATGCAGGTCTTGCCGGTATTTGATCTCCCTCGGATGATATTCAACCCAGGGCGGAGGTCGATTACGGAATCGGTTTTGCCGCTGCCTTTAGCGACCACCTTGGTAATATAGAATTTTCCCATCGCTACCTCCTTAACGATTGCACGGCTTTGCCGCTGATTTCTTTCAAGATTGCCGAGTCACTTTTTCGTGCATATTTTTTATGTACGGTTTCTGCGATAGCTAAATACTGATCTTTGTAATCGGACTCAAGGGTTCCGATATACTTGCGTCCGGCGACGGTCAGCTTATACAGAAAACCGCCTTCAGTTCGGTTGACGGCGATAAGCCCATCCAGCACAAACATCTTGATGCCTTCCGAACATACAGACCGCTTGGAGGATAGTTCGCTGAAGCTGTAACTGTTATCTCCGTGCAAGTTCCGATTAGACACTTCAAAATCTTTTCCGTATATGGTCATAAAGTCGTATGCTGAAAGGCGGTCAATTGTCATACCGCAGGAACGGATGACGGAGAGAATGAGCATCGCACGCAACCCGGTTTCAAACGGAGTGTTGAAAAGATCATTCATCGATATTCACCCACGATTTAATCGTCCCGTCATTCACCAGGATATGGCAGATGCCTTTCTTTTCAAGATTTGCTATCAGACCGATTATGTTCATAAACGAGGATTTTGAAAGCGTAATGTTCGTAACCTTATCAAGTACTGCGAGGAGACGGTCATATCCGCTCGTGTGGCGATCATCAAAGAGTGTGTCGGAAATCCCGTCATAAGCATCCGTTTTGAGCGCCTGAAACTGTTTATCGCCGTCGGAAAAGACCTCGCGTACCGAACGATGGACACTTTCTGCACTATAGTAGGCTTTGCGCTGTTCGGCAAAATTTCTGCGAAGAGTGTTAGACAAGGTTTCTATTGTGTCTGGCGTCACAACACCGTTGATTTTTTCAGCGTATACTTCGCACAGTGCGTTTACATACGGAAGCTCCTGTGGGGAAATACTGCTCTGCGGTGTAAGCTGAACTGGAAGTTTAACCTCTTCGGTTCCGAGGTAAATAATTCGGGTTGTGCTGTCATATCTTGTTGGTGTCAGAGGAACAAAAGGGACGCCGTTTTCATCCTCGGTAGGCGAGCCTTGATTCTCAATAACTGTAACGTTCAGATTCTCTACATGATCCGCATGAACCGAACGGTCTCCATACTGATTTACTTGAGTAATTGGCGCACCGGCAGACGGGATTGCCGGAACAGATCCCTTTTGTATTTCATTTGCCATACGCATTACCTCCGTTACAGTTTCAAATTCTCGACGTAATCAATGTGAACAGGATGATCTCCATATTGATTTACTATAGTTTGATGCACAACTGTTTTATCTCCCGATGCGGCACCAGATGGCTCTTCTCCATCTACGACCTCCGCTTCGGTATTATCGGGTTCATCTTCGGATGAATCCGCTTTTTTATTATTCCGCCGTATTTGTTCGGCAAGCTGATGTTCAGCGGCTCCGAAAACCTCTGCCATTATTCTGCCGGTGTTCAATATGGCATTATCGATTACTTCACGATCAGTAAGGGCATCTTGTGCAGCATCTGTTGGGGTTGGTAAAGAAGTATCTGTAGTTGGCACAGATAGCTCTGTATCAATGCTGATTGCTAAAATTCCGCTCCCGATATCGCTTTTGAATTTCCATTCGGTGTTAGAACCAGCCTGAGAATACCAAGCGGTAAAGGTGGCTTTGCCGGATTCGCAATCAGGACAATTGCACATGACATAGTTGATAACACTCAAGAGAAACGGCAACAGCATTATCTGATGTGCTTCATGAAGCTGTTTAACCGGAAGAGAATCAGAATGACTGACCGCTATTAAGGTTTCGCCATCGAAAGATGCATCTTTCTGCATTGTTTCAATCAAAGCTGAAACCAACCACACGCACTTATCCTTATTCAAATATCTCTCTATAAACCCTGCTGTCCGCTTGAGGAGGCAGGGTTTATTTGTTTGATACAGATTTTGAAATGCGGAGCGTGTAGCTGCTTTTGTAAAAGGAACATAGTCGCCTGTACTGTCATCGCATTTTTTATAGTTGGTCGCACACTTGTTCAGGGTAGTCCCTGCAATCGAAGAATAATCCTCACCTGTGACTATGTAGACAAGTCCGGCGTAAACACCGGGAATCGTTAATCCGTCTGATCCGCCGTTCAGCTTATTTCTTGCCTTCTGGCGCGGCTTTCTTGCTTCAAGTAGCAGGTCGAAGAGAATACCTCCGCAAAGATGTGGCACTGGATTTGGGGTCATCTCTATAACCTCCTTCAAATTTAGTAACCTTACACCGCCTTAGTAACCTCAAAGGGCTGTTTTGTGATATTGACAGGAACCTTATCTACTTTAGGTTTTAGTTGTAGATGAGGCGAAGACGGTAATGGGGAGAAATCCGAAATCTACACTTTATTTAGTATAACACAAAAGTGTGAAAAATTCTACCCCTTTTACAGAATTCGTTTCTGTGGATGTGAAATTCCCTTCATCAAATATGAAATAAACATTCGGAGGCTGCAACATGACCAGACAAGATTGGCAGTTAAACATCGAGAACACCGCCGACAGCGTTGCGGCGAAGTACGGCAATGAGGTGGCGGCTTCGGTGTTCAGACGGTACGACGCGACCTGCTTCGATGACCTTAGTCCCGTTTATTATAGCGAGGTCTTCGGCGAACTCATGCTCATCGATGAGGATGGGTGACCGCTGACACGGTTCCTCCTACGCCTAACCTTATATATGTTTGAACGTCGAGCTGACGGCACGGGTGCCGCGCTGTCACCTGGGCGCTCAAAGCCCAAATATTAATCTCATAGTCCGAGATGGTCATTAGGACAATTGGACGCATAGCGAACTTGACATCACAGGTTTACTGTAGTGTCACCTGGGCGCTTAAGCCCAAACAACCGCCGTCAGCTGGACGGAGTCATGAACCGTTGCTCAACGGCTCGCGGCGGACAAGTTAATAATGACGGCTGCCTTTTGAGCGGGTTGCCGCAGACCGAAACGGAGAATCTCTCTGTCGGGCTGTGGTTAATTTTCTGCACCCTTTTTGCAGCCGAACCCAGAGTCCTCCGTTTCGAGAAATCGAAAATCGGAGGACTTTTTTATGACAAAGAAAGACAAGCAGTACACCATCTACATCCGCTCCACAAAAGAGAGCATCCCTGTCAACAAGGAAGAATTCGATGCCTACTACCACGACATCAATATCTACCGAATCCGTCAGCAGAGGCACGGTCGCTGCGTGTGTCCCGCAAGCAAGCGGCTCACCTGCGATATGGACTGTCTGACTTGCCCCTTCCACCGCATGGGCGATACGCGTTCCCTCGATTACACCGAAACCGATGACGAAGGAAACGAAACCGCCTGGGTCGATGAAATCCCAGACAATTCGCCTTTACTCGAAGACATCATCATCGAGGCTTCCGAAATGAAAGCTCTGTACGCTCGGCTTACAGAACTGATGCCGGAGGCAATCAAAATCGGCGAGATGCGGCTTGAGGGTTTATCAGAGGATGCCATCGGCGAACGCATTGGGATTGGCAGAAAGACCTATGCCTACAGATTAAAAAAGGTTAAAGCCGTCCTCGAAAAAGAATTCCCCGACATTTTTTGAAAAAAGTTTCCCGGATTTTTTCCGAAATGCCCTCCTCATGTTCATGGGAGAGTGTAAGGAGCAAAACGATACCGCTCCTTCGGGAGGTGAAAACGAATGAACGAAGCAAAGAGAGATGCTCTGAAGCCAGAAGAAGAACTTGTTGATGTTCTGCTCGACTTTATCATCGTGTCGGCAACACTGGCAAAGAAAGTCACCCAGGCGGTGAGAGAAAAGCAAATCAAGGAAGGAGCGCACAAAGATGTCAAAAATGAGCGAACTGGATGCCGTGATCAGAGACCTGCGAACTGCGGCTACCACTATTAACGATGCGGCTGATACCCTCACGGAGATGTTCAGCGGCAAGACCGCCGAAGCTCCGGCAACACCGACCGAGCCGGCTCCTACCAAAGAAGACGTCCGTGCGATCCTCGCAGAGATGTCGAGCCGTGGCTTCACCGCCCAGGTAAAGGAACTGCTCCGTCAGCACGGCGCGGCAACGCTCTCCGGCATCGACCCTTCGGAGTACGCCGCTCTCATCAAGGATGCGGAGGGACTCGAAAATGGGTAATCACGCTCTGCTTTCCGCTTCCTCCTCCCACAGGTGGCTGAACTGCCCTCCGTCCGCGAGGCTCGGCGAGAACTATGAGGACAAGGGCAGCGATTTCGCCGCCGAGGGAACGGATGCCCACAGTCTGTGCGAACACAAGCTCAAGACGGCTCTGGGCATTCCGTCCGAAGACCCCACCGAAAACCTCTCCTGGTACAACGAGGAGATGGAGGAATGCGCCAGCGGTTATGCCGCCTATGTGCTTGAACTCCTCGCCGAAGCGAAGAAGGTCACGACCGACCCCATCGTGCTGATCGAGCAGCGGCTCGACTATTCCAAATATGTCGAGAACGGATTCGGCACCGGGGACTGCGTCCTCATCGCTGACGGCACCCTCAACATCGTGGACTACAAGCACGGCAAGGGCGTGGAGGTCTCCGCAGACCACAACCCGCAGATGATGCTGTATGCGCTCGGCGCTCTGGAGATCTTCGATGCTCTCTACGACATCGACACGGTCACGATGACTATCTACCAGCCCCGCCGCTCCAACGTCAGCACCTACACCGTTTCGACCGCCGAGCTTCTCAAATGGGCAGAGACCGTTCTAAAGCCGACCGCCGAGCTTGCCTTCAAGGGCGAGGGTGAGTTCCATTGCGGCGAGTGGTGTCAGTTCTGCAAGGCGAAAGCGGACTGCCGGGAACGCGCCAGAGCGAACCTCGCGCTTGCTGCCTATGACTTCGCCGAACCTCCGCTCCTCACGGATGAGGAAGTCGAAGAGGTCCTCTCCAAGGTCGATGGTCTCGTGTCCTGGGCAAACGACATCAAGGAATACGCCCTGCAAGCCGCCATCAGCGGTAAGGCGTGGAACGGATGGAAAGTTGTCGAGGGACGATCCAACCGCAAGTACACAGACGAAAGGCTCGTAGCCGCAGCGGTCATCGCCGCCGGTCACGACCCCTACGAACAGAAACTGCTCGGCATTACCGAGATGCAGAAAACACTCGGCAAAGCCAAGTTTGACGAAATCCTCGGCCGCTTCATCACGAAGCCCCAGGGAAAGCCCACGCTCGTTCCGATGTCTGACAAGCGTCCGGCAATGAACACAGCGGCATCAGATTTTGAAAATTAAAGGAGTAAACGATTATGTCTAATAACAACACCAAAGTCAACAACCCCATGAAGGTCATCACCGGCAAAGACACTCGCTGGTCTTACGCAAACGTCTGGGAAGCCAAGAGTATCAACGGTGGTGCGCCCAAGTTCAGCGTTTCCCTCATCATTCCCAAGAGCGATACCGCTACCGTCCAGAAGATCAAGGCTGCCATCGAAGCCGCCTACCATGAGGGCGAGGCGAAGCTCAAGGGTAACGGCAAGTCCGTCCCGGCTCTCTCCGTCATCAAGAACCCTCTGCGTGACGGCGATACCGAACGCCCCGATGATCCCGCCTATGCAGGATGCTACTTCGTGAATGCCAACTCCACGACCGCTCCCGGCATCGTGGACGCTGACCGCAATCCCATTCTTGTCCGCAGCGAGGTCTACTCCGGCGTATACGGCAGAGCGTCCATCAACTTCTACGCTTTCAACAGCAACGGCAATCGCGGCATTGCCTGCGGTCTGAACAACCTTCAGAAGATTCGTGACGGTGAACCCCTCGGCGGTAAGGCTTCGGCTGAATCCGATTTCGACACCGATGACGATGACGATTTTCTGGCATAAGGAGGGCTGAATCATGACTGAAACCATTACCACCATCCTCTGTATCGGACTCCTGTCCATCTACGCTCTTCTCGGAGTGACCTTCCTGATCCACTCCATCGCCGACATCTTCGATAATCGCCGCAGGGCGAAGCGTGAAGAAGAACGCGAAAAGCGCGACCTCGAATACCACGAGATGCGCATGAAGGAATTTAAGTAATCAACCGTCGTGGGCGGTGGGAGCGATCCTGCCGCCCTTTACGGCTATGCGAGGTGACAACTCTTGAAAACCATAAGTATTGATATCGAAACATACAGCGGCACCGACCTCGGCAAGTGCGGTGTCTACAAATACACGGAAGACCTTGACTTTGAGGTTTTGCTCTTCGGTTATGCCGTTGACGGCGGCGAAGTCCATGTGGTCGATCTGGCACTCGGCGAAAAAATACCGGCAGACATTGCCGCCTCGCTTACCGATGAGAACGTGCTGAAGTTTGCCTTCAACGCCAACTTTGAGAGGGTCTGCCTTTCCCGGCATCTCGGAATGCCTACGGGCGAATACCTCGACCCGTCTTCCTGGCGATGCACGATGGTGTGGGCGGCGTACATGGGATTGCCGCTTTCACTACAGGGTGTCGGTGCGGTGCTGAACCTCGACAAACAGAAGCTTACCGAGGGAAAGGAACTCATCAAATTTTTCTGCTCACCGTGCGCTCCGACCAAGAGCAACGGCGGCAGAACACGCAACCGCCCGGAGGATGCCCCGGAGAAATGGTCACTCTTCAAATCCTATAACCGCCGAGATGTTGAAACTGAAATGGGCATACAGCAGAAGCTCACGAAGTTCCCCGTGCCGGAGTTCGTGTGGGATGAATATCGCCTCGATCAAGAAATCAATGATCGCGGGGTTCGGCTGGACATCCCCCTTGTAGATACAGCCATCCGCATGGATGCCGCCTCAAGGCAGGAGCTGATGGACGATATGCGCCGTATCACCGAACTGAAAAACCCCAACTCGGTATCACAGATGCGGTCGTGGCTTGCCGACAACGGTCTGGAAACAGACACCCTCGGCAAAAAGGCGGTCAACGAAATGCTGAAGACCGCGCCGCCGGAACTCGCCAATGCCCTTGTTCTCCGTCAGCAGCTTGCCAAGTCCTCGGTGAAAAAGTATCAGGCGATGCAGAACGCTGTGTGTTCGGACGGCAGAGCCAGAGGGATGTTTCAGTTTTACGGTGCCAACCGCACCGGTCGATGGGCAGGCAGACTCATTCAAATGCAGAATCTGCCCCAGAACCATCTGTCCGACCTCGCCGAAGCGAGAGGGCTTGTTCGCAGCGGCAATTATGAAGCCGTGAAAATGCTGTATGAGGATGTGCCGGACACGCTGTCGCAGCTCATCCGCACCGCCTTCATTCCCCGTGAGGGCGCAATGTTCTATGTGGCTGACTTCTCGGCAATCGAAGCGAGGGTCATCGCATGGTATGCCGGGGAGACCTGGCGGCAGGCGGTATTCGCTGAAGGCAAAGATGTCTACTGCGCTTCAGCATCGCAGATGTTTCGAGTGCTGGTCGAAAAGCACGGTGTCAACGGACACCTCCGTCAGAAAGGCAAAATCGCTGAACTGGCTCTCGGCTACGGCGGCTCCGTGGGTGCTTTGAAGGCAATGGGAGCATTAGAGATGGGCTTGACCGAAGAGGAGCTTCAGCCGCTCGTTCAGGCATGGAGAGCGGCAAACCCCAACATCGTCAAGTTCTGGTGGGATGTTGACCGCGCCGTGCTGACCGCCGTCCGGGATAAGACTACCACAGAGACACACGGTATCCGTTTTCTCTGCCGCAGCGGAATGCTCTCCATACTTCTTCCGTCCGGCAGGATGCTCAATTACGTCAAACCGAAAATCGGCGAAAACAGATTCGGCGGCTCCTGTATTACCTACGAAGGTGTCGGCGGTACGAAGAAATGGGAACGGCTCGAAAGCTACGGTCCCAAGTTCGTGGAGAATATCGTTCAGGCAACAGCGAGGGACATTCTATGCTATGCCATGAAGACCCTTCGCCGCTGCTCGATCACCATGCACATCCACGATGAACTCGTAATTGAAGCCAACCCTCGTGTATCCCTCGATGCCATCTGTGAGCAGATGGGCAGAACGCCGCCGTGGGCAAATGGACTGCTCCTCCGGGCAGACGGGTATATCACGGAATTTTATAAGAAAGATTGAGGTAAATCCTATGGGAATAAACAAGTTCAATGCGGAGGGCTATTACGACCCCACCGCATACGAGGCAATGACAAACGTTGCAAAAGAGGAAAAAGCGTTCTTCGCATTCAGACCTGTTGTGTATATCTGCTCACCCTATGCCGGAGATATTGAGACGAACGTCAAGGCGGCACAGAGATACAGCAGATTTGCCGTAGATACCGGCTATCTCCCCATCGCTCCGCATCTGCTGTTTCCTCAGTTCATGGATGACGGCAATCCGAAAGAGCGGGAACTCGCCATGTTCTTCGGCAATGTGCTGATGAGCAAATGCGACGAATTATGGGTCTTCGGAGATCTGATTTCAAGCGGCATGGCTGCCGAAATTGACCGAGCCAAGCGTAAGAACTATGCCATCCGATATTTTAATTCCGACCTTAAGGAGGTAACCAAAAATGCGTGACCTGCCAATCGCTTACGGCAATAGCTGCTATGCCAAGACCTGGGCGAACAAAACCACCGCATGGGAAGACCTGTGCGAAAGATTGAAAAACACTATCCGCACGACCGAAACCGTAGAGGAATATCCGAAGCTCAAAAAGGATGACCGGGACCGTGCCAAGGACAAAGGCGGCTTTGTGGGCGGTTATCTGAAAGGCAACCGCCGCAAGCGTGAGACCGTGGTATGCCGCTCCATGCTCACGATGGACGCAGACCATGCCGAGATTGGTTTTATCGACCGTTTCGCCTCGGAGTGCCGGTACTCATCCTGTCTCTATACCACCCACGGACATACACCCGAACAGCCTCGCTGCCGCATCATCGTGCCGCTGACGAGGGACATAACCCCGGACGAGTATGTGGCTCTCGCCAGATACTTCGCTTCCGATTGGGGCATCGACCAGTTTGACGAATGCTCCTACAAGCCGAGCCAGCTCATGTATTGGCCGACAACTCCGGCAAACGGTGAATTCATCAGCAAGACTACCGAGGGCGAATGGCTCGATCCCGATGTATATCTCACGGCGCATCCGAACTGGAAGGACTGCTCCCTGCTTCCGACCTCCTCCCGTGAAAGCGCCGTCCGTGAGGCAAGCGGCAAAAAACAGGAAGACCCTCTCACCAAGCCCGGTGTGGTAGGCGCGTTCTGCCGTGCCTACGGTATCGCCGCCGTGATTGAAACATACCTCGCAGATGTATATGAACCGTCCGCAATGGAGGGTCGTTACGACTATATTCCCGCCGACTCGTCTGCCGGTGTCGTGGTCTATGACGATAAGTTTGCATACAGCCACCATGCTACGGATCCCGCCTGCGGTAAGCTGCTGAATGCTTTCGACCTCGTCCGTATCCACCGCTTCGGCGATGATGACGAAAAGAAGTCCTTTAAGCAGATGACCGAACTTGCTCTCTCGGACGATACGGTCAAAGAGAATCTTGCTGCCGAGCGTATCGCTCAAGCCGGAGAGGATTTCTCCGATGATGCCGACTGGCATAAGCGGCTTCACTTCGTACCCCGCTCCGGGGCATTGGAAAACAGCGTGTGGAACTTGAACCTCATCCTTGAAAACGATCCCGACTTGCAAGGCTTCGCTTTCAACGATATGGCGAATCGCATCCAAGTCACAGGTGAAATGCCGTGGGACCGTCCCGAAGGAAACTCTTTCTGGAGGGATGCCGACTCTGCCCAGCTTAAATCGCTCGTGGATATCCGTTACGGCGAGTTCACCACACGAAACTACGACGTCTCCTTTACCAAGGTGGCAGATGACCGTCATTTCCATCCTGTGAGGGATTACCTCAACGGACTCCCCAAGTGGGACGGTGTGAAGCGGGTCGAGGAACTGTTCATCAAATATCTGCAGGCAGACGATACGGAGTATGTCCGCACCGTTACGAGAAAGACCTTCGCCGCGGCTGTTGCGAGGGTACTGTGTCCCGGCATCAAGTTCGACTGTGTGCCGGTACTTGATGGTGAGCAAGGCATCGGCAAAAGCTCCATCGTCAAAGACCTCGTCACGCCCGAATATTACTCCGAATCCCTCTCCCTTACGGATATGGATGATAAAGCCGGAGCGGAAAAGCTGCAGGGCTTCTGGGTGGTCGAAATCGGAGAGCTTGCCGGAATGAAGAAAGCTGACATTGAAAAGGTGAAATCATTCCTCTCCACCTCCGATGACAAATACCGTCCGAGCTACGGCAGAGTGGTCGAAAGCCACCCCCGCCAGTGCGTCATTATCGGTACGGTCAACGGCGAACGGGGCTACCTCCGTGACATCACGGGCAACCGCCGTTTCTGGATCATCAAAGTACATCAGAAAACACAGAAGCAGAGCTGGCACTTCACCCAGGCAGACCGCGATCAGTTCTGGGCAGAGGCGAAGGCTATCTGGGAGTCCGGCGAAAAGCTGTATCTCGAAGGCGATATCCTCGCCGAGTCCGAGAAGGCACAGCGGAACGCTATGGAGGTGGACGAGCGTGTCGGCATGGTCGAGGAGTATCTGAACACCCTCCTTCCCGAAGGATGGGACGATATGGATGTGTATGCCCGTCGCAGTTTCCTCTCCGGCGATCCGACCGCCGTCAAAGGAACCACGGAACGCACGACCGTATCCAATGCGGAAATATGGTGCGAGTGCTTCGGCAAGAACCTCTCCGAACTGAAGTCTGCCGACAGCTATGCCATTGCTGCCCTTATGACGCAGATTCCCGGTTGGAATCGCGGTGCCGCCGCCAAACGACTGCCCCTCTACGGTAAGCAGCGAATTTACGAAAAAGGCTAACTGCGGAACAAGATGCGGAACAGGAACAACTTTTTCCCTTATATTTATTCGGCGATAAAGAGATAAAGACCAACATATACGCACGTATAGGAATATAAGGAAATGGTTGTTCCACTCGTTCCGTTGTTCCAGAAAGGACAAATATGAAAAGCGAAAAACAAATTGAACAGGGTCTCGTCAAATCCGTGAAAAATATGGGAGGTATCGCGCCCAAGTTCGTCAGCCCAGGTTTTGACGGAATGCCCGACCGCATCGTGCTTCTTCCTTATGGGAAGTTTGCATTTGTGGAAGTAAAGGCTCCGGGCAAAAAGCCCCGTCCGTTGCAGGTATCAAGACATGGCTTGCTTCGGCATCTCGGCTTCAAGGTGTATGTCCTTGACGATATGAACCAGATCGGAGGGATTCTCGATGATATACGAACCGCATGATTATCAGAAATATGCCATCAACTTCATCAAGGAGAACCCCATCGCCGCCGTCCTGCTTCATATGGGCTTGGGTAAAACGAGCATCACGCTGACGGCAATAAACGACCTCCTTTTCGACAGCTTCGATGTACGGAAGGTTCTCGTCATTGCTCCGCTGCGAGTGGCACGGGACACATGGACTGCCGAGGTCGATAAGTGGGATCATCTCCGGCACCTCATCTGCTCCGTGGCCGTTGGCACCGAGGCCGAACGCAAAGCGGCTCTCCGAAAGAAAGCCCACATCTACATAATCAACCGTGAGAATGTCTCATGGCTCATCGAGGAAAGCGGCATCCCGTTCGACTTCGATATGGTGGTGATCGATGAGCTTTCCTCCTTCAAGAACGGCAAGGCAAAGCGGTTCAAGAGCCTGCTGAAAGTCAGACCTCTCGTAAAACGCATCGTAGGTCTGACCGGCACTCCCGCCGGAAACGGTCTGATGGACTTGTGGGCAGAGTTCAGGGTTCTGGATATGGGCAAACGCCTCGGACGGTTCATCTCCAACTACCGTCTCAACTACTTCACCCCTGACAAGCGCAACGGTCAGATCGTGTATTCCTATAAGCCGCTGCCGTTCGCCGAACAATCCATATATGATGCAATCTCCGACATCACCATTTCGATGAAGTCCACCGACCATCTCAAAATGCCGGAACTGGTCAGCACAGCGTATCCCGCCGTTATGAGCGATGCGGAAACCCAGACCTATGAGGATTTCAAATCCGAGTATGTGATGAAGCTCGGCAAGGACAAGGAGATCACTGCCGCCAATGCCGCCGTCCTCTGCGGAAAGCTGACGCAGATGGCAAACGGTGCGATTTATGACGAGTTCGGCGAGTGCCATCTCATCCATGACCGCAAACTGGACGCTTTGGAGGACATCATAGAAGCCGCCAACGGAAAACCTCTTCTGGTGGCGTACTGGTACCAGTCCGACTGTGACCGCATCGAAAAACGGCTGCACGAACTGCATATCCCGTTTTCGAGGATGGACAGTTCCGAAAGTATCCGCAGATGGAACAGCGGCGAGCTTCCCGTTGCCCTTATCCATCCGGCATCTGCAGGACACGGGCTGAATCTTCAAAGCGGCGGCAGCACCATCGTGTGGTTCGGCATGACCTGGAGCCTTGAGCTTTACAGTCAGACGAACGCAAGGCTGTGGCGGCAGGGTCAGATTTCCGACACCGTGGTGGTCATGCATATCATCACCGCCGGTACCATTGACGAGGACATTCTGAAAGCCCTTCAGCGGAAGGACAAGACGCAGTCCGCATTGATAGCGGCGGTCAAAGCCAATCTGTGACAATCTATGAAAATCCGTGCCGATCCGAGAAATATAAAAAATTCGGAGGTACAGAATATGAACCCTTTTGAAGAACTGGCGAATGCCATAGTGATCCAAGCGTCGAAGGACTATATGAAAGCCCTGAAAAAGCTGAAGAAATATCCGAGGGATGCCGAAGCAAGGCAAATGAGGAATGATTGTGAGAGTTTCTTCCGTTCCTCGTGGTACAGCACATTGACTTCGGTTGACGGAGAACTTCTGATGCGAAAACTGCAAACGGAGGTGGCGGCATGACAGCAAAGGAATACTTGAGTCAGGCTTACCGCCTCGATCAGCGTATAAACTCCAATATCGAAGAAGTCACCATGCTTCGTGAAATGGCAAGCAGCATATCCTCTCCGTCTTGGGGCGAAAAGGTGCAGACTTCCCGCAGTACGGAAGCCCCCTTTGTACGGAGCCTTGAGAAAATCATGGACTTGGAGGATACCATCAACAAGGAAATCGACACCCTTGTCTGTCTGAAAAAGCAGATACGAACGGTCATTGAAGCTGTGCAGAATACGGATGAGCGGCTCGTTCTCCGTTACCGTTACATCCATAACTGCACATGGGAGCAGATAGGAAACGAACTGAATGCCGATGCGAGAACCATTCGCCGCTGGCACGGTGAGGCTCTCCTCAAGGTAAAAGTCCCCGAAAACCCCATCGTCATATAAATGCGCCCGAAATGTCCTGCTTTGTCCGTAGATGTCCACCGCCACATTATGGTATGATATAATCAGCAAAGAATATAAAGACGAGCCTTCGAGGGAGCAATCCTTCGAGGGCTTTTCTTATGTCCGAAGGAGGTGAACGAATGCCAAAGCGACCACTCAGACCCTGCTCTCATCCCGGCTGCCCCAACCTCTGTGAAGGACAGTTTTGTGAACAGCACCGTGTGGAGGAACGCCGCAAGTACGACAAATACGAGCGCAGCTCCGATGTCAACCGCAAGTACGGCAGAGCGTGGAAACGCATCCGTGACCGCTATGCGGCAGAGCATCCCCTCTGTGTGATGTGTCTCAGGGAAGGTCGGCTGACTCCGGTACAGGAAGTTCACCACATCCTGCCCGTTTCCAAAGGCGGCACTCACGCAAGGGACAACCTCATGAGCCTTTGTCAGTCCTGCCATACGAAAATACACCACGACCTTGGCGACAGATAAAAAGAGGTCACCCTTAATAAAGGATGACCTCATATGGCGGAGCGGGCAGGGCTTGAACCTACTCGGCACTTGTAACAGCTTTTCTATCCCAACAGACTTGGACCACTCCGTGCGTGCCGCTTACCACCAATAATCTGTTTGTCATGCTGTGTTTCTCCTCTAAATCAACAAAAGTCATAACTGCAATGAGCGTCTGAACAAAGGTTAAATAGAGTGAAATCAAGTCAACGGGGATGCCAACCCAAATGATTGTCAGAATTGCTGCTACCAACAAAATTGTAATGAAATTATACAATAAATAGGTCTATTTTTCAAGACCGGTATGGGCGGTCAAATCTCTACGACCCTCTCGGTCGGGCAACGGCCCGGGGTCACGTGTGCGAAAAAGGCGAAATCAAAAGGGTAATTAAGGGAGGTGAACTCGGATGCCCACAAAATCGAATAACACAGGCGGGCGCGGTGGAGCAAGACCCGGTGCGGGAAGGAAAAAAACCGCAGTCAAGGAGAAAGCCGAAAACGGGAATCCCGGCGGCAGAAAACTTGAAGTGCTGGATATTCCCGAAGTCGAGGGTGTTGCTATGCCGAAGCCCCATGATTTTCTTTCTGCCGAGCAGCGGGACGGCAGCGTCCTGCAGGCACAGGAGATCTACACGGAAACCTGGCAATGGCTCAAAGGTATCGGCTGCGCCGCAAAGGTGTCGCCGCAGCTTTTGGAGCGCTACGCCATGTGTTCCGCCCGTTGGGTGCAGTGCGAGGAAATGACCAACCGCATGGGTTTCCTCTCCAAGCACCCCACCACAGGAAAGCCGATCCCGTCTCCGTTTATCAACATCGGCATCAACTACATGAACCAGGCGGTTCGGCTCTGGAATGAGATTTTCCAGATCGTGAAAGAAAACTGCAGCACGGAATACGGCGAGTCAACGCCGCAGGACGACCTTATGGAACGCCTGCTCCGTGCAAGAAAGGGGTAACACCATGTTTGAAAAAGTAAATCCCTGCCACCCGGATAAGGTGGCAGACAGAATTGCCGGTGCGCTCGTTGACCTGGCATACAAGAAAGCAGAAAATCCCCGCATCGCCGTGGAAGTGCTCATCGGTCACGGCGTGTGCTACATCATTGCGGAGGCTTCGGTGAGTATTCCGATAGAGGAAATCACCGCCGCCGTTCACCGCATTGCTGGAAACCTCGCTGTGGACTATGTGGAAGTGCCGCAGGACGGTCACCTTGCCGATAACCAGGCAGACGGTGTCCGCTGCGGTGACAACGGCATCTTCAAAGGAATGCCCGTGACCGAGGAGCAAAAAAAGCTCTCGCAGATCGCACGGGACATTTTCGCCGTGTATCCCTATGATGGGAAGTACATTCTGGACGGTGACCGGCTCATTCTCTGTCAGAGCAATGCCGAGACACAGCATCTGCGCGAGATTTATCCCGATGCGGAGATCAACCCGCTCGGCGACTGGACGGGTGGCACCGATGTGGACACCGGCGCAACCAACCGCAAGCTCGGCTCGGATATGGCTGACTCGGTGACCGGCGGCGGTCTGCACGGCAAAGATCTGTCCAAGGCAGATGTGTCCGTGAATATCTACGCTTTCCTTAAAGCCCAGGAGATCGGTGAACCTGTGATGCTCTGCTGTGCCATCGGTGATGATACCGTGGACGGCAGACCGTATGAGAAAATCGTGGAGATTGCTCAAAACTACATCCGCTCGGTCGGCGGCTTCGAGCAGTTTGCGGAATGGGGGCTGGTCTGATGAAAACAACGACCGAGATGCAGCTCGTACCTATCACGAAGCTGGTTCCCTATGTCAATAACGCCCGGACACACAGCCCAGAGCAGATCAATAAGCTCCGCTCCTCACTGCGTGAGTTTGGCTTCATCAATCCCGTTATCATCGACCGTGACTATGGCGTTATTGCCGGTCACGGTCGTATTCTTGCCGCCAAGGAGGAAGGCATTTCTGAGGTGCCGTGCGTCTTTGCCGACCACCTTACGGAAGCCCAGAAGAAGGCCTACATCATTGCCGACAACCGCATGGCAATGGACGCAGGCTGGGATGAAGAACTTCTGCGTGTGGAGATTGAGTCTTTGCAGGCGGCAGATTTTGACCCGCTTCTCACCGGCTTTGACGAAAAGGAGCTGTCGAAGCTCTTTGACGATGGCATTGAAGCCGAAGAGGATAATTTTGATGTGGATGCCGAGCTGCAAAAGCCTACCTTCACGAAGCCCGGCGACATCTGGACGCTGGGGCGGCATCGGCTCATCTGCGGCGACAGTACCAAGGAGGAAACCTACACCGCTCTCATGAACGGCCGCAAAGCAAACCTCGTCATCACCGACCCGCCCTACAATGTGAACTACGAGGGCAGCGCTGGGAAAATCCAGAACGACAACATGGCATCGGAGAAGTTTTTCGACTTCCTCTTTGATGCCTTTTCCAATATGGAGAAGGTCATGGCGGACGATGCCTCCATCTATGTGTTCCACGCCGACACTGAGGGGCTGAATTTCCGAAAGGCTTTTGACGCTGCTGGGTTCTATCTCTCCGGCTGCTGTATCTGGAAGAAGCAGTCCCTGGTGCTGGGACGCTCCCCGTACCAGTGGCAGCACGAGCCGTGCCTTTACGGCTGGAAGAAGAAAGGCAAGCACCAGTGGTACACCGGGCGAAAAGAGTCCACCATCTGGGAGTTCGACAAGCCCAAGAAAAACGGCGACCATCCTACCATGAAGCCGATTCCGCTGCTTGCCTATCCCATTCAGAACAGCTCTATGGCAAACTCCGTGGTGCTCGACCCCTTCGGCGGCTCCGGTTCTACGCTCATTGCCTGTGAGCAGACCGACCGCATCTGCTATACCATCGAACTGGATGAGAAGTTCTGCGACGTCATCGTAAAACGGTACATCGAGCAGGTCGGCTCGGATGAAAAGGTCAGCGTTTTGCGTGACGGCAAGGAATACAAGTATAGCGAGGTAGTGCCCCATGACGACTAAGACTTTGACCCTCGGAAGCCTGTTTGACGGCTCCGGGGGTTTTCCGTTGGGCGGACTGCTTGCCGGTATCACTCCCGTGTGGGCTTCGGAAATCGAGCCGTTTCCCATTCGGGTGACCACCAAGCGTCTGCCTTTTATGAAGCACTACGGGAACATCTCCGCTATGGACGGCGGCAGGATCGAGCCTGTGGACATTATAACCTTCGGCAGCCCGTGCCAGGACATGAGCGTGGCAGGCCGAAGAGACGGCTTGGACGGAGCACGTTCCAGTCTTTTCTACGAAGCCGTCCGCATTATCAAAGAAATGAGGTGTGCCACAGGTGGCAGATATCCAAGATACATCGTATGGGAGAACGTCCCCGGTGCCTTCTCCTCGAACAAGGGCGAGGACTTCAAAGCCGTCCTCGAAGCGGTCATCGGCATCGCCGAGCCGAATGCCGAGGTGCCTATGCCTGAAAAGGCACGATGGCCCTACGCCGACCTTTACATGGGAGACGGATGGAGCGTTGCGTACCGAACTCTTGACGCGCAATACTGGGGAGTTCCCCAGCGAAGACGCCGCATCTACCTTGTCGCAGATCTTGCAGGCGGAAGTGCCGGAGAAATACTATTTGAGTCAGAAGGCTTGTCTGGGTATTCTGCGGAGGGCTTCCGCTCGTGGCAAAGAGCTGCCGGAAGTTTTACGCCTTGCGTTGGAGCGACAGGCTATGACGGATACAACGGCAGTCTGACTGAGGAGGTTTCTTCCACGCTTGGTGTAAACTGCGGAGTCTCAACTGGTCGCAACGGCATCGTGCTGAATGACCAGGGCGGCAACCGCATGGACATCACAGAGGAGGTTACCTCCACACTCCGAGCAGAAGCACACCATCCGCCCTGCGTGATGGAGTCGGCAGGATTTTGCACCGAGCATTCTGCCAAGAGCCGTACCATTGGCTATGAGGAAGAGTGTTCTCCCACGCTCCGAGCGGGTGTAGTTCCTGCGGCGGTGGCACTGGAAAACCATCCGACCGACAGCAGGGTTAAGCTCTCCGAGGACGGCAATGTGCAGACGCTGACCTCCCGCATGGGGACGGGCGGCAACAATGTACCGCTTGTGATGAAGATCCGCTCCGGCTGCGAAGGCGGCGGCAAGGGTGCGCTTATTCAGGAGAATAAGTCCGCGACTCTGTCCTGTAACAACGACCAGACGCTGTTCGAGCCTTGCGGCTGGGACGGCGGACAGGTTTCTCCGACTCTCACCAAACAGAACGCAGGTGGAAATCAGCGGATGCCGGACAAGGACAATTTCACCTGCGTCCTTCAGCCCTTCGGCATCTGCTCCAAGGACTCCAATGCCATGAAGTCGGATAATCCCCACAGCGGCATCTACGAAGCGGAAACCGCACGTACGCTGGACGGCAACGGCGGCAGCCCCTCCTGCAATCAGGGCGGCATCGCCGTTGTTGCTTTCACGCAGAATCAGCGTGATGAGGTTCGTGACCTGGGCGACCGCTCCGCTGTTGTGTGTGCTAATGCCGGGACGAAACAGCAGACCTATGTGCTGCAAGGCTCCATGATCGGCCGCGAGGACAGGAACGGTCCCCAGGGTGACGGCATCAACGAAGATGTCAGCTTTACACTTAACACCGTTGACCGCCACGCTGTCTATACTATGACAACCGGCAGCTTTGCCCAGGTTTCCGAAGATAAGGCTCCTACCGTCCTTGCACGGGATTACAAAGACCCGACCGCTGTCTGCTACGGCATTGGCAGAGATACCTTCAACCAGGGGCAGAACGCCAAGTTCGCTCCGACCTTTGAGAAAGAGCTTCAGCCGACACTGGTGGCAAAAGGACCGGGGGCTATACAAAGCGGATATACAGTCCGTAGGCTGACACCCACCGAGTGCGCACGGCTTCAGGGCTTCCCGGATGACTGGTGCGCCGACCTCGGCACGGAAAAACCGACCGATGAGGAAAAGTACTTCTGGCATAAGGTGTTCAAGACCTACTCCGAAGTGACCGGCTGCAAAATGAAGTCCGACAAGCAGGTTGCAAAATGGCTGAAAGACCCGTATTCCGACAGTGCGGAATATAAGATGTGGGGCAACGGCGTGGCACTCCCGTGCGTATGGTTCGTGCTCTGCGGAATTGTGTGGTATGCACAGTCCGGCGGCGATAATGCGCCGATATAATCTACACCGGAAATGTGCAGATATAGCTGGATAAGTGCCCAACCTGACGGTAATATGTGACTACCATAAAACAAGGAGGTCACGAACATGACGATTACAATCCATGCACAGGGCGCAGAGCGCAAGCGGCTGGTGCAGACCATCTCCGACTGGCTCGGTGCCCCCGCAAAGTACTGTGGCGCACCCACATTCAACTATGAGGTGGATTACTTCACCATCGACCGAAACGGCAGCCTTTCCTTTGATGACCGTGCCGACAGCGAGGTCATCGAGCGACTTCTTCAGCACATCTACGATGAGGGCTTTGACATCGACCAGAGCCACACTGATGACGTGGAAGAGCCTTGCGCCGTCTGCATTTCCATGCCGAGGAGCCTGTTCACCGACAGCAATCTGGAAAACCTCAAGGCACTCATTGCCGCCAAGGGTGGTCTTATCAAGAAAGCCCTTGGTGTGGACGATCTGCCGTTGGAGATCACGGACACGAAGGTATCCTTCCCTTGGTTCCCGGCGACTCCAACCCCGGACGAGATGAAAGCCTACGACACCTTTATCTGCAAGCTGTGCGAAATGGCACGAAATCAAAGCCGTGTCAATTCTTCCGAAAAACCGATTGAAAATGAGAAGTACGCATTCCGTTGTTTCCTGCTTCGGCTGGGTTTCATTGGTGATGAATACAAAGCTGCTCGAAAAATCCTGCTGAAGAACCTCTCCGGCTCTTCGGCTTTCAGAAACGGAGGTGCGCAGCATGAGATTTCCGAGTAAAGAGACGGTCGAGCGTATCCGTAAGGAATACCCGGTCGGCACCCGTGTGGAGCTTGTTCAGATGGATGACCCACAGGCACCGCCTGTCGGCACGAAAGGCACCGTGCGAGGTGTAGATGACATCGGCAGCATCATGGTTGCCTGGGATAACGGCTGCGGTCTGAGCGTGGCTTACGGCGAGGACATCTGCCGGAGGTGCGACAATGACTGAGAAAATCCGAGAGCAGATTCTTGCCGTCCGCAAAACCGGGCGCTCGAATATGTTTGATGTGCCGATGGTACAGTACATTGCCAATGAGATGCGGTTTTACGAACTGGTGGTATTCCTCGAAGAGCACCGAGGTGAATATGTGCATTTCATTCTCACGGGAGAACCGCTGTAATATACACAGTTTCCACCCCGAATGATCGTGTACTATATGCCTCCGAAATGACTGGATATATCCCGGACATGACGGTAATATACACTCACAACAAAACAAACGGAGGTACACGGTTATGTGGAAAGAAAGCAGCATCAAGGTAAACGGCGAGGTTTTTCACTACTGGATGAAGCAGTACGACAAAGGTTCTGAGTGGGGCATCGACGGCGGACGCATTTCCAAGCTGATGCTCAAGCGGGACGGATACATCGTCTGCAACTATGACAGAGGCTGGGACATTGAGCCCACCGATGAGAACACGCAGCTTACGCTGGAGCTTCTGCTCCACAGCGAGAACTGGTAAAAAACCGAAATTTCAAAGCAACGGCTCCGAAAGGGGCTGCTGCTCGTTATACGGAAGGTCGCACCGATTTCGGTGGCGGCTATTTTTATTGCTCTGCTGGAGGGGGTGAGAAATTGCGAAAACTGAAAAATTACAAGCCGACACGGTTCATGGAGAAAACCTCTCACTACGATGTGGACGCAGCGGATTATGCCGTCATGTTTATTGAGAGCCTATGCCACACCAAAGGCACCTGGGCGAGAAAGCCCTTCGAGCTTATTGACTGGCAGGAGCAAATCATCCGGGATATTTTCGGTGTCCTCAAGCCTAACGGCTATCGGCAGTTCAATACCGCCTACATTGAAATTCCAAAGAAACAAGGCAAATCGGAGCTTGCCGCTGCGGTGGCACTTCTGCTCACCTGCGGTGACGGAGAGGAACGCGCCGAGGTGTACGGCTGCGCCGCCGACCGACAGCAAGCATCCATCGTGTTCAATGTGGCGGCTGACATGGTACGGATGTGTCCGGCACTTTCAAAACGAGTCAAGATACTGGATTCCCAGAAGCGGCTCATTTATCAGCCAACGGGCAGTATCTACCAGGTGCTCTCTGCCGATGTGGGCAACAAGCACGGCTTTAACACTCACGGCGTGGTATTTGACGAGCTGCACACCCAGCCCAACCGCAAGCTCTTTGACGTCATGACCAAAGGCTCCGGCGACGCCCGTATGCAGCCGCTGTATTTCCTCATCACCACGGCCGGCAACGATACGAAGTCCATCTGCTACGAGATCCACCAGAAGGCCAAGAACATCATCGAGGGACGCAAAATCGACCACACCTTCTATCCCGTTATCTACGGTGCGGAGGAATCGGACGATTGGACAGACCCGAAGGTCTGGAAGAAGGCCAATCCGTCTCTCGGCATCACGGTTGGCATCGACAAGGTCAAAGACGCCTGCGAGTCAGCCAAGCAGAACCCCGGTGAGGAAAACTCCTTCCGACAGCTAAGACTCAACCAGTGGGTCAAGCAGGCGGTGCGCTGGATGCCGATGGACAAGTGGGACAAATGCGAGTTTGCGGTCAGCGAGGATGATCTGGAAGGCCGTGTCTGCTACGGCGGTCTGGACCTTTCGTCCACAACGGATATTACGGCATTCGTTCTGGTGTTTCCGCCGGAAGATGAGGACGACAAATACATCATCCTGCCGTACTTCTGGATACCGGAAGACAACCTCGATCTCCGAGTCCGGCGCGACCATGTGCCATATGATGTGTGGGAGCGGCAAGGATACCTCCAAACCACCGAGGGCAATGTCGTTCACTACGGCTACATCGAAAAGTTCATCGAAAGCCTGGGTGAGCGTTTCAATATCCGAGAGATCGCTTTTGACCGCTGGGGTGCTGTGCAGATGGTGCAGAACCTTGAGGGCATGGGCTTCACGGTCGTTCCTTTCGGACAGGGCTTTAAGGATATGTCTCCGCCCACCAAGGAGCTGATGAAGCTGGTGCTGGAGCAGCGCATCGCCCACGGCGGGCATCCTGTCCTCCGCTGGATGATGGACAACATCTTCATCCGCACCGACCCTGCCGGAAATATCAAGCCGGACAAGGAAAAATCCACAGAGAAAATCGACGGCGCCGTGGCAACGATCATGGCACTTGACCGTGCTATCCGCTGCGGCAATGATAACGGAGCTTCGGTCTATGATAGCCGTGGGCTGTTGTTCATTTAACCCTGCAAAATTAGTCGAATATAAAAAGTTTTTGCACTATAGTGCATTTACTTGATTTTCTCGCCGATTTATGCTATACTAATAGCGCAGGAGGTGTGAAAACATGATAGATTCCCATGAACTCAGGCGGCGTGACGGCTATTTGAATAAACTGATCGGCTTTCAGGATACAGAGCCGGTCAAGGTAATCACCGGCATTCGCCGCTGCGGCAAGTCCAGCCTGTTAAAGCTGATGGTTCAGCATTTGAAAGATACCGGTATTCAGCCGGAGCAGATCATTGAGATGAATTTTGAATCCTTCGATTTCCGAGGGATGAGCGCCGATGATATTTACCGCTATGTGAAAGAGCGCATTGTCCCCGGAAAGCAGATGTACCTTTTCTTTGATGAGCTGCAGCGGATTGAAGCATGGGAGGATGCGATAAACGCCTTCCGTGTGGATTTTGACTGCGACATCTATGTTACCGGGTCGAATGCCTATCTTCTTTCCTCGGAGTATTCCACCTATCTCTCCGGGAGGTGCGTCGAAATCAAAATGCTGCCGCTCTCTTTCCGTGAGTTCCTCGATTTTCACGGTTTTGAGGTTCGTGAAACGCAAAGCGCCCTTGGTGGACGCCGCAAGCAGGTATTTGATAAGAACGGTGAACGCTACGAACTGCGAGAAGTTTTTGACGCCTATATGCGCTTCGGCGGAATGCCCGGCATTGCCGATGTTGGGTTGGAGCAGGAAAAGGCGCTGTCGCTTCTCGATGGCATCTATTCCACAGTCGTGATTCGTGACATTCTGGAACGGGAAAAGCGCAGAGGTCAAAAGCAGATCACAGACCCCACGCTGCTTCGTAAGATCATCCTGTTCCTTGCGGATAATATCGGCTCCAGCGTTTCTATTGCTTCTATCGGCAATACTTTGGTAAACGAAGGTCTTCTGGAGGACGGCAAGCGCAAAGGTGCGCCCAGCGCCCATACGGTGCAGGCATACGTGAATGCGCTTCTGGAGAGCTACTTCTTCTACGAGATCAAACGCTTTGATATCAAGGGCAAAGCCTACCTCCGTACACTCGGAAAATACTATATCGTTGACATCGGACTTCGCAACTATCTGCTGGGCTTCCGTAATCGGGACAGCGGTCACGCCATCGAGAATGTCGTTTACTTTGAACTGCTTCGCCGTGGCTATGATGTAGCAATTAGCAAGATCGGCAACGCCGAGGTTGACTTCATTGCAACTACCGCCGACGAGAAAAAGTATATTCAGGTAACGGAATCGATGATGAGTGAGGACGTGCGCAAACGGGAGCTTGCACCGCTTCAAAGTATCCGCGACAACTACGAAAAAATCGTGCTGTCCCTTGAGCCGGGTCTTGATGCTTCCTATGACGGAATCAAATCCGAGAACCTCATCGACTGGCTGCTTGACGAGTAAACACTGCATTTTCGAAGCAAAATCAAAAGTTTTTGCAGTTCAAGTCGGAAACTTCCTTAAACAGAACACTTTCGGACTTGCAAATAGATACAATTGAAGATTCAAAGCATCTGTCTACGGACAGGTGCTTTTCTTTTGCCCATTTTTAAGGAGAGTGATGTCAATGGGTATTTTTTCAGGGCTGTTCAAATCCAGGGACAAGCCTCAAAACCGCACGACGGGCAGCAACTATGCCTTTTTCTTCGGCGGTACCACCTCAGGCAAAGCGGTGACGGAGCGCTCAGCCATGCAGATGACCGCCGTATATTCCTGTGTCCGCATCCTGTCTGAGGCTGTGGCGGGGCTTCCGCTGCACCTATACAAATACACGGACAGCGGTGGCAAGGCAATGGCGCTTGACCATCCGCTCTACCACCTGCTCCATGATGAGCCGAACCCGGAGATGAGCTCTTTCGTGTTCCGCGAAACACTCATGACACATCTGCTCCTCTGGGGTAACGCTTATGCACAGATCATTCGCAACGGCAAAAATGAGATCGTAGCTCTGTACCCTTTGATGCCGAATAAGATGTCGGTGGACAGAGACGAAAACGGTCGGCTGTACTACACCTATTACCGTGGATCGGACGAAGCTATAAAAAATAAGGAATTCTCCGTAACGCTTCAGCCTTCGGATATTCTTCACATCCCCGGCTTGGGCTTTGACGGCTTGGTGGGCTACAGCCCTATCGCCATGGCGAAGAACGCCATCGGCATGGCTATCGCCTGTGAGGAGTACGGCGCAAAGTTCTTCGCCAATGGTGCCGCACCGGGCGGTGTGCTGGAACACCCCGGCACGATCAAAGACCCGCAGCGTGTGCGGGAGAGCTGGCAGTCCACCTTCGGCGGCAGCGGCAATGCCAATAAGATTGCTGTGCTGGAAGAAGGCATGAAGTACACGCCCATCGGTATCTCGCCGGAGCAGGCGCAGTTTCTCGAAACACGAAAGTTTCAAATCAATGAGATTGCTCGAATTTTCCGAGTGCCGCCCCACATGGTTGGCGACCTGGAAAAGTCGAGCTTTTCTAATATTGAGCAGCAGTCCCTCGAGTTTGTGAAGTACACTCTTGATCCTTGGGTCATCCGCTGGGAGCAGTCCATTCAGCGGTCACTCCTTTCGCGGGACGAAAAAGCCGTGTATTTCGTGAAGTTCAATCTGGAAGGCTTGCTTCGCGGCGATTACCAAAGCCGCATGAACGGGTACGCCATCGGCCGCCAGAACGGCTGGATGTCCGCAAACGACATCCGGGAGCTGGAAAACCTCGACCGCATCCCGGCAGAGGACGGCGGCGACTTGTACCTCATTAACGGCAATATGCTCCCACTGAAGAATGCGGGTGCTTTTGCAGATACACCTACCGATGACGGAAAGGAGGAAAAAACCGATGAAGAAATTTTGGAATTGGAGGAGCCGAACGGTGACGAACTCGGAGACGCAGGAACAGACACAGGAAAGAACCCTGTCCCTGAACGGGACCATCGCCGAGGAAAGCTGGTTTGACGATGATGTCACCCCGCAGCTTTTCAAGGACGAGCTCATGTCCGGCAGCGGAAATATTACCGTGTGGATCAACTCTCCCGGCGGCGACTGCGTGGCTGCAGCGCAAATCTACAATATGCTCATGGACTACAAGGGTGATGTGACCGTGAAAATCGATGGCATTGCGGCATCCGCAGCGTCCGTCATCGCTATGGCAGGCACGAAGGTGCTGGTATCTCCCGTGTCCATGCTTATGATCCACAACCCCATGACGGCGGCATTCGGCAATTCGGACGAGATGCAGAAAGCTATCAAAATGCTCGGTAGCGTCAAGGATTCCATTATCAACGCCTATGAGATCAAGACGGGGCTTTCCCGTGCCAAGCTCTCGCACCTCATGGATACCGAAACTTGGATGGACGCAAACAAGGCTGTGGAACTCGGCTTTGCGGACGAAATCATGCAGAGAAACTCGGAATCCGAAGAGGTACCCACGCCTGCCGTTTCCATGCTGTATTCCAAGGCGAATGTGGTGAACTCTCTCATGGAGAAGATCGCCGCAAAGTGTGCCATTGAACCCAAACCCGCTGTGCCGGAGCGCACGGGACGCTCTGTAGATGAACTCAGAGCCAAGCTGAACACCATCAAAAACTACATTTAATATGGAGGTATTTCAATATGACTATCGTTGAACTGCGCGAAAAGCGCGCCAAGCTGTGGGCTACGATGGAGGGCTTCCTCGACACCCACCGCGACCGAAAAGGCGTTCTGTCTGCCGAGGACGATGCCGTTTACGCCAATATGGAGAAGGAACTGAACGATCTCACCAATGAGGTCAGACGCATGGAGCGCCGCGACGCTATTGCCGCAGAGCTTGCCAAACCCGTATCCTCTCCTATCACCGAGCAGCCCCAGAAAGCGACCAGCGAAGCCAAGACCGGCAGAGCGTCTAACGCCTACCGCGAGGATTTCGGTCTGCATCTGCGCGGCAAACGTATGCTCCACAATGTGCTCTCCGAGGGCGTGGACGCCAACGGCGGCTATCTCGTCCCCACGGAGTTTGAGAAGTTCATCGTGGACACGCTCAAGGAGGAAAATGTGATGCGCCGTCTGTGCAAGGTCATCACTACCGATAACGAGCGTAAGATCCCCGTTGCAGCGACCCATTCCACCGCTGCGTGGACTGCTGAAAATGCTGCCTACACCGAGAGCAATCCCACCTTCGCACAGAAGACCATTGATGCCTACAAGCTGACCGACCTTGTGAAGGTAAGCATTGAGCTTCTGGACGACAGTGCCTTCGATCTGGAAGAGTACATCGCCCGTGAGTTTGCCTACGCCTTCGGTGCTGCCGAGGAACAGGCATTCTGCGTCGGCACCGGTACGGGTCAGCCCACCGGCCTGTTCACCACCAACGGTGGCACGGTCGGCGTTACCGCAGCCAGTGCGACCGCCGTCACCACCGACGAGGTGATTTCCCTAATCTATGCGCTGAAAGCACCTTACCGCAAGAATGCCAAGTTCCTGATGAACGATGCTACTGTTTCCGCACTTCGTAAGCTGAAGGATTCCAACGGTCAGTATCTGTGGCAGCCCTCCCTGCAGGCGGGTCAGCCGGACAGACTGCTCGGTTACGAGATTTACACCAGCCCGTATGCTCCCACGCTGGCGGCAGGTGCGCTCTCCATTGCCTTCGGCGATTTCCAGAGCTATTGGATCGCTGACCGCACCGGCAGAACCGTTCAGCGTCTGAACGAGCTGTATTCCACCAACGGTCAGGTCGGCTTTGTTGCCACCGAGCGTGTGGACGGCAAGATCATCCTGCCGGAGGGTATCCAGCTTCTGAAGATGAAGGCGTCTTGATGAAAGGAGGCGGCGGTGATGGACGAGCTTCTTTCCAAAGTAAAAGCCAACCTTATCCTGGAACATACGGCGGATGATGCCTTGCTGAAAAGTTACATCACCGCCGCTGTTTCTTACGCCGAAAGCTACCAGCACATCCCGGAGGGCTACTACAAGGAGAATCCCATGCCAGCCACCACAGAGCAAGCCGTTATCATGCTGTCATCCCACTTCTACGAAAGCCGGGACGGCAGCACGGGCGGCTTTTTTGCGGATAACACCGGAGCGGCGCAGCAGGTGTGGAACACCGTCAATCTGCTGCTCCGCTTGGATAGGCGGTGGCAGGTATGAGTTTTGGAAAAATGAATGGCTTTGCCGACATTGTGAAAACCAGGCAGGGCAAGGACAGCGAGGGCTTCACCAATTCCGAGGATGAAGTCCTCGCTTCCATCCGTGTATACCGGGAAGGTCGGCACGGCAGTCAGCGTTGGGCGAACCTCGCTGCATTCAGTGAAGCGACCGACCTGTTCCGCTTTCGGCGTATTCCTGGGCTGACAATCACCACAGACCAGTTTCTCATTTGCGATGATTGTCGCTACGACATTGTGTCTGTGGAAAATGTAAAGGGGCGTGGGATGTACATCGAGGTTTTAGCGAAAAGGAGTGAACCCACCATTGGCAAAAGCTGAAATGAAAATGCCGGAGGATTTCCTGCTGAAGATCTCCAAACTCGGCAGCAACTTTGACAGTGTGGCAGATACCGTCCTGCAGGCAGGTGGCGAGGTGGTGCTGAAAAAAGTCAAGAGCAATCTCTCCTCCGTTATTGGCAGAGGGACAAAGTTCAAATCCCGTACCACAGGCGAACTGGAAGGTGCGCTTGGCCTTTCTCCCTCCAAGCTGAACCGGGACGGTAACCACGACATCAAGGTCGGTTTCGCCGAACCTCGCTCGGATGGAGGCAGCAACGCCAAACTTGCCAACATTCTCGAATACGGCAAGCACGGTCAGCCTGCAAAGCCGTTTCTGAAGCCTGCGAAAACGGCATCCCGGCAGGAATGCATCGATGCCATGACCAAGGCGCTGGATGAGGAGGTGGAAAAGCTGTGAGTCTTCTATCCGATTTACAAACCATCGCCGAGCATTGCGGTGTTCCAGTGGAAACGGGTGTGTTCTCCGGCAAAGCACCGGACACCTATCTGGTGATTACGCCGCTGTCGGACAGCTTTGAGCTTCACGCCGACAACGCCCCAGGCTGTGAGACACAGGAGGCACGGCTGTCCCTCTTCACAAAGGGCAGTTACACCAAACTGAAAAATGACCTTGTCCGCGCCTTGCTTGGTGCGGACTTTTATATTACCGACCGCCGGTACATCGGCTTTGAGACCGAGACCGGCTACCATCACTACGCCATTGATGTGGCGCAAATCTACGAACTGGAGGAATAAGTTATGGCTACCATCGGTCTTGACAGACTGTATTACGCAAAAATCACCGAGAACGATGCCGGTGAGGAAACCTACGGTACGCCGTCCCAGCTTGCGAAAGCCATCTCCGCCGACCTTTCGGTGGAATTGGCTGAAGCTACGCTCTACGCCGACGACGGTGCTTCGGAGATCGTGAAGGAATTCAAATCCGGCACACTCTCCCTCGGCATTGACGATATCGGCTCTACGGCGGCATCCGACCTGACAGGTGCGACCATCGACAAAAACAAGGTGCTGATTTCCGCATCCGAGGACGGCGGCGACCCTGTGGCGGTGGGATTCCGTGCCAAAAAGTCCAACGGCAAGTACAAGTATTACTGGCTGTACCGTGTGAAATTCGGTATACCGGCGACGAACCTTGCCACCAAGGGCGACAGCATTACTTTCTCTACGCCGACCATCGAGGGTACCATTCTTCGCCGCAACAAGGCAGACGCAGGCGGCAAGCACCCGTGGAAAGCGGAGGCACTGGAAGGCGATGTGACCGCTGCGACTATCACGAACTGGTATAAGGAAGTCTATGAGCCGACCTATACCACGACACCCGAAAAACAGGGTTAACGGAGGTAACGCACAATGGATAACGAAAGAACCGCAGTCATCACCATCGGTGATGAGGAATATACGCTGCTCCTCACGACCAAGGCTACCAAGGAGATCGCCGGTCGATACGGCGGGCTGGAGAATCTCGGCGAGAAGCTGATGAAGTCCGAGAACTTTGAAATGGCTATTGGAGAGATCGTGTGGTTGATCACGCTTCTGGCAAATCAGAGCATCCTCATCCACAACCTCAAGGATAAGGAGCATCCCAAGGAGCCGCTCACCGAGGATGTGGTGGAGCTTCTGACCACGCCCCTCGACCTTGCCGGATACAAAACCGCTATTACGGAAGCTCTCTACAAGGGCACCAAGCGGAATGTGGAAAGTGAGAAAGACGTAAAAAACGCGCAAGTCGGGTAACAGGTTCCGATGCGGAGCTGTTTACCCGGCTTCTTTATTACGGCCTTGCCCACCTTCATCTGTCGCAGGATGAGGTGTGGCTGATGCCGTTTGGTCTGCTGTTGGATCTGTGGGAGTGCCACAAACAGTATAACGGGCAGGCTATTCCTGCTCACGAACACTACATTGACGATATTATCCCGGACGGCATTTAAGGAGGTGACGGCGAATGGCAGATAGTTTCGGACTGAAGATCGGTCTTGAGGGCGAAAAGGAGTTCAAAAAAGCACTTGCAGACATCAACCAGTCCTTCAAGGTGCTCGGCTCCGAAATGAAGCTCGCCACCTCTCAGTTTGATAGAAACGATAAATCCGTGGAGGCTCTCGCCGCACGGAACAAGGTGCTGCGAAAAGAGATCGACGAGCAGACAACAAAAATCGATACCCTTCGCAAGGCTCTGCAGAATGCCGCCACCTCTTTCGGGGAGAATGACCGTCGCACCCAGAACTGGCAGATCCAGCTCAACAATGCCGAAGCCGCCCTCAACGATATGAACCGTGAGCTGGACGAGAACGAGAAAGCCATCAAGGAGGGCGGCAAGGCTGCGGAGGAATCCGGCAGTAAGTTTGAAGGCTTCGGCAAGGTTCTCAAAACCGTAGGTGTGGCACTCGGTGCTGTGGCCGTTGCCGCAGGTGCCGCCGCCGTGAAGCTCGGCAAAGAGGTCATCGCCGCCTATGCAGACTACGAGCAGTTGGTCGGCGGTGTGGATACCTTGTTCAAGGACTCCTCGCAGGAGATCCAGCGGTATGCCGCCAACGCATACAAAACAGCAGGGCTTTCTGCCAACGAGTACATGGAGACGGTCACGGGCTTCTCCGCAAGCCTCATCCAGTCTCTTGGCGGCGATACCGAGAAAGCCGCAAAGTATGCGGATATGGCAATTACGGATATGTCCGACAACGCCAATAAGATGGGTACGGATATGTCCTCCATTCAGAATGCCTACCAGGGTTTCGCCAAGCAGAACTATACGATGCTCGATAACCTCAAGCTGGGCTACGGCGGCACAAAGCAGGAAATGGAGCGGCTGCTTGCCGATGCGGAGAAGATATCCGGCGTCAAGTATGACATCTCCTCCTACGCAGATGTGGTGGAAGCCATTCATGTCATGCAGGAGAGCATGGACATTGCAGGAACGACCGCCAAGGAAGCGGAAGCCACCATTTCCGGCTCTGTCAATGCACTGAAATCCGCCGTGTCGAACCTCATCGTAGGCTTTGGTGATGCGGACGCTGACATGGAGCTGCTGTGCAACAACATGGTGGATGCCTTCAAGACCGTGGTGGCGAACATCACCCCGGTTATTGAGAACATCGTGGCGGCTCTGCCCACGGCGCTGGATGCTCTACTGACGGCTGTGGGTGAACTGCTGCCCACCCTGCTGGAAGCAGTCACCGAACTGTTCTCGCAGGTGCTGGAAACGCTGCTTTCTTTGCTTCCGCAGCTTATCCCGGCGGCGGTGTCCGCGCTCATGACCATCGTGAACACGCTGATTGAGAATCTGCCCCTGCTTATCGAGGCAGCGGTTCAGCTGGTGTCTACACTGGTGACAGGCATTGCGGATGCACTGCCCACGCTCATTCCGGCAGCGGTACAGGCTATCGTCACCATCGTGCAAGGACTGGTGAACAGCCTGCCGATGCTCCTGGATGCTGCGCTGCAGCTTGTCACGGGACTGGCGCAGGGACTCTTGGACGCAATACCCGTGTTGATTGCCGCTCTGCCGGAAATCATCAACGGCATCATTACCTTTCTGCTGGACTCCATCCCGCAGATCATTGAAACGGGCATTCAGCTTCTGACCTCGCTGGTGACTGCCTTGCCGGAGATCATTATGGCAATCGTGGAAGCCATTCCGAAAATCATTGACGGCATTATCAACGCAGTGCTGAATGCCATTCCACAAATCATCCAAGCAGGCATCGACCTGCTGATCTCGCTGATACAGGCTTTGCCGCAAATCATTACGACCATCGTGCAGGCGATTCCACAAATTATCTCCGGCATCGTCAATGCCCTCATCGGAAACATCGACAAGATCATCATGGCAGGCGTTCAGTTGTTCGTCGCCCTGATTGAAAATCTGCCCACCATTATCGTGGAGATCGTCAAGGCCGTGCCGCAGATCATTGCGGGTATCGTGAAAGCCTTCGGCTCTCTGATGTATAAAATCGTGGAAATCGGCGGCAACATCGTCAAGGGACTGTGGAGCGGTATTACCCAGCTTGCATCGTGGCTGTGGGATAAGGTGTCCGGGTGGATCTCCTCCATCTGGGACGGCATCTGCGATTTCTTCGGTATCCATTCACCCTCGAAGGAGATGGCATGGGTCGGTGAAATGCTGGTCAAGGGTCTTGCAGGCTCCATTGACGACAACGGCGATGAAGCGGTCAAAGCCGCAGAAGGAATGGCGGAGGACATCAACGGTGTCATGGGCGACCTCGCTCACGATATGCAGACGGCTCTGCCTACTGATTTTGATGTGAACGGCTCGATCCGCTCTGCCGTGGACGGTGTGACCGGCAAGGCGGCATCCGCTTTCACCATCGCCCTGAACATTACGAACTTCAACAATTACAGCAGTGAGGACATCCGTCAGCTCACCTCCGAAGTCATGGAAACGGCGAACCAGTTCGCCCAGCGGAAAGGAGTGGTATTCGCATGACCTATTTTACCTACAACGGCCGCAGTTCCGCTGAATTCGGTCTGCATATTGAGAAAAAGGACGTGTTCTCCGCACCGGAATACGATGCGGAGTTCATTTCCATTCCCGGCAGGAGCGGTGACATCATCAATCCGAACCGCCGCTTTGCCAACATCAAGGTGACCTACACGGTGTTCCTCGCTCGGAAGAATATAGCCGCACTTGCCGCTGTCCTGCGGGACATCAAGGGCTGGCTGTATTCCGAGCCGGACAGATACCATGAGCTTACTGACTCCTACGATGTGAAGCATTTCCGCTACGGAGTCATCTCCGGCAATCTGGACATTGAGGAGCAGCTGAACAAGGTCGGCAGTTTCACCGTGACCTTCAACTGCAAACCTTATAAATACAGTTTTGCGGGACAGGAAACGGTGTCGGCTGACGCCTCCGAACTGACGATTACCAATCCGACGGCGTTTGAGAGCCGACCGTACATCAAGCTCTATGGCAGCGGTACGGTGGCGCTGCTGATACAACCCCAAGGACGGGGCATGATGATTTCCGACTTGGACGAGTACATCGAGATAGACAGTGAGCTGATGAATTGCTTCAAAGGCACTGCCCTCAAAAACGACACAGTCAAAGGAGCGGAATTTCCAGCCCTCAAGCCGGGTGTTTGCACCATTAACTGCAATGGAGATGTGTCAAGGATTGAGGTCGTTCCAAGGTGGTGCTGTCTGTAAGGTCGTTCCTGATTGTAAGCGGTAGAAAAACTCAAAAAGACATGGGGTCTAATGCTTTTAAAAAGAACGAAAAAACGGAATTTACCTCTATTCAAACATACAAGCTCTTGACAATAAAGCTCCTATATAGTATGATTTTATAAACTACTATATAGGAGTATTTGCATGAAAACAAATGGCGGATTTCTTGTCACCAAAATAAAACAACTTGGAGACCGGATTTTTGAGAAGATTCTCAGCGAAAAGAATATTGATGCGTTCAATGGAGCCCAGGGGCGCATTCTTTATGTGCTGTGGCAGGAGGATGGAATCTCGATCCGGTCACTCTCGGTCAAATGCGGATTAGCGATAACATCTCTTACGACGATGCTGGAAAGAATGGAAAATCAAGGGCTGATAAGCCGTGTTCAGTCTGAAA